>Ga0247730_1001090_pt1 | contig 16103 bp, 12 predicted proteins | sample UWRJL073202C2_FD_180959 | JGI IMG/M metagenome (GOLD analysis project Ga0247730, IMG submission 180959) | Plant litter microbial communities from Arlington Agricultural Research Station in Wisconsin, United States - UWRJ-L073-202C-2 | ecosystem: Environmental > Terrestrial > Plant litter >... | reverse complement strand
TTCACTGCAGGCGTCGAAGAAGTCCGCGCCTGGACCGTTAAAGTGGGCGCCACGGCCCCGCAAGCGGCCGGGGTTATCCACACTGACTTCGAAAAAGGCTTCATCCGCGCCGAGTGCATCGCCTACAGCGACTTCATCCAGTACAACGGCGAAGCCGGTGCCAAGGAAGCTGGTAAATGGCGCCTGGAAGGCAAGGATTACATCGTCAAAGACGGGGATGTCCTGCACTTCCGTTTCAACGTCTGATCGGCATATTAGGTTTTCAGGGTGTTTTTTGAAACACTGGGAAACCGATCAAACCCTTTAAAACCGCGCCTTTGCGCGGTTTTTTTGTTTCAGGACGTCCCATTTTATTTCTGTTGTTTCCATCCAAATGGTGAGTAGGTTTCTGAGTACATGAATTTGCTAAGCGCTAAAGTGGTGAGTACAGTGGGGTCTCAGCCCACGGAGACCTGAGATTGCTAACCGATGCCCACTGCCGCAGCGCCAAGCCGAGGGAAAAGCTATATCGGCTCAATGACCAACGTGGTCTGTACCTTGAGGTCAAACCTACAGGCGTGAAAGCATGGCGGTATCGCTTTGCGTTGAATGGCAAGTCCAGCATGATCGGACTAGGCGATTACCCAGCCGTGAGGCTTTCAGAAGCACGAGAACGAAGTGAAGCGGCACGCAAGCTGGTCAAGGAGGGCGTAAATCCAGCCCAGCAACGGCAGCTCGACCGGGTTAGGCAAGCAAACGAGGCGACCAATACGTTTGATGTCATAGCCAAAGAGTGGTTGCAGACCAAAGACTGGGAGGACATCACCAAAAATCGACGCCTCGATATGTTGGAGCGAGTTGTGTTTCCCAACATAGGAAAACTTCCTGTCTGCGAGGTTACCTCAGCTCAGATACTTAACATCCTCCAGTCAACATTCAAGCGCGGCGCTCCGAGCGTAGCAGCAGAGGCTCGTCGCACCATGTCAGCGGTATTTGAATATGCCGTCGCCACGCTCCGAGCCGATAGCGATCCAGTCTGGCCAGTTCGTAAAGCACTGCCCACCAACAAAACGCAGCATAAGACTGCTCTAACCACGGATCAGATCGGCAAGCTATTACGTGATTTTGACAACCACCGTTGCAGCTTCCAGCTCAATTACTGCATCCAACTGATGTGGTGGACGCTAGGGCGGCCCAGCGAGGTAGCCGAAGCCGAATGGGAGGAATTTGATCTTGAAGCAGCGATTTGGCGAGTACCTTCACGGAGAATGAAAGCACGAAAGGAACACATTGTCCCCCTGCCCCACCAAGCGATCCAAATGCTCAAGGTACTTCACGGCATCACGGGTAACCGGACGCATTTATTCCCCGGCCGAGACAATCGGCAAATGCCAATGGCCGTGGCATCGATGCGTCAGGCATTGAAGGTGTTAGGGTGGAGCGGTAAATACAGCCCCCATGGCACACGGACAACTGGCAGCACTCGGCTAAACGAGCTTGGATACCGTCCAGATGCCATTGAGGCACAGCTAGCCCATGCTGATCAGAACAATGTCCGCCGAGCCTATAACCATGCGACATACTTCGACGAGCGCCGCCTGATGATGCAGGATTGGGCAGATCATTTGGATGTCTGGAGGAAGGGATGAACCAGTCACGGTACCTACCCAGCGGCTTTGTCAGCAGCCTGAGCCAGCAGGAGATGAATATTGGTTAACACCGCCGCAGACATTGCCTACAAACGTCGCTCAGCGGGCCTGCCGTCTATTACCCGGATCTATCCGTTCTGCTTAAAGCTGCTTGAGCTTGCGGATGGCTATATGCGACTGAAAAAAGACCATGAGCGCGCGAATGCGTTAGCTCCTTTGTTAAATGACGTTTCACGCGCGTGCCTAAACCTCCGGTCCGCTCTCCAAGCAGTTGATCAATATGGTATTGAAGCGCTGGAGCGCGCTTTCGACAGGCGGAATCTCGATGAGGGAAATACTACACAACGAGATGTCCGGATGCCCTCGTCAGACTCAACGCTTGTGTCATGGCTTCAAACGCAGGGACCGGAAGATCTGCAAAAGGCTGCAGCCAGTATGGCGGCCCCACGAGGCCGTGGCCGCCAACTCCAAGCGCAAGAGCAATGGGCATCACTAGAGTTCGTTCGCCTATGTCACTCGCACGGGTGGTCCAATGTAAAGGTCGCTAACGGTGGATCAGAGAGCAAAATGGCCCCACGCCCAGAACCATCGGATGCCGTGATCTGCTTAGCGGCGGTTTTTGAAGCGGCGGGAACCTCCTCTATACGCTCGCTTACCCTAGCCAATACTGCTCTTCGATCGTTACGTAAGGGGATGGAGCACGTCGTGCTGCACACGTACGGAACCGAGGCTGACGCATATGAAGAGCATGAGCATTATGATATTTCACTTAAAGCTAGCGTGAGTGAATCACTAAAGCTGCTTACGGCACTACCCAACTTCATCCCAAAAGGCCATTGAATCAAAAAGGCGCTGCCGTGCTGCCCAGAACATCGCCCCCTGCCAGCGAAATATCATACGATGTGCGCGCAGCGGTCGTTAGCGTGTTGCCGCGTGGGAATGCTTTGGGCTAGGTCCTGTACCTTATCAACCCATCTGTTCCATATATCCGATCAGAGACGATTCAGATACCAGGTCCCGAGTCCGACATTTCATTTGTGCGTCGCCAAATATCTGTTAGCGATCCTGTGTGACAGGGGTAGTGGCCTAAGAGTAGATGGGGCTTTGCCCCCCCACCTTACTATTCGTTTGCATTCGGATTGACCAGTCGTTCGCATAGGATTTGACAATAAAGCCGGATGGCTTTGAAAGGCAGAAGTCGATCCACAGCTGCAGGTCAGCACCGGCAGAGATAGGCCAATAGCGGTAATCCAGTTTCTGTGAAGGGCGGGGCAGTTCGCCCCACCCTTTTTTGGTCTGAAACAACGAATATCGTGAACTGGCTCGCGGCACCGCCAGACGTCCTCCGTCGATGCCCAACAGTCGATCTCCAAAAGTTCACTTGCTGCAATTCGCGTTTGCTGACTATTATGCCGTCAAATGTTCAAACAACAGACATGGAGAGAGTCGAGTGCCTTCTGCAGAAAGTAGAAACTACTACGAAATTCTTGGTTTTACGCGCAACCCTTTCGAGACTAATACAGCTGAGCGCGAGCCTGAAATTGAGCTCTACGCCGTTCGACCTCCTTATTTAGACAGAGTCGAAGAGTCATCAAAGAATACCGGAAGCTTTACTCTCTCTGGCAATCGGGGATCAGGAAAAAGCGCAACAAGAATTACTGTCCAGCGAAATATTCTTAATTTAACCGCACCACACCCGCTCCCTATCGCCCTTACAAACTTCTCCGAGATGCGGGGGAAGTTGGAGGTACCTACAGCACTCGAGCTTTATGCAAAAAATATATTCTTTTTAACTATAGAAGCATGCCTCATTTACTTAACATCTTTGGATGAAAGTACGTCCAAAAGCTTTTTAAACAATCTTAACAAGCATCAGGCCCGCTTTATGAATCGGGCGATTAACGAGTACTATCTATCTCGTTCCGAATCAGCTAGAAACGCATCTGCCCAAGAATGCTTTGATCTTTTTTCTGTATCACTAGCTAGTCGTAGTCAAATGTGGGCCTCTAAAAAATGGAGTGCACTAACCTCGTCAGTGATTGATCTTACTGCTGCTGTAGCGAAGCTATTTGACAAAGATATTGGTGATACCAGTTCTTATAAAGAATTATTATCTTCATCCCCCGATGCGACCAGAGGGCCCGACCCGCAATTCATATTGCGGAAGGCGGTCGACTTTGCTCGAATGATGGGTTTTAGCAGTATCCTTGTTCAGGTCGACAAAATTGACGAAACTGACTGGACAACAAACGATGCAGATGCTGCTGCACAGTTGATTTGGCCAATTTACTCAAATGTTCAAATTCATGAGATTGATGGTCTTTCATGGTCATTCTTCGTCTGGAACAAAGTAAGAGATCTACTAGTCAGCGAGCACGGCAAGCCCGTGCGATGGGACAGACTTCCCAATGAAAAAATCAAATGGGACGAAAAACAACTGCAAGCATTGATTGAAAAACGTCTTGATTATTTTTCAAACGGCTCGATCAAAAAACTCACTGAGCTATTTAGCAGTGATGTTGATGACGACGATATGCTATATAGCTTGCTATTTTCGCTTTCAGGTTTAACTCCCAGGATTCTAATCACACTATTAGATACGATACTTACAGCGCACATTCACTCCGCCGACAGTAATACCCCAAAACTCACCCTGAAGTCTGTTGAGATCGGCATGGATACCTATGCCGTGAGTAGTATTTTAAATGACTTTTCCACAGACACTATTAGTCAACTTAAAAAACTGAATGCTACAGAGTTTGTCACGAAAGATGTAACTAAGGCCTTTTCTATTAGTCAGCCTGCCGCCCGACAAAAAATTATAACCTGGGATAATATGGGTCTTGTTCGGCGCGACGGCCAAATATCAACTGGGGCCAAACCAGTTGACAAGTTTAAGATCCTTGACCCTCGCGCCGAGAGAATAGTCTCTAGGAGTCTCGATTTATATTGACTTAATAAGCGGCGAGTACTGGGGGCAGACCGGTATATTATTGCTAACGAGCGTCAGATCCCGGTCAATTCTGCCCGTTTTGACTTGACTGCCTGCTATTGGCCGATTCTGTTGAAAAAGTAGCTCCCCTGTCTGGCCTGCGGCAAAATCTCTGCATTGGCCAGCAGGGAAGCACGCAGCATGATGGGACAGTTATCGAGTGGGCAGGAACGGCTGTTTTACTCGTTCAACCTTGAAGATCACATTCCAGCCACTCACCTTCTGCGCAGCATTGATCGGTGTCTCGATCTGAGCGACCTGCGCCATTACCTCGCCGATTTCTATAGCCCGATTGGGCGTCCGTCGATTGATCCCGAACTGATGATCCGTATGCTGATCGTCGGCTATTGCTACGGCATTCGCTCAGAGCGGCGGTTGTGCGAAGAGGCCCATTTGAACCTGGCGTATCGCTGGTTCTGCCGGTTGAGCCTTGAAGACGAAATCCCCAACCACTCGACCTTTTCCAAAAATCGACACGGCCGGTTTCGGGACAGTGATCTGTTTCGCTGGTTGTTCAATGAAGTGCTGCGTCGCTGCATGGACGCCGGTCTGGTCAAGGGCGAAGGCTTTGCCGTGGACGCCAGCATCATCAAAGCGGATGCGAGTCGGCAGCGCGGCGTACCGGGAGATGAACCGGTCAACTGGAGCGATCCATCCCTGAGCACCCGCGCCGTGCGTGAGTACCTTGAGGGACTCGATGAAGAGGCTCTGGCCGAAACGCTACCGAAGCGCCTGTCGCTGACGGATCCTCAGGCTCGCTGGACCGCCGCTCCAGGCGGCCCAGCTTTCTACGCTTACTCCACGAATTATCTGATCGATACCGAGCACGGCGTGATCATGGATGTGGAACCCACACCGGCTCATCGAACCGCAGAAGTCGAGAGCACCAAGACCATGATCGAACGGGTCGAAGCGCAGTTCGACATCAAGCCGGAGCGCCTCATTGGTGATACCGCTTACGGTACAGCTCCGATGCTGGCCTGGATGGTGGAGGAAAAAGACATCGAGCCGCATGTGCCGGTGTGGGACAAAACCGAGCGCAAGAACGACAGTTTTTCGAGCAACGATTTCCACTGGAATGAAGAGGCTGAGGAATACCGCTGCCCGGCCGGCAACCCATTGCGCAGCGAATGGCGAGCCTTCAAGAATGAGCGTTCACACGTCACCAAAGCCAACACCATCATCTTCCGATCCCGGCAGACCGACTGCGCTACGTGTCCGATGAAAGCCAAGTGCTGCCCGAACACTGCGTTCCGAAAGATCGCTCGCAGCGTCCATGAAGCCGCTCGCGATGTGGCTCGGCGCATTGCAGCAACGCCGGCATATCAGCGCTCTCGCCATGAACGTAAAAAGGTCGAAATGTTGTTTGCCCACCTCAGGCGCATCCTGAAATTGGATCGCCTGCGGCTACGTGGCATGAGTGGCGCGACGGATGAATTCACGCTGGCCGCCGCGGTGCAGAACCTGCGACGGCTGGCCAAATTTTCATCTCAAGGGCCACCCGTCACGGGATAGGTGCGCCTGCACGAAGCAAAAAACCTCAAATTAACCCAATAACAGAGCAGCAAAGGTCACCGAAGGGCCTAAAAACCACTCAATGTGGTGAGTAGGTTCTCCAGTGGAGGTCGTGCCTGAGTTCAGGCGATCTGAAAATCCGACTTTTTCAACAGAATCGGCCGGTTCCCGCCAGTCATCTGCAGGCATGCGCGAGTCGCCGCCGTGGCCCAAAAGGGGTGAGCACGTTAATCGGAAGTAACCGTTTCAATCAGCTTCCGCCACGTGATTTTCGCCATAATGGCGTGCCCTGCGAGATTGTCATAGAAGTACACTTCCTCCTTTGGATCTGAAATGGGGACTAGCAAGCCGGTCATGCCTTTGTCGATGCATCCAGTGCCAATGGTTCCATCCAGTTGGCGGATGACTGCTCCGTGATGGCTACCAGCATCGTACAAAGCTCGAATCCCTGCTTTGAGCCAATCCCAGTCGACTGCAGGGATCGGAACCGCTTTTGCCTGGTGGAAAACCAAAGGGATAATGCTGTCGATGCCTTTCAAAATCTGCTTGGGAAACTAAAAGGCCGCAAAATTCACGTTCGTTTCTATGCCTCTTTCGATTTTCGGATGGCGTAACATCTCCACAAACCATCAGCATTTAAAAGACCTGGTGAACACGATCACAAACCCGCATTGCCCTGCGTGCGACAGGGGAGTGATGTTCGTTCACAAAGACGCAGAGCCAGACAAAAATGCGCTTTACCCGTGGACTTGTTCGGGTGGCTGTGGCTTCAGCGTTTTTACCAAGCGCGATCCACACTCAATCAATGAGGTGGTGATTCCACTCATTAGCAAAAAGGGTCGTGCCCGACTCAATGGCATGAGCGAACAAGAGCAGATGGGATTGATCAAATCACACACAAGACAATCTCGGATGTTTTGGATACTAGCTGCGCTTTGCCCTTTGATCGCCTTGTACAGCCTCGCAACAGGCGGTATGGCGATGACCTGCATTAGCATCTTGTCGATGGCCGTACCTTTCTCGATCCTTGCTATCAAGTGGAGCTATTGGGCTTGGCAGGTACACACCGGAACATTGTACGTCGAAGGCGCATTCAAGCAGTTTGTGAAGCGTGGCCTTTGGCTTCCAGGGGCGGAGGCATGATTGCGCATAAGTTTGTCCAAGACGAGCTGCTAATTTTAGATCCAGCATATTGGGCCGCACTCGAATACGCTGCTGATCAGTTTTTGGCTCGTGAAGCCGCCTCTCGAAAATCCCGTCGAGACAATCTCGTCCGCTCCGCTCGGGCCAAAGGGGCCTTGCCCCTCTGGACGCCCCAAGTCTGCCTTGCGACGCGGCGGGTAGCTGACGGGCAGAGCACCCATCAGCTACCCTTGCAGAGGCTGGGATCGTTCCAGCCGCATCAAGGGTGAAGGCTTCGCCCCGGCGCTCCGTTCATCGGGCAGGCCCGATGAGCCGGTGCGGCGGCCCTTGACCCTCCCTGAACATGAAACCCGGTGCCAAGACAAATTTTAAGCTGCGGCATAGGCAAAAGAGGTGCAGGTTGAACTCATTGGCAAAAAGCGAACCCTTATTATAAGCAGACCGATTTTCAACATTGAATTCGCTTCACGCCGGACTAACATTCGGTTTAGTATCGAACAATGCTTGTACGTCAGAATTCATTATTAGCATGTCCTACCCCATCCACCAATACAAAAAAGGAAGTAACACTATGGAAAAAAATAAGTACCTTCTACTTGAGCTGGCGAACCTAGAAGTAGATTCGAAAATTGGGAAAGATCGACACTTTATAGCGGCAGACAGAAAGAACGGATCAAGGATAAGACTAGGGTTATTTTCGGTCATCGGGACGGCAATCATCGCGTCAAAAGCAATTAAAGACGTTTTTCAAGCTATATCTACTATGAGCATCTATGAATCGCTCTTCATTTCCGTAGTGTCATTACTGGTCGGTGTTTCCACCGCCATTCTTGGTTTTTTAGGCTTAGAAAAACAAGTAACACAACACAGGCTTGTCGGCAACATGTATATCGAAGTTGCAAGAAAGTCAAGGCGATTGATAAACCGGCTCCAAGAGGGAGAAGCGGCTGACGAGATTAAAAAAGAGTTTAACATGATTTTAATCGACTATTTAAACATCAACAAAGAAGGAGAGTCTTGTCCAACCTCAAAGAAAGACTCTATCAAATCCCTAAACCAAAACAAAACCGCACGAGCTAGAATAAAAGGGGAAATGAAAAAACAAGACGAAATAGCTTTGAATCTTGCACCCACTCCCAGAAAGAACACTTTGAGAGACATACTAAATCGAGGTATCAAGATTAGATTGGCTCAATTATCTTGCAAGATTCGAATTATAAGCAAAGAAGATCTTGAAAAATACATTAACGAAATTTAAAAAATACAGCATAGTCCTGCTCCAACTTGTTGGATAGCAGGGCTGGGCAAGTCTTTTACGACCCCTTAATAAGTATTGCATACTCAGTGACTGATTTAGATTTATGCTTACCCTGCCCCTTATAAGAGTGAGCCATGTTAAAGATGTGAACATCAGTAGCTTCGAAACTTAAGCGTCTCAAAATATTTTCAATTGAAGCGACACCTGTACTTGAGTAGCTCCACAAACAACTCCACTTCTTCCTAAGGCAAACAGAAATTATCTCGACAATCAAATCTTCGATTTTTGAAATATTTCTGGTTGCGAAATCAGATGCGAATCTTCCAGCATCACCCCGCTTAGGCATTGAGGCTTTATCTTGAACTACAGGATAATCATACCGCACTAACGTTTCGAGCACGTGGTAATATCGACTATATTCATCTCGAGTATAAGGAGGATCTAGGTAGACACAGACCTTGTGATCTCCCGTCGAACTAAATTCATCTATTGCTTTTTCCCACGGTCCAGATACCAACCCTACAGGAAACTTTACCTTAGAACTTTCCTCACCAAGGCTCGTCAGGCGCACAAAAAATTCATGAGATACTGAATAAGCTCGAGTAACCATTAGTTCAGAAGCCAGATTATTTAGCCGCTCTCTATCTGCACCGTCAACTTTAGGCTGTGCAAAATGCCCGCCGTAGGAATATGCGCATGTACTAACAGCGCATATTAAAGCCCCCATGGCCCACTCGTGCTCCTCTCCTACAAGGGTTTTATCTATTGCATAACGAAGACTGTCAATCTCAGCAGCTTGACGAACGCCAAAAAACAGGTTCGCATAGTAGACACTGAATAGGAGGTAAGGCTTCACAGTATGCGATGTAGCACGATCCTTAACCAAGTCTTCGAACACAGGCTCTCTGGCGGCGCTTTTAGTGTTTACTCGTGGATAGTTAGAGATCCATAAGTGTAGATCATGCTTCACACTGTCCGAAAGTTCTGCCGATAAAAATTCGCTTTCGACATCAATGTTTTCTAAAACAAACTTAGGAATATGCTCAAAATGTTGGCGCGCTGCTTCCAGAACTTTATCCGCCATATTGACAGAAGTTTGGAAATCCATCCCACCACCTTGTACTTTAGCCAAAAGCTTTGAAAAAGCCTGCGCGTCTGAAGCGTAAGTTTTCCACGCTCTCGCAAAATACCCCGCCGCCGCCCCAGATCCACACATGAGATCGAATAAAACCGTATCCTCAGGTAGTAAGGTATGAATTATTTCGGCCAAGTAAGGGGCGAGAGATGCCTTTGACCCCATGTAATGAGCAGATCGTGAAAACTGAGTGGATCTTGAATTAGAAAGACCTGCAATCCGGTCCTTAGCCAATCTAATTCGATCCAGAAGCGGCGAAAAAGATGAGCTAACATCAAATTTTCCTAGAAGAGTTTGGCCCCAAGCTCTAGCTGTTTCCTCCCCACTATTTTGCGTAGCTTCGATCCAATACGGAAGCAGCTGCAACAGTACTTCATCACTAGCGCCTGCCCCACCCAACTCCGCAATACCGTCGGAGATCGTAGTTCCATGCCCAAGCTTCAGCTCTTCAGAGGTAGGAAATAAGGTCGTTGGATGCGGGTTAATGTATGGTTGGCACTCCGCCTCTTGTAGTAATTTTTCAATGCGGCTTAGTTGGCTATCAGAACAAAGGAAATGGTCAGTGAGTTGGACTCCACTACTGATTGACAGCAAGGCCGGAGGGCGCTCTTCTTCTTTCTCATCGAAAGAAGGCACATCCCGTAACAGACAATTCACTTCAGAGTCCTGCATCGCTGTCCCCTTTGATTAAGATGACTAGATCACCAAAGTTTGAGTTCTCTCTGTCCACGCTGATCCCTGCTGTAGACCCGACACATTCTAGAAACCAGTCAATACCAGCGCCCTTGTGAAAATTTGCTGCTAGTACGCCTTCAGGCTTGAGGCTGGCTATCAATAAACTCAGCGTACGCTGCTCGATTGACATGTAATGGAGCACATAGCTACATACAATCAAGTCAAAGCTTTTTTCTGATAAATCCTCAGCTTCTTCAGCCGATAGTACATGCAGACCTAGGGAACTAGCATGCTCCCGGTTTTCTTCCACAAAATCATATCCGATTAAGTTTTCGGCCTGAATGTATAGCTCACTGGCTAAAACAGTTCCCGGGCCGCATCCAAAATCCAAAATATTATTAAAGCTTGAACCTGTTCTTTTCCGTGCCTCGACATACAATTTATCGTAACACTCCAAATTTCTGCGCATGTCAATAACAGAATTATAGGTATCTCCAGCTATCTCAGAGAATAGCAGTCTTGTTGCTTCGACTCTAGAGTCTGCATGCTCAAGCCTTGCCACAAAACAAGACTCAAATACGCGTACAAAATCATCATTTAAAAATTGCGAAGCTTGTGCTGAGCGCAAATCGCCTACACTCGCCCATAATGAAAAGCGCTCAGTGCTCCGAAGCAATTCGAATTCGCCACTCATTTTGCGCGAGTCGAGCTTACCTCGAACTGAGACAACATAGACCCTCAATTTAATCACTCGCCTTGTCAACAATCTGCTTAGCGACCCTAGTGTGGAACTGGTCGCTACCTATGTGCAAGCTAAGCGCAATATAATTAAGCTCACCAAGCCGAATATTATCAGCCTCGACACCTGCGACGGACGCTACACGTTCAACCAATTGTTCAGCCAGGCGCAAGGATCCGTATAGACTATATGGCAACCCGATAAATGCTTCGACTGTTCGCCACACGAATACGTAGTCTAGATAAACGATGCCCGCCTCAAATCTTGGCGTAGACCACACAGATATCAAACCAAGAGGCTTAGGGGAGCCCTGCTCGTCAGGCCGATGTCGCACTACCAGACATGCACGCCTCGTCGACCTCTGATCCTGCACCCTGTTAATATAACGCGCAAGGTGCGAACAGTATGCGTCCACCTGCTTGTCGCGTTCTAGTTCTGCCCTGATAACACCATCCTCCGACAACAAAACCTTTTCAGCATAAGTGGATAAATTATCTTTCTGCGCCATAAGATAATCTGGGATAGGGTCAAGACTAGGGTTAGTCAACTTTAGTTTAAATGCAATAAGCTCTCGCTGCTCCTGACCAGAGTCATCTACTGCCAAACGTACTTGTAGAGTTTTACGCAGCGTATCGATTATCAGTGGGTAAGCAACCCGTGCTGTAGTGCAGACGATTCCCTCTTCTTGGGTTAGAGGATTGGCTTGGACCATCGGGCGCTGGAGAGATGGCTCTTCTCCGACGGGTACATCCGCCAGTTCTGCAGAAGGTCCTGTGTAACGATTGTAGAGGCTGAAAAGAGTATCAAGCAGTTCCTCTCCGCTACCCACCTTTATCACAGACATATGTAGATCTTTAACCAAGCTAGCCACACGAGTCGTCGGTAGACCAGTTAGGCTAGCAATTTCATCCTTAGCCCACATGCTCTCATCTATTAGTCGGGTATACAGCTCCGTTGACTCGACTGCCTCGCCCCACACGATAACCTTAGTTTGCTCATTACTAGTGTTCAAGGCTGCAACGATTTGTGCCAAAGCTGCTTGCCAAAAGTCTGGGAGCCCGCCACCAGTACGAGGACGGACATCTACACGAACGTGATCAACAAGGAAGTCGCCCGGAAGACGGCGTCCCGCTGGAGTCTTAGGATTTTCCTCAAACCCGATTTGAACGCCAATCGCAACACCTTCAGCCTGGCCAGCTGAACCGTTGACTACATAACTACCAAGCTCAATGCGACCATCTTGGTCACCTCCCGAGTAACCCCAAATCAAATTATCGCCTTGAAACACTCCCGTCTGCTGAGTGTCTTCGCTCCAAATAATTGCCAGATCAGCGGCACCAAGATATGGCGCATGTTGTAGGACAGCCACCTTCGCGATTGCATGAGCAATAGCCACAGCGACAGCTCCATCTGAAATCTCGGAAGGAGTTCCTGATCGAGCCAACAATGATCGTTCATCCCAAAGAATGATCATTTTCGCGCCGAACCACTGTAAAACCTTCTCTACGGCATGTTCAATAAGCTGAGGATCCAGCTCGATGCCCCCCATTGAAGACACCTCTTGAACGATTAGGTTTAATCTTTCATCCTCAAATGAATGCTCACAGAACTGCCTGCTTTTAGAGATGCATACTCCTAGCTTTAAAAACTCTTTTGGACTACTTACTCTCTCTGCCTCATCAGAAGCTTCAATCACTTCAAAGCTTATTGTACCCCTGCGCTTACTTTTTGTTTCATCGTTTTCTTTAGTCAGAGCTTCACATTGCTCTTTCACTAGCTGGATCCCTGCTGATATTTCTTCAACAGTCCTCCTAACGACTCCAGCAGTTAACCCAACATAAAACTCTTTCTCTTCACCAAACCCTATACTACCAATTTGGTTTTTTAGCCTCCACAGCCTGTAACTAACCTCCATGCTCTGCTCACACGGGAGAACGAGCAAAAACTCGTCACCGCCCGCAATAAAAGCTAAACCTCCATGGTCTCGACAAAGCTTGTGCATTTCGGCGCATACGAATCTTAGGGCTTTATCGCCTTCTCCATGACTACCTTTATTATTAATCTGCCTGAAATTATCAAGATCAAAGTAAATGACAGAAAATTTCGTTACATTATGAAGATTCGTCATCGGCATAAGAGCCGAGTTGAGCATCTCTTCTGCACCAGATGCCTGAATATTTAGGGCGCCATGCTTTCTGTAATTTTTCCCCCATACCTCAGCCAGCGCACCAATCAAATGATGCAGCTGTTGCTGAATGCTAAGATCTGCGGCGTCTGATTGTTCGCTTACAAATAAAGCAAGATTTGCCGAATCCAATCTGTCTTTTAAGATAGGCTTTCCTTCACAGCGCCCCCACTCATGTACAGCCTCTTCAACTGCCACTTGGAAACCGAGCTCAGCCACACCAAGCTCGACAGCTAAATCTTTCAATCGATTCTCTAGATCAAACGGCGAGATGAAAGAAGAGGCTGCATCCATCTTCAATTTGTTAATGATCGGTGAAACACGCGGTCTATTAATCATGCTTTCCTTGCCTTTCCAAATAGTCGTTGTGCTCGCCGAACGATTTCAAGAACTTCGATCGCGGCATTCCCAGCGCCATGACTTGAATAGAACTTACTTGCAGAACGTGCTGCCGCGGAAGAGTTTTTCACGCACACACTCAGCCCTGCCCAGTGTAACAGCTCCACATCATTATCATTGTCGCCTACGGCGAGGACGTTATCAGCCAAAATCCCATATCTATTGCATAAAATTTCGAGGCCACGGGCTTTTGATGAAAACTCTGGCCGAATTTCGATGTAAGCGGAGCCACTCGATGTTACAGAAATTCCAGGAACATCCGATAAAGCAGCTAAAAGTTTTGCTTTCTCCTCCGTAAGAGGTGCGGTTAATAATGCAGCAACCACTTCATCAGTTGACAACCTCATTTCGGTATATGGTCTAACTGGCATACCATTAAAGTCTTTCTCTGGCATACGACTTAAATCACCAAGATAGAAAACGCTTTCAATAGTAGACTCATCATTGATCAGTTTAGCATCAGCATCCACGGCGTAAAGGAACAACGAAACCCCATAAAGAAGAGTTACAACTCTAACTATCTCGTCCACGGCACCTCGCGCTATCAGAGTACGCGCAAAAACCCCTTCGCTTTCCGGCTCAACTACAACGCTTCCATTATACAAAACAAGTGGCACTTTCTTTATTCCGCCCAACTGCTCTAGAGTTGGTTTAACCCCTGTCAGGGTGCGGCCGGTCGCTAAGGTCAGGCGAATATTTCTACTTGGCCCACTCAGAAGATTGAATAGACTCTTAACCCGGTCACCAAGCATCTGGGATGGAGTAGAAATCAAAGTCCCGTCTAAATCAAATGCTATCAGCCTTACCTCAGCAAACGCGATCAGATCTGAAGGATTGCATAATGCCCCAGGAAGAGGACGCGGATCATTTGTCGATGATGAACACATGATGTGTCTGCTTCCTTGCTCCATTTCTTGACTGATATCCAAGCGCCGAGACCTCATGGACCTTCATAGTCCCATGACAAGAGAGTTCTTTGGCTAAATTCTCGATAGAGATGTATGCACCCTCGGCATATTGCACAACTAGCCGCTTCCAACCCACCTCACAGATCAGACGACTTAGATATGGCAACTTCATGGCTTCGCGGACCTTACCTCCTGCAGCAGAGCGTTCTACTGGCTGACCGGACATGCTATTTTTATCTATCTGTACTTCCGCATATCTAGCCAATGTTTCAGGCAAATGGTAGTATCTGGAATAATCGCGCGAATTATACGGCGGGTCAAGGTAAAGTACGTCGAAGGAGCGTCCCGTTAAGCTTTCAAGAGCATCGCCGTTAAGAGCTGTTCCTTTAGGGCCCGCCACAAGACCATTGTACCAAGAGAAGTTAAACTCTTTTATCGCCTTTCGATCCCATTTTTTTAGATATGCATAATAAGTTCCAGCAGTATTTGCAACCGCATCCATACTATTAAGCAAAGATGCTGTCAAAAATTTAATTTCGTTGTCGTCTATCAGACCCAACTTGATCCAAGATGTAATTTCGTACCAGGCGCCCGCAACTGACACTGCGTTTGAAGCGGTGAAGAACTTTCTGCTAACGGAATACTCATGAACGAACCACGAATCGGGCTCACATTTAGAGTTAAGATACAGGCGTAGGCCTTCAGAGCTGCTTATACCTAGATAGCTCTTAACCTTCCTAAAGCTAGGCATTGTCTTACAGACTAGTCGGACATGCTGAAATGCATTAGGAAAGCGAAGTAGATCACATGCCGTGACCGAGCATCCCCTGAGCTTAAACTCAGCGCCAATATTCCCAAGGCCACCAAAAGCATCTGCGATGGACGCCCCTTCGTAACCAGCTAGTGTGGTGTCGGCGACAATTGACGCTGTCGAGGCCTTGGACCCAAAATATCTGAACATTGATCAGCTTTACCCTTCACGTGGGGCACAAAAATTTTTTAATTCTAACACGATCATCTCAACCCCTCCATTGAGCAAACCATAGCTTGTAAGGCTTCCACTGGTGTGTTTAAGCCGTCCATTGGGCGCACTTGATTTGCCACCGGAGTTGGGCCTTGTGAACGTGCGAGATTTCAGGTATTAGGCCGACCGTGATTCTGTGCCACAACCTGCTCAGCGGCACCGCAAGCGACTGGTAATGGAAGGGAGGGTAGCTTTGGCTACCGCTGGCTTATCGCAGACGTTGCGCCAATGTCACCACTCAAGCCCACGCGCGTGGATCTCTGTACGGCGAGCGATCATAGGCCCGAAGCAAATGAGTGCGAAACAGAGTACAAGACCGGTGGAAAAAATATAAATCTCATATAAAACATATACATGAATTGCTAATCACCGTTTAACGTCTGATAGACGATTGAAACCAGAAAGCCCCGCATTCGCGGGGCTTTTTTATTAGTCTGCTTTTTGCGTCTGCGGCTGACCGGGCTGGCCCTGATCCCTTACTCATCAATAGGCTGAGACGCGC
>Ga0247730_1001087_pt1 | contig 16134 bp, 12 predicted proteins | sample UWRJL073202C2_FD_180959 | JGI IMG/M metagenome (GOLD analysis project Ga0247730, IMG submission 180959) | Plant litter microbial communities from Arlington Agricultural Research Station in Wisconsin, United States - UWRJ-L073-202C-2 | ecosystem: Environmental > Terrestrial > Plant litter >... | reverse complement strand
GACCGTGCTCGACTATACGGCGAATGGCCGCGTCGGGCAGCGTACTGGCAACGACCGACAGCATGCATTTCCCCATGGCGTCCTGCCGTGCGCTGGCGAAGACGTCTGGATCGCCATCTCCGTCTCAACTTCAGCCCAATGGGAGGGGCTCATCAAGGTGCTTGGCGCACCGAATTGGATGGTCGACAATTCGCTGCGTAACGTCGAGGCGCGCCGCGCCGCGCGCGACCGCATCGAGCCTGTCCTCGCCGCGCTTTCCGCCGCGCGGGATAGCGAACAGCTGATGGGCGAACTTCAGGCCCATGGCGTCCCGGCCGGCGTGGTCCGGACCGCGAAGGACATTCTCGAAGACGATCCTCAGCTTCGTCACCGCCGCCATTGGGTTTCGCTCGACCATCCCGAGATGGGGCGGACCGTCTACAACGCACCACCGTTTCGGATCTCCGAAATGGGTGAGACGCCTCTCTTTGCCGCTCCTTTGCTCGGTCAGCATACCGACGAGGTTTTGCGAGATCTGCTGGCCCTGGACGATGGCCGCATCGCCGAACTCAGGGCGGATGGAGCTCTGAAGTGAATGCGGCAGGAGCGAGTCGTGCAATCGCTCGGTTCTCGGCGCGGTTCGACCGATCGCAGCTTACCGAAGCGCATATCGCGACTTGCGGGCGTGCGATCGCCGATACCGTTGCGGTGGCGATAGCGGGTTGGAGGGAACCTACTGCGCTGCGTGCGCTCGACTATGCTCTCCATCTCGAAGGAGCAGGTCCGGGAAGATTGTGGGGAAGAAGCGAGCGTGTCGGGCTTGAGACGGCGGTTCTCTGCAACGGCATCGCCGCGCATGCGCTCGATTACGACGATGGGGCGACCCCGATGGGCGGGCATCCTAGCGTCGTGCTTCTTCCAGCGCTGCTGGCATTAGCCGATCTGCGCGGCCTGAACGGCACCGACGTGGCGCTGGCCTACACCGTCGGCTTCGAGGTCGCGTGCGGTATCGGTACCGCTATGAGCCAGGCTCATTTCGCCCGAGGTTGGCATCTCACCTCGACGATAGGGACGCTCGCGAGCGCGGCCGCCTGTGCCCGCTTACTCGGGCTGGACGAGGACGCCACGTGCCATGCCATCGGGCTTGCTTTCGCCCGCACCGGCGGCTCCCGCGCCAGCTTTGGAACGGACGCGAAGTCGCTGCAGGCCGGCGAGGCTTCGGCTGCGGGTCTTCGTGCGGCTCTCCTCGCCGAGACGGGATTTACTGCGGCTCCCGATGCGATCGATGGTGCCCTCGGGTTCACCACGCTCTATTCCGAGGGCGAGTCAATTGCCTCCGCGCTCGAGGGACTTGGCACCGCTCCGCTAGTCATCGACGCGAGCGGGGTCGAGATCAAAAAGTATCCCGCCTGCTATGCTCTTCATCGGCCGCTTGATGGACTGCTCGATCTAAGGTCGGAGCACGGCCTTACGCCCGAAAACGTGGCCCGGATTGATGTATTGGCCAGCCGTGCCGCGTTGGCGCCTTTGCTCAGCCGGCTCCCGGTCGACGGCACTGAAGGCCGGTTCAGCATGCAGTACGTGCTCGCCGCTGCGATCTGGGATGGCGCGGTCACATTGCCCAGCTTCGCTTATGACGCGGTCTTGCGCGACGAGCTGCGACCTCTGATGGCGCGGATCCACTCGTCCGAGGCGGATGGCCCCGTTCTTCCCAGGTGGGCAGAGCTGACGGTCACCCTCACGGATGGACGGAGCCATAAACGGCGCATCGAGATGCTGCGAGGCTCCCCCCGATTGCCTCTCACCGACGAAGAGCTCCTGGGCAAGGTGACCGATTGTCTGGCTTGGGGCGACAGCGGCATCGAGCCCACCGCATTCCTTACTGCCGCGATGGAGTTCGCCTCCTTCAGCGTGTGCGCCCTCGTCGACGTCCTAAGCCCAAAGCCGCCACACCTGACACGAGAGAGACTTGATGAGCATTTTGCTTAATCTGGCGGATGGCGTCGCCACCGTCACGCTGAACCGCCCTGAGGCGATGAACGCGCTTGACCCCGACACGCTCGTCGAGCTCAACGAGACCTTTCAACGCCTCAACACAGACGAGGCTGTGCGGGTAGTCATTCTCACTGGTTCTGGCGACCGCTCGTTCTGCACCGGAGCGGACCTCAAGCGGATGATGCCGCCAAAGGAGAGCGTCGCCGAGCTGACGTTTGGGAAGCTACAGCCTTATTATCCGTTCGTCGGTTTGGAAATCGACAAGCCGATCATTTGCGCAGTCAACGGCTTCGCCCTTGGAGGCGGGATGGAACTGGCGCTATTATCCGACATCCGCATCGCAGCCTCGCACGCCGAGTTCGCCCAGGCGGAGGTGAAAGTCGGCAGCATTCCCGCCGCAGGTGGCAGCCAGCGACTCCCGCGCGCGATTGGTCGGTCGGATGCGATGCTGATGCTGCTCACCGGCGACCGGATTAGTGCGGAGACGGCGCTCAGGATTGGCCTGGTCTCGCAGGTCGTGGCCGCGAACGAGCTGATGGAAGCCGCCCGCCAGATCGCTCTGCGTATCGCGGGAAATGCGCCGCTATCCGTACGGGCTATCAAGCGTCTAGTCCGCGATGGCGCGCAGATGCCGCTTCCTGCGGCGATTCAGAACGAACAGTTCGTCCTGGGTTTGCTCCGGGACTCCGAGGATCGGCTCGAGGGACGAAGGGCATTCCAGGAGAAGCGCAGCCCCGTCTTTGTGGGCCGATAGGAATGATCAACGGAGACAACGCTTCGTCCGTGCTGGTCCAAACGGACCTAAAGGACGGGTACGCGATCATCACAATGAACCGTCCCGAAAAGCGCAATGCGCTCAATCGTGCGGCTCGACGAGGGTTGTTGGAGGCGTTCGAGAGGGCTGAAGCGGCTGGCGCTCGCGTAGTGATTCTGACTGGAACGGATAAGAGCTTCTGTTCGGGTATCGATATCGTGGAGCGTCAAAACGACGAGGCCAACGGCGTTGCTTCCGACCCCGGTTCCGACTGGATCGAGATCGTCATGGCCATACGCCAGCACCCGGCGATCTTTATCGCGGCGGTGAACGGCGGCGCGATGGGCGGCGGTGCCGCGCTCATCAGCGTGTCCGACTTGGCGCTTGCCAGCGAGGTCGCCTGGATCAGCAATCCGGAAATGGGCTTCGGCGCCTTCCCGCATTTCTCCGGTCCAGCGACGCAGTACCAGCTGCAGCCGAAGCGCGCCGCCTGGCTGATCTACACGACCGAGCGGATTGATGGGCACACGGCTGAGGCTTGGGGCCTGATCAATGAGTGCGTCGCAACGGACGAATTGCTTCCGCGCGCGGAAGCGTTGGCGGCGAAGATTGCAGCCTTCGATCCGATCGCGCTGACGGAGAGCAAGCGTGCGCTTGATGCTACGCTGGGGCTCGAACGTGATTGGCGCTCGGCGTTCAAGCAGGGGATTGAGGTCAACACTCGCATCCGAGGACGCTCACCCAAGTCGCAACTCACCTCCGCGGTGGCGCGGATGACCAAAGAGAACACATGATGCAGAAAGTATGCGTGGCGGGGGTCGGCCAGACCCCATTCGGCAAGTTCCTTGAGCGGGGCGTGCGATCGCTGGCCGAGGAGGCGCTTGACGTTGCCCTCAAGGACGCCGGTATCGAGGCTGCTTCGATCCAAACCGTTTTTTTCGCCAACGCTCTCTCAGGATTGATCACGGGACAGGAGTCTATCAGAGGCCAGGTGGCGCTGCGCCACACCGGCCTGATGGGCACCCCGATCATCAACATCGACAATGCTTGCGCGTCCGGATCTTCGGCTTTCAAATTGGCGTGGCTCTCGGTTGCTTCGGGCGAGGTTGATGTGGCGTTGGCGATCGGAAGCGAGAAGCTGACGCATGTCGACAAAGCCGTCACCTTCAGCGCGTATGCCTCTGGCATCGACGTCGAAGAACGCGACCGGATGAACCGGGATGTTCCCGCCGGCCACTCGGTGTTCATGGACATCTATGCCGAGAAGGCCCGCCGATACATGGCGTCGAGCGGGGCCACGGCCGAGGACTTCGCCCTCGTCACGGTCAAGAGCCGTCAGGGCGGTAGCCTCAACCCCTATGCCCAGTTCAGGGATCCGATTACGGTTGAGGAGGTGTTGGCTGGACGCATCATCGCGGAGCCACTTACGCTCCCGATGTGCTCGCCCATCGCGGACGGCGCCGCTGCCACTATTCTGGTAAGCGAGAAGCTCGCACGCAACATGACCCGCAAACCGATCTACGTCCGCGCAACAGAATTGGTCTCCGCTAACCCGGACGGTGCGGCACCGCTCTGCGCCGCTCGTGCGGCCGACAGGGCATATGCCGTGGCGGGGATCGGCCCCGAAGATGTGCATGTCGCGGAGGTCCATGACGCGTCCGCGCCAGCAGAGATCATGCTGTACGAGCATCTCCGGTTCGCCGCCCGGAACGAAGGCGTCGAGCTTTTGCGCTCCGGAGCCACTTCGATCGGCGGACGTTTGCCGGTCAATTCGGGCGGCGGCCTCCTCAGCAGGGGACACCCGGTGGGCGCGACCGGCCTTGCACAGATGGTCGAACTCGTTGCGCAGCTTCGTGGCGATGCGGGCCCCCGCCAGAGAAACGGTGCCCAGGTCGCACTCGCAGAATGCTCTGGTGGACAGATCGGCACGGATTCTGCGCTGGCGGCGGTCACGATCCTGTCGACCTGAAGACGGGCGCGAGCGTCATGTCGCTCGCGCCGTCCGGCGGCTCGGCCGAGCAGCAAGGGGAAGTCGGCCGACTGCATCTTACTCGTGGCGGTCCGCAGCCGCGCCAGACGATCGGGATAAAAGGACTAAGGCATGGAAACGAACGGCATAGCAGCTATCATCACGGGAGGAGCTTCGGGCTTAGGCGGGGCTACCGCTCGAATGCTTGCCGCCAAGGGTGTTAAGGTCACCATCTTCGATCTGAATGCCGAGGTCGGTAAGGCAACTGCGGCAGAGATCGGGGGGCGCTTCCTGTCTGTCGATGTTGCAGATGACGACGCCGTAGCAGCTGCGGTAGCAGACGCGCAGGCCCATCATGGCATCGCGCGGGTACTCGTAAACTGCGCCGGCATCGCCCCGGTCATGCGCATCGTGGCCAAGGACGGCTCACCGCACTCGCTGGAGCTTTTCGGCAAAGCCGTGCGCGTGAACCTCATAGGCACCTTCAACTGCATCGCGAAGTTCAGCGCCGCGCTCGTCGCAGCGGGCATGGAAGGCGAGGAGGCGGGCGTGATCGTCAACACCGCTTCCGTGGCGGCATATGACGGTCAGATCGGGCAGGCCGCATACGCTGCGACAAAGGGGGGCGTTGTCGGTATGACGTTGCCGATCGCACGTGACCTGGCGCAGCATCGCATCCGCGTGATCACCATCGCCCCCGGCATCTTTCTGACGCCCATGCTACTAGGGCTCCCCCAGGCGGCTCAGGATTCGCTTGGCACGCAGGTTCCGCATCCAAGCCGTCTCGGGCGGCCGGAGGAGTACGCACAGTTGGTCGAGTCTATCATCGCCAATCCGATGCTGAATGGCGAGGTTATCCGCCTCGATGGCGCCATTCGCATGCCGCCCCGCTGAGGTGGAAAAGATGACGGAGCCCATCCTTCTAGTAGAGCGTGATGGCGCGGTGCTGCGTCTAACGCTCAACCGGCCCGCGGTAGGCAATGCGATCGACCTCGAGCTCGCCCGGACCCTTCTACAGGCAGTTATCGCCGCGGATGAGGACGATACTGTCCGATGCGTCCTGATCACTGGTAGCGGCCGTCTATTCTGCGCAGGCGGCGACGTCACGACCTTCCAAAACGCGGGGGCGGAGCTGCCCGCCGTTCTAAAGGAAATCACCGCATATCTTCACGCTGCGATCGCCCGGCTCACAACGTTGGCGAAGCCGGTCGTCGTCGCCGTGAACGGCGCCGCAGCCGGAGCTGGGGTTGGTTTGGCGCTTGTTGGCGATATTGTGCTGGGTGCTGCGTCGGCGCAGTTCGCACTCGCATATACTGGCATCGGCCTATCCCCTGATGGCGCGACGACCTGGCTGCTGCCTCGGCTTGTCGGCCTGCGAAAAGCTCAGGAGCTGTGTCTCACCAATAAGCGAGTGCGGAGCGATGAAGCCGAACGGATGGGCTTGCTGACCCGCGTCGTCGCGGATGACGCACTGGAAGCGGAATCTATCGAGGTGGCTCGTCAGCTGGCGGCGGCCGCAACCATCGCGCTCGGGGCCACCCGACGGCTTCTGCGCGAAAGTCTCTCGAACGGCATTGAGGTGCAGATGGACCTTGAGAGCCGTTCGATTGCGGCATTGGCACGAACTGCGGACGGCAAGGAAGGCATCGCGGCCTTTATCGACAAGCGATCACCTGAATTCAATGGAGCATGAGCATGGCTGAAGCCTACATCGTCGAAGCCCTGCGAACAGCAGGCGGTCGCCGGAAGGGAGCCTTGGCAGGCGTGCATCCGGCCGACATAGGCGCTGCCGTCCTGGATGCGCTTGTCGAGAGATCAGGCATCGATCCAGCAGCAGTGGAGGACGTCATCGTCGGCTGCGTCACGCAGGCCGGCGAGCAGTCTTTTGCCTTTGGCCGCAATCTGGTGCTCGCCTCCAGCCTACCGGAAAGCGTCCCGGCGGTTACGATCGACCGGCAGTGTGGATCCTCGCAACAGGCGCTTCATTTCGCTGCGCAGGCGATCATGTCAGGAACTCAGGACATCGTCATCGCCGCCGGCGCAGAAAGCATGACCCGTGTTCCGATGGGATCGAACTACACATTGCACGGGCAAGCAGGAATGGGGACCGGCCCTTGGTCGAAGAAGATCCTCGGCAGATTTGACGTAGCTGAATTCAGCCAATTCGTCGGCGCCCAGATGATTGCCGACAAATACGGCTTCAGTCGTGAGGACATGGACGCGTATGCGCTTGAAAGCCATCGCCGGGCCGGGGCTGCGATACGCTCTGGTGCCTTCAAGTCGGAAATAGTCCCATTCATGCTCGAAGATGGAAGCATCTTCGATACCGACGAGGGCGTGCGATACGACAGCAGCATGGAGACGCTCGCCAGCGTGAAGACATTGGGAGAGGGTGGCACGATCACCGCTGCCAACGCCAGCCAAATGACCGATGGTGCTTCGGGTGTCCTCGTCGTCTCCGAGGCAGCGTTGAAGCGCTTCGGTCTTACTCCGCTGGCCCGCATCGTAAATCTCACCGTGACTGCGGGGGATCCCGTCATCATGCTAGAAGAGCCGATTCCGGCTACTCGGAAGGCTTTCGAGCGCAGTGGGATGTCGCTCGACGACATCGATCTTTTCGAAGTGAACGAAGCGTTCGCGTCGATCCCGATGGCATGGCTCAAGGCGCTCGACGCCGATCCTGCCAAAGTAAACGTGAACGGTGGCGCGATCGCGCTGGGGCACCCGCTCGGTGCGACTGGCACCAAACTTATGGCGACCCTCATCCACGCTCTGCGCGCGCGCAAAGGCAGATATGGTCTGCAGACGATGTGCGAGGGAGGGGGAATCTCGAACGTCACCATCATCGAGGCGCTCTGACGGGCGTAAGCGGGCGCTTCGGGCGTCTTGTCGCATAGCCAGACGCATCTTGTTCAATGCTACCTGACAACACGTCTTAGCGGCCGGATCACCGCTATCCTCATAAAGGGGCGGCGATCCGGTTACTCTCGCATAATATTGGTACGCGGAGCTCGCTCGCACTTAAAAGCGGTACGAAACCCCGGTGACGAGAATAAGCGGGTTAAGCGTGACCCGTGCCGTTCCAGGCGTGTCGCCGTTAGGCCCAGGTACCAGATACTTGGCATTCGACTTCGCCCAGATCTTCTTCGCGTCGAAATAGATGCCAAACCGCCGATCGAGGAAAATATCAAAGCCGCCCTGCGCGACGGGGCCTACTGTGTCGGTGACCCTGAAGTGTTTGAGCCCAATATCCTTCGTATTGAAAATCAGCGTGTAAGTGCCGCCGACCCCGACATACGGATGGACCGGACCAAGGCCGTTCAGGTGGTAGCGAACGGACACGACTGACGGGCCATAGGTGATTTTCCCCAATCTCCCCGTCGAGGCAAGGGTGCCCGCCCCCGAGAGCGTCGTCGTTGGTGGAATACCCAGCCCGAGCGCAACCGACATATTGGGTCGGAAGAAATAGGCTGCATCGAAAACAACACCCTTATTGTTGGACAGCCGGGCGTCGCCGCCTGGGATCAACTGGCTGTTGGACCGCACGTTCGCGCTTTCACTCCAGTGCAGATAGGCAGCGCCTGCGCGCACGATGAATCGGGGCTTCGACCCCTCGGTTTGCTCCTGCGCAAGAGCGGGGGCGCTTGCGCCCAGAGCGGCGCATAGGAAGAGAGCTTTCCGCAAATAGTCCATTTTCCGTCTCCCAGGTATTTTTGCATTATCTGATGCCGGACGAGCGGAAGGGCTCGCCGTCGCATGACTGCGTGCTCGGCGCTGTGGAGCCCCGTGATCTGTTTGAAATTGGCTGCGAGATATCCTTCTTCACGCAGCCCAGCCGAGCTATCTTCCGCCCTGCTTAGCGGACCGAATTGCCTTTACGAGAAGAGCGCCACTCACGTTGAGGTCCTCTCGCCGTTGAGGACGATCGGCCGCGTTCGCGCTAGGCGGCGACCATGACCCTCGGCGCCACGCTGGCGTCCCGCACACTTTGCAGAATGGGCAGCACGTACTTGAGGAACTTCTCGGGATTTTCAGACATCGGGAAGTGCCCGATCCCGTCCATACCGACCCATGTAGAGCCCGCGATCTCTGCATGTGCCTGCTGACCGGCTTCCAGCGTGCCGAAATAATCGTACTCGCCGTTCATGATGTGCACGGCGCATTTGCTGGTGTCGATGTTGCGCGCCTCTTCGCGCATGTCATAGTCTTCGCAGTAGTAGTTGAGATCGCCGATGAAGGTCTGCGGATAGCCTCCCGAGTACATGTAGGAGACTTCTTTGCGGTAAGCCTCTGGCGATGTCGGGCTCATGAGGCCGTCCATCATGCGGGCCTTGTAGTCGCTGCTGACGCGCGGGTCCCACATCGTGCTGACGGTCGGGTGGTCAATCGGCATGTAAGTCTTGAGCGATCCCTCGACCGAAATGACGGCGCGGAACTCCTCGGGATAATAACGGGCGAGCTCGAGCGCGAGTGAACCGCCTACAGAGACGCCCATGAAGACGGGCCGCTCTAGACCCAAGGCTCGGGCGAGGCTCACTGGGACCGACTGGAAGAAGCCGCCCTGCAGCTTGTACTGGTCGGTCCACCACCGCGCACCTTCTGGCGGGAGAGACTTGCCGTGGAATGGGAGATCATAAGCGATCACGCGAAAGTGATCGGTGACCGCCTTTGATTCGAAAAGATGACGCCACTGCGAGCCGTGGCAGCCTGCGGTATGCTGCACGATCAGCGGAATGCCCGAACCGGCTTCCTCGAAGTATACGCGATGGTCGTGACCATTCAGGTCGAGATGGATGTATCGACCGATCGGCGTGTCGATCTGTCCGTGCCGCGAGACTTCTGGCACTTGAGGCTTGGGGCTTTCCGGGCGGATGAGTTCGACGAGCCGTGCAAGCGCGGCGAAGTACTGTCCGTACATCACAAAGTCGGCCTTCAGAGCCAACTGCTCGCGCGCGATTAGCGGCCACAGATCGTTCTCGAGGCGGGGCGCTATAGGGGCAAGAAGGGTGCTCCACAGCTTGTCGGTTCCCGTGATCGAGATCACTTCGGGACCATCGCCGGGATTGGCCGCAAGGGGCACGCCGTTTGCGATGGTAAGGCCCAGTTCGAAAGTCTCGCCGATGAACCGGACGCCGCCGGTCCAACTCTTCGACGCGAGCCGGAATTCGCCATCAGCGGCCGCAACGGCAGCGAGCATCTCTGCATCTATGACTACGAACTGGGACATATCGCTCTCCTAAGATGATCTGCGTGATTTATGTTTTACACGGCGGCTGAGCCGCCATCAGGCTTCGGTGGCCAAGTGATTGATCGTCGACTAGCGGCGAGATGATTCACGATTCCTAGTGTCATGCGGTGCATCACAAATGGAATAAAAGCCGCAGAAACTCTGGCGACTATTGGACTTGACACAGCTGGCATGATATCGATGGTCGACTGTTGTGAAACCGCCGGGGCGATGCCGAATGTCTAGCCTGATCTCTTCCGACACGACTTGCGTCACGACTGCACCTCTGCTCTCGACTACGGAGCTTATCTGCTGGAAAATAAGACGACCCAGATCAGGCCACAACAACAAGCTGTGACGCCGTAGATCTGATTACATATGCAATTGCGGTGATCGATGCGCGATCGCGAGTTGCGGAGCGGGCCGGGGTGCGGACCTGAACGTGCGAACTTCGCTGAGCATGAGTAGCGGACCGGTGGAGCTAACGGTCGAAATCGCTCGTAATCGATTCAGAATCTGCGGTCGGGTGACCCATCTCGGCCTGCAGCTTCAGCAGAGCGTCAATCAGGAGCGGCTTCTTCGCTACTATCCGCGCAATCGGGCCGCCGACCCCGATTGCTAACGGCATGCGTCCCATAGGAGACTGGACCGACACCGCGACGTTCGCGAGGCTGGGATCGGAAGTGCCTTCCGTGTCCGCATACCCTTGGTTTCGCACCTGCCGCATCAGTTCAAGAAATTCGGTCTCCCGCACTTGGAGGCGTGGTTCCGTCGCTTCAGCGTTGCTCCGCCGCATCCAGCCCGAAACCTCGCGATCCGGCTTTAGGCTGAGAAGCATCCGCCCCGGCGCGGAGCATGTGATCGAGCGCAGGGCGCCCGAGGCGATCCGAAGACGGTCAGGAAGATCGACCTCAAGAGTCACCACGTACTGGATTGCCGCTCCGTTCTGGATGGCGGCATACACGGTCTCACCGCCTGCCGCCTGCTGCAGCGCCTCCAATCGGAGCGCAATCGAACCCGCTTCACTGAAGCGCCGGCTGATCCAGCTCCCCAACAGCATTACCCGGATGGTGGGCGCGAACAAGCGAGTGTCGCGGTCGTATTCGAGGTAGCCGAGCTGAACGAGATTCCGCAGCAGCATGCTCGCGCTTGGCTGTGGAATAGCAAGCGAACGTGCAGTCTCGCCTACGGTTAGCCCGCACTCGCGCTGAGAGAACAACTCCAGGAGTGCGAGCGTTCGTTCGGCCGATTTAATCGATCTCAGCGCGCTCCTCCTCTCGTCTCGCGACCCTGCCGCCGGTGAGAATATAGTAGCCTCCGCCTGGAAAAAGTAGTGACCGCACGGCGGCGTCGGTTGGACACAAGTGCCGCCGGGCGGTCTGGGCCGCGGCTGCCGCGGCGTTGGCATATTGGGGCTCCCCCAGCCGAGCTCTCTAAGCTGTTTTTTACAAGGTGTAGCCGAACGAGATACCGTAGGTCGCGGGCCGGCCTGTCAACCGTCGCGCGACGTCGAAAACCCGGCCTACATTCGTCCAATAATATGAATTGGTCACGTTGCGGCCAAATAGTTCGACTCGCCAGCGGTTGTCGGGGCTCTTGACCCCGGCCCGCAGGTCCAGCAGCCCGTAGGCTTTGATCGAAAGTACGTCTGAGATGCCAAATCCAGCGACTGTCTTCGTGCGATAGCTATATGACGCGCCCCATGTGCCGGTCAGATGATCGGAAAGAGGACGCTCGTAGGCGACGTCGCCGACTCCTTGGAACTTCGGCGTGTACGGAAAGGCTTCGCCTTTGAAGTTGGCTGGTGCTCCAAGTATGGAGAAGTTAGGAAACGAGCTCTGCACCCGGCTGCTGATGTAGGTCCCGCCCGCCGAGACCGACAGGCCCTTAACAGGAAAAAGATTGACTTGCCCCTCAATGCCCCAGATCCTGGATTTGGGTATGTTGACCACGAGTTCGGACACGCCGAGCACGTTGGGATTCGCGATGCTGCGTCCCTTTACCTGCTTGTCGCGATAATCGTAGTAGAAACCGGCGCCAGAGACGTCCAGCACGCGGCGGATGATCGTCGCTTTCAAGCCGACCTCGTAGGCCAACACCGACTCCTGAGCGATCGGGCGCAGCTGGGCCTGCGTGAGTGCGTTCAGAACCGGCGAGTTGCCGGATTTGAAGCCTTTGCTGACATTGGCGTAAAGCAGAACGCCCTGAACCGGTTTCCAATCGGCACCGGCGCGCCAGGAAACGTTGTTCTCGTTGAATTGGTCGATGAGTGCGCCGCTGGTGAGATCGAGCCCAATGGATAGGCACTGTCCGGTCTCGATTATTGGAATGGGGCCTAAACCGACGTTGCGGCGGAGTGAGTTCACAAAGTTCGTCACGACAAGCCCCGTGCTGGCATCGCCGGCGCGTGAACAACTGTTGTAGTCCAGCTTGGTGCGCGTGTAGCGGACGCCGCCGTGTAGGACGATCCGGCTGCCCACGTCGAGGTCTAGGTTGCCGAACACGGCCTTGTTGTCGAATGTCTGCCGACCAGTGGCGAAAGCCCGATCCCACTTACCCGCGAACCCGGCAAAGCTCGTGGTCGAGGTAGCGTATAGATACTCGCTCAGGCCGTCTTCGAACGACTTCTCCCGAGCGTAATTTGCGCCGACGATCCACTGAGCGATGCCGGAACGACCTCCGACGCGAAGCTCCTGGTTCAGCGATTTGACGAGGCCGCGCGTCGAGTTGGTGTCGTTCGTGATGGCCAGCGCATCGACGTCGGTCACCTGGTCGATCTTGGCGCGCGCGAACGAGGTCAGCGACGTGAGCGTCACTGCATCGGTTAGATCAATCTCACTGCGCAGACCAAGCTGGTAGAAGCTGTTGTCGCGCGAGAAGTCCTTGCCCGGATCCCAGTCGGCCGCCCGGTTCGTCTTCGGCGGAAGAGGATAGCTTCCCAGTAGCGGGTATGAGGATGCGCCTGTAGGCCGAGAGTAGACAATGGCAACCAGCTGGCCGGCCTGCGTGTCGGACCGATCAATATAGCCGTTTGCATTGAACTCGAACCGAACGCCATCTGCCGGGGCCCAGTCGGCGAGGAAACGTCCCTGCAGCAGGTTCTGCTTCCCAAGTTCATCGTCACGCGTGTAGCTCTTCTGCCATGCGTCCCCGCGCACGATGCGCCCGGCTAACCTGATCTTGAGCGTGTCACTAATCGGCCCGGTTACGTAGCCTTGGGCGTCCACGGTATTGAACCGCGAATAGGAGCCGGTCACGCCAGCGCCAAACGCCGACTTTGGCTTGGCGGCGATGTAGTTGATCGCGCCGCCCGTTGCATTGCCGCCGAATAACGTTCCCTGTGGGCCTTTTAGGACCTCGACACGCTCGAGATCCATTGCCGCTCCGGCGGACATGATCGAAAAGGTAAGTGGCATCTGGTCGAGGTAGACAGCCACCGTCGGGCGGGCGCCCAGCGAAGTGTCGAAGAAGCCAACGCCTCGAAGCGAATAGACCGGCACCGACTGACCGGTCTCGACATAGGTGAAGCCAGGCGTCACCTTCGCCAAGGCCGCGACGTCCGTGATGCCGCGCTGCTGCAGCTGTTCGCCGCTAAGTGCGGTGATCGACATCGGAACGTCCTTCAGACTCTCCGAACGCTTTTGCGCCGTCACGATGATGTCGCCTGCGAGCATCTCGCTTGGTGCCGCTTGGGCCGACCCGTCCGCGGCAGTTGGGGTCGCCATTGCATCCTGCGCGGCGACCGGCGCGGCGGCGGCCGATACAAGCGCGAGCGCCGCGCTCGCCGCATAAAGCCCTGCCTTCGATTGAACCATCACTATAAATCCTCCCTTTGATCACCCTTCGCGGGCGCATCGTTCTTCCGGACCGAGATCAGCTACCCAATGCCAACAATGGCCGCGGCCGGGATCGCCCGATCTGATAATCTTGATTGTATATCCTCGAAGTCGTCGATCATCATTATTTCAACTGCGAAGCAGATGCAGACGGCAAATGCCGATCGGTCTCGTGGGATATACGCCGAACAATCGCAATAGTGACGCAGAAGGACTGCTCGCGTGAGCTATGCTGTCGAGCTATAGTGCGCGACTAAGCGCTTACGCTTGGAGCGGGCATCCTTTCAGCTTCCTCACCTCGTTTTTATTATGAATCTGGTGTAGGTGTCAGCCCGATACCCTGCAACGTATTATGAGCCGGTCAGATGGGTCATTACATATGTAGTCGGGCTGGTTTGAGCGACATGATGCGTGCCGCTCGTCGATCAGACCAGCCCAGTGAGGTAGTAGACGGCGATGGTGGCGAAGACCGCGAAGGTCTTCAGCGCCGTGAGGGCGAAGATGTCTTTATAGGCCTCGCGATGGGTCATGCCAGCGACCGTCAGCAACGTGATAATCGCCCCGTTATGGGGAAGCGTGTCCATTCCGCCACTCGCCATAGCGGCAACGCGATGCAGCACCTCGCGAGGGATGCCGGCTGCGTCACCCGCAGCGATGAACTGGTTGGCCATTGCTCCGAGAGCGATGCTTAGGCCGCCCGAAGACGAGCCGGTGATGCCCGAAAGCGCTGTTACGGTGATCGCCTCTTTGAGGAGGGGATCCGGTATCACGCTCAATCCGTCGCGGACCACGACGAAACCCGGCAGCGCCGCGATCACCGCCCCGAACCCGTATTCCATGGCTGTGTTCATGCTTGCCAGCAATGCTCCCGCAACCGCGGTGCGGGCTGCATCTGCAAAGCGCGACGCTATCGTCGCAAATGCAAAGGCGAGGATCGTCGCTATGCCAAGAAGAAGCGCGCCCTCCACAGCCCAGAGCGCTGCGAGCTTTCTCACATCGACGGTGACGGGCGCATGCAGTCCAGCGAGGGTCGCGCTTGAAGTCGTGAGGTGCATCCGTTCGATCAGAACGGTGAACACGAAATTCGCGACCGCAACGACCACGAGCGGCAGGATGGCTATAAGCGGACTAACTAGCCGCGTGTCTTCCGCAGCCTCGGGTTCGTTGCGTAGATCCTCGGGGCGGCCATAACCTTCGCCGGCCCGCATTAAGCGGCGTCTGCGCCAATTTAGGTAACCTAGGCCGCTACCCACGATGAGTGCAGAGCCGAACAGCCCGAGGCCCGGAGCGGCCCAAGCGTTCGTTCCGAAAAAACTGGTTGGAATGATGTTCTGCACCTGCGGTGTACCAGGCAACGCATCCATCGTGAAGGTGGCGCAGCCGAGTACGATCGTCGCTGGAACTAGCCGCTTCGGTATATTCGCGGTGCGAAACATCTCCGCCGCAAAAGGATAAACGGCAAAGACAACCACGAATAGCGACACGCCTCCGTAGGCAAGCAAGGAAGTGACAAGCATGATCGTGAAGATCGCGTTCTCGCCACCCATGATCTGGACGGCGCTGCGGACAATCGCTCGGGAAAAACCCGAGACTTCGATGAGCTTGCCGAACAGAGCGCCAAGGAGAAGAACCGGGAGGTAGAGCTTCGCGAAGTTTGCGACGCTTTCCATGAAAAGACCAGAGAACACCGTCGGAACGGCTGCGGGATAGGTGCATAGCACCGCCAGCATCGCGATCAGTGGCGCGAATATAATGACGGTCAGGCCGCGGTAGGCAGCGGTGATGAGTAACGCGAGTGCGGCCAGCGCGATTATGAGGTCCATGTGTGCCCCCGTCTGTCGTTTTCAAAAAGGTTCAGGGCTGCTGTTCGACCCGGAGGCCCAGTGATCCAGCCTCTAAAGGCGGCAAAACCGAGCACGCTGCGGCTGGGATCGTCAGCGTAAAAGTCGACCAGCCAACGCCGAGACGATCGACGGCGACGGTACAATCACGCCGTCCGTATCGAACCGAGTAGCCATGTTGGAGCTAGCCGACCCAGGTGTCCGGCTGATCCCGACGAGAACAGCTCAGGTGATTTTGACGAGATCCCTCCATAGAGGAAACATCGCTATTCGCTCATTGCCTAAACCAGCTACTCGCTGCATCAAGGCGCTCAATATTTATACGCGACTTGTCATCAGTCATCGCAGCCTCTCCTCGTTTTCTCGAGCCTAAGGCGAGGAACGGATACAGGCGAGGCGAGACTTATGATCTATAAAGTCATCACATACGTAATAGCGCGGTCGCCCGTTATCCCGGGTCGTCCTCGAGTATCATGGCGGAGGCTTTCGCACCGATCATTATAGACGGCGCGTTCGTGTTCCCGGCGATGATC
>Ga0247730_1001086_pt1 | contig 16203 bp, 13 predicted proteins | sample UWRJL073202C2_FD_180959 | JGI IMG/M metagenome (GOLD analysis project Ga0247730, IMG submission 180959) | Plant litter microbial communities from Arlington Agricultural Research Station in Wisconsin, United States - UWRJ-L073-202C-2 | ecosystem: Environmental > Terrestrial > Plant litter >... | reverse complement strand
ATCGTCTACAATATCGTCGGTGTCCGCACGCTGTTCTACACCGACTTTCTCGGTGCCTCGCGTCTGCAGGGCACATCGATCCCGGCCGGTCTCGGCACCGCCGGCTATCTCGGCGCGGTCGCGGCCATGCTCGGCGCGGCGATGATCAACAAATGGAAATATCTGCCGCTTGCCTTCATCAACCTGATCATCCTGGCACTGTCGGCGGCCCGCATGCCGCTGGCCCTGGCAACCGCGATCGCCGGTGTGATCTATTTCACCATGGTCAACCGCTCCTTCATCGCCCGGTTTGTCTCCGTCAGCACGGTGGTGCCGCTTGTGGGCGTGTTCGTGGTGCTGTTCGGGGAATCGCTGCTGACCCGTTTCGAGAGCGACTCGCTCAGCGGTCGCGACCTGATCTGGACGGCGCTGCAGGTGGTGCTCGACCAGTATCCGCTAGCCGGCATCGGTCTCGGCCACCAGATTCTGGTGGTGCCGGGCGACGTCATGTTCTTTGCCGCAACCATGGCGGCCCATAACGAATATCTCCGCCTGGCGGTGGAAACCGGCTATATCGGCGCCACCATCATCTTTGCCCTGCTGGGGTTGATGTGCACGCTGATCTGGCTGAGACCACAGGTGCGCAAGAGTTTTGTCTTCATTCTGATGTGCCTCAGTTTTTTCGTCTACTGCCGCACCGACAATGCCATCAGCTCGACAATGACGCCGCTGATGCTGGTGCTGGCATCGTTCGCGTTTTCATGCCGGCTCGCAGCCCCCAAGCCGGTCGCCAGACCGGCCGAGACAGCGGCGGCTCCCCGGAGATACAGCGGCCTGGGACCGCTGCCAGCACGTCGCTTAACCGTTAAATGACGATAGCCGTGGCTATCGGTTGGCGCTTGGGTTAAAATTTCGCCACCCGGCACCGTATTTCCAGAAGAAGCAGATACGCTTCATTGACGCATGACACCCAAGACTTCATGCCATTTCATTTTCAAACCGGAAGGGCTCCCTTATGTTTGGGAATATCAAATCGGACTATCAGGCGTATCGACGACCATTGCTGGCCCAGGGTTTCTACGCCTGCCTGATCCACCGCTACGGAACCTGCGCCCGCAACATCGGCTTTGCGCCCATCCGCTTGCCGGCGAAGGTGATCCATCTGCTGCTGATCAAGTTCTCCGAGATTTTCTTCGGGATCTACATCGGACCGAATGCGGTGATCGGCCGGGGTTTTGTGATCGAGCATTTCGGCTGCATCATCATTCATTCCGAAACCCGGATCGGCAACGATTGCCGCATCCGCCAGGGGGTGACCATCGGCAACAAGTCGGCGGACCTGCCCAATGCCGTTCCGCAGCTCGGCAACAATGTCGATGTCGGCGCCGGCGCCAAGATCCTCGGGCCAGTGACCATCGGCGACGGCGCGGTGATTGGCGCCAATGCCGTGGTGGTCAAGGACGTGCCGGCTGGTGCCACGGCTGTCGGCATTCCGGCTCGCATACTGCCTCCGCGCGCACCTGTCGCCGTGGCGACACCGGACGCGGCGGAATAGGCGTCTGCGCGAAACAGTCCTTTTATCCGAGAGGAGAGACCTCGTCATTTCTCATCCGAGACCTGTTTATCGGCTGATCGTCACTGGCCTGCTGCTGCTGCTGGCAGGTCTGCAGGCCGGCCATGTCAGCGGAGCCGAAACCATGCCGCCCATCAAAATCGTGAGCTTCGGCACCTCGCTTTCGGCCAATGGCGGCTGGCAGAAGGCCCTGCAGGCGCAATTGTCCGCCTGCCTCCATCGCCCGGTCGAGATCGAGACGGTGGCGCTGGCGGGCTCGACGACCGAATGGGGATTGACCCAGCTCGACCGGGTGGCCGCCGCTCGCCCCGATATCGTCTTGATCGAGTTCTATGCCAATGACGCAGCCCTCAACCGCTGGATTTCGGTGGCGGGCAGCCGGGCGAATTTTTCCGCGCTGCTCGATGGCTTGCGCGCAAGGCTGCCGCAGCCAAGGCTTGTCGTCATGGGGATGAACCCTATGTTCGGAATGCGCGGCATGATCCGCCCGTTTCTGGCAAGCTATATCGAGGCCCACCGGGAAGTGGCCTTGGAAAAAGGCTTGGAATTTATCGATCACGGCCCGAACTGGGCAAAATTGGACGAAGAGCAACTGAGCGAAAACATTCCGGATGGCCTGCATCCGACGCCCGAAAAGGCCGCAGAGATCATGGTGCCGGAACTGACCCGGCAGTTGTCGCAAGGCCACTGCGCAACGCCCGTCCCAAATCCATAACCGACGCGCTTCTTTGCAAAACTGCTTCGAGGCCATGTCATGGAGCAAGCATGCACCAAAGCCGCTTCCGACCCGACATACCCCACGTTGCGCTCGCCGACCGACAAGCCGATGATGGCAGCCGCCCCTTTGAGGCGAATTCGCCGATGGCAACCCGCCGCGGCATTCTGACCGGTTGCGTTGCCCTTCTCAGCCTCGGCTGGGCTGCGGCAAAGCCGGCAGCGGCGGCCCCGCCCCGCAAGCCGCTTGCGTCCCTGCCGATGCCGGCCGGCGCCAAGGTGGTGGGATTTGGCCATTCCTTCATCCAGCGGGCCGGTTGGGCGATCTCGGTCGACGGCAGGCCGCGCGACATCTCCACCAGCAACGCCCGCGGCGTGCTGCCCTGGATCCGCCTGTGGGACAATCGTTTCAATCTCGATGTGTTTGCCGATGCCGACAATGCGCTGGGCAAGAACAACGCGCTGTCCGGCGCCTTCCAGGGCATCGGCGGCGACCACATCATCGCGGAAGGCGCCGTGCGCGGCACCATCAGCCGCACGTCCTATGTCATCAAACGGGCGCCCGAGATCGTCTATCTCGACATCGGCACCAACGACATTTCCAGCGGCGTCAAGAGCGCCGATGAGATGATAGAACGGCTCGGCCAACAGCTGGCACTGCTGCGCAATGCCAGCATCTGGGTGGTGATGCAGACGATCACCGGCCGCAAGGTCTGGCCGGAAGGGCATCCGAAGGAGCAGATCGTCGCGGCCGCCAATGACTGGATCAAGGCGCAGGATGGCAAGGACGGCGTCAAGGTCTGCGACCTGACGACGGCCGGTTTCAATCATCCCGGTTTCGATACCAGTCTGTTTGGCGGCGATGTCATCCATCCCAATCCCAAGGGCGCCAAGGCCATGGCCACGGTGCTGCTGCCGATTCTGCAAGGCATGGTGCGTGCCGGCGACGCGGTCGATCTGTCGGATGCCGGCAAGGCAAATCTTTGGCCGTCGTTTCACCTGACGGGGACCGATGGCGGCAAGACCCGGGATGCGGCTACCGGCACCGTGGCCAGCGGTCACAGCGTGTCTCGCGCCCGCGGCGACAGCACTGCGGTCTGCGCCAAGGAAACGGCAGACGGCGCGTTCGAGAAACAGGTCATCACCTTCACCCCGAGCCGGACCGGGACCGGCGACCGCATGGAGGAATGGCGTTTTTCCGCGGCCAAGGGCCTGCAGCTGTCCGAGATCGACGTCACTGCCGGCCGGGACTGGCTGGAAAGTTTCGTGTTCGTCGAGGCCTCGGCGTGGGACGGCTGGCTGGGGTTGCAGTGGCAGATGGAGGCCTATGACGGAGCCAAGCAGGCTTTCGTTGCCCGCGGCGGGCTGCTCAACCCGGACAGCAAGACCGAAACTCTACCGCTGGATGGCAGCGGCTTCTCCGGCTGGCTGAAAATCTGCCGGTTTCAGCTCCCGGCAGGCACACCTGCCGACCGCCTGCGGATCGACAGCCGGCCGCTCACCATCACCTTCAACCGGCAAGCCACCGGAACAGGCACGATCAAGATCAGCCGGCCGATCCTGCGCAAGGCAGGCGACCCGCGTCCGGCATGGAATTTATGAGAAAGCAAGGCTCGATGAGAATTTTGACACCGTTGTGTTTGGCGACGTTTTTAATTGCGGGCATGAGTGCCGTGGCGCGGGCTGAGACCGGTGCGACCCTTGTCTATCCGCTGCGCCTGTCGGATACGCCGCCGGCCGGCCTGACCGACGACCCTGCGCCGTTCCGTTGCCCGGGTCCGACGGTCGCCTTGACCGACATGTCGAAGCTGCTGACCTTCTATCAGGCCGGCGCCACCCAGTCGGTGGTCGACAAGCAAGCGATGGCCACCTACGTGCAACGGACCAGGCCGGTGGATGCGGCCAGTGCCAAACTGCAGGCGATGGTGGCGCGCGCGCTGTCCAGTCCCGGCGTGCGGCCGGCGGTCGGCGCCTGCATCATGCGCCAAGTGCGGCTATGGGCCGACCGCAACGCCCTGCTCGGCAATCTCGACGACAACCAGCCAAAGGACCGCCGCCAGGGGATCCTGATCGGGGTCTGGAATACCGCTGCATTTACAGACGCCTATGCCGTAGCCAGCCAGGCCGGAACAATGACCGAGGACCAGAGTAAATCGGTGCAGAAATGGTTCGCCGCTTTGTCCGATGCGATCATCGCCGAATTTACCCCGCCGACTGAACCGCGCCGCAAGGAGGATCGCTGGCTCGACAACGATGCCAACACCCGTTACTGGGCCGCCGGCTCCGTCGGACTACTGGCGGTATCGCTGCAGGACCGCCGGAAATTCGAGTGGGCGATGGCCGGCCTGCGCTCCGGCCTCAGCCATGTCGGCGACGATGGCGGCTTCCCGCTGGAACTGGCCCGCGGCAACAAGGCGCTGCATTACCAGAGCTTTGCCATGCGGGCGCTCACGGTGCTGGTGGCACTTGCCGACGCCAATGCCGTGGTGCTCGCGCCAGAGGACGAAAAGCGGCTGGTGTCGGCCACCCGCTTTACCGTCGAGATGTACCAGCACCCGGACATTCTGGCCAAGCGGCTGGGATATGAGCAGGAGAAGCCCAAGATCGGCGACTGGCTTGCCGTTCTCGCTCCGCATATCCGCCGCACCGATCCGGCGCTCGCCGACGAGATGGAGCAGTTGATCGCACCGGAACGACCGATCAAAAGCGCCTATGTGCTGGGCTTGACTGCAGGCCGCTGAGGTTGCGGGGCCGCCGGGACCGGTAACCGCAGCAACCCCTCAGCATTCACCACGGCTGTAGACGACATCGTCGCAAGCATCCGGGGTAAAGCCCGATACCGAAACATTGGCAGCGGAACTTGCCGTCACTGGCGAGTCACTGCCGCCAAATATGGTGATGGCCAAAATCAACAACACCGCCACGGAGGTGGCCAGTTCGCCGATGGAAACACGGCGGTTGTGGATCCGTCGGAAATAGTCGCGGTCTTCCTGACCGGCCGGGTTTTCCCAGCTTTCTTCGCATTCTGAATTATGGGGGTTTGCCATTGCAATATCCTCTTTTGATATCGGCTCTGGCGATGCGGGAAACGCGACGCATCTGCGTCGGAACGCCCGCGATCGTCTGGGTCGTGATGATAATATCTTAGGGTGATGGACCCAATCCCGCCGGCGCTGGAGGAGCCGGCGGGATTGGCAGGCTGCTATTCAGCGGCCTGGTGTGGGTGCTGCGGCGGAAACGCCGTTGCGCCATTGGCGGCCAGCGGCATATGCGCCGGCAGGTCGTCTTCGGGATGGCCGCTCTTCTTCAGCGGCCGGTTGCCGGTCATGGCGCGCATCAGCACGTAGAAGACCGGGGTCAGGAACAGGCCGAACAGGGTGACGCCGATCATGCCGGAAAACACTGCCACGCCCATGGCATGGCGCATTTCCGCACCGGCGCCGGTCGAGATCACCAAGGGCACGACGCCCATGATGAAGGCGAGCGAGGTCATCAGGATCGGGCGCAGACGCAGCCGGCTGGCGGTAACCACCGCATCCCACGGTCTGGCGCCCTCAAATTCGAGCTCGCGCGCGAATTCGACGATCAGGATGGCGTTTTTCGCCGATAGACCGACCAACACGATCAGGCCGATCTGGGTAAACACGTTGTTGTCGCCGGCCGTCAACCAGACCCCGAACAGGGCGGCCAGGATGCCGGTTGGGATGATCATCACGATCGCCAGCGGCAAGGTCAGGCTTTCATACTGGGCGGCCAGCACCAGAAAAACCAGCAGGATCGCCAGCGGGAAGATGATCACGCCCGAATTGCCGGCGATGATTTCCTGGTACGTCAGTTCCGTCCATTCGAAGGCCATGCCAGCCGGAAGCGTCTCATTGGCAATCTTCTCCATGATCGCCCTTGCCTGGCCGGACGATGTTCCCGGTGCCGAGTTGCCGTTGATATCGGCCGACAGGAAGCCGTTGTAACGGGTCGCCCGTTCCGGACCGGCACTGGAAGTGACGTTCAACAAGGCCGACAGCGGGATCATTTCGCCTGTTGTCGAACGGACCTTCAGCTTGCCGATATCGGACGCATCGGCACGAGCGGAAGCATCTGCCTGGACGCGCACCGAATAGGTGCGGCCGAACTTGTTGAAGTCGTTGACATAGACCGAGCCGAGATAGATCTGCAGCGTGTTGAACACTTCTGTCAGCGGCACCTTCATCTGCCGCGCCTTGGCCCGGTCGACATCGGCATAGAGCTGCGGCACATTGACCTGGAAGCTGGAGAACAGCCCCACCAGCTCCGGTGTCGCATAGGCTTTTGCCAGGAACGCCTTGACGGTTTCATCCATGGCGGCATAGCCCAGCCCGTTGCGGTCCTCGATCTGCATCTTGAAGCCGCCGATCGAGCCCAGACCCTGGACCGGTGGCGGCGGGAAGATGGCGCTGAACGAATCCTGCACGGCGCCCAGTTCCTGGTTGAGCTTCATGGCGATTGCACCGGCCGACAGATCCGGCGTCGTGCGTTCTTCAAACGGCTTCAGCGGCAGGAAGATCACGCCGGCATTCGACGAGTTGGTAAAGCCGTTGATCGACAGCCCCGGGAAGCCGATGGCGTTCTTTACGCCCGGAACCTTCAGGGCGATTTCGCTCATCTTGCGCACCACTTCTTCGGTGCGGTCGAGCGAGGCGCCATCGGGCAGCTGGGTGAAGCCGACCAGATACTGCTTGTCCTGCGGCGGCACGAAACCGCCGGGAACGGCGCGGAACAGGAACACGGTCGAGCCGATCAGCACCAGATAGATCACCATCATCACGGTCTTGCGCGAGATGATGCTGCGGACACCCTTGCCATAGGCATTGGACCCGCGGGAAAACACTGCGTTAAAGCCGCGGAACAGCCAGCCGAGGCCACCATCCATAATCTTGGTAACACGATCCTTCGGCGCATCGTGGCCGCGCAGCAGCAAAGCTGCAAGTGCCGGCGAAAGCGTCAGCGAGTTGAAGGCGGAGATCACCGTCGAGATGGCGATGGTCAGCGCGAACTGCTTGTAGAACTGGCCTGTCAGACCGCTGATGAAGGCGAGCGGCACGAACACGGCGACCAGCACCAGGGCAATGGCGATGATCGGGCCCGACACTTCGGTCATGGCCTTGTAAGTGGCCTGGCGCGGCGGCAAGCCGTTTTCGATATTGCGCTCGACATTTTCGACCACGACGATCGCGTCATCGACGACGATACCGATCGCGAGCACCAGTCCAAACAGGCTGAGCGCGTTGATCGAGAAGCCAAACAGATGCATTACCGCAAACGTGCCGATGATCGAGACAGGCACGGCGATCAGCGGGATGATCGAGGCGCGCCAGGTCTGCAGGAACAGGATGACGACGATCACCACCAGCACGATGGCTTCGAGCAGGGTGTGGACGACGGCGTCGATCGAGGCACGCACGAATTCCGTGGTGTCGTAGACGATCTCGTAGTCGATATCCTGCGGCATCGTCGACTTGATCTCTTCCATCACCTTATGGACATTGTCGGAGATCTCGATGGCGTTGGAGCCGGGCGCCTGGAACACCGGAATGGCGACGGCCTGCTTGTTGTCGAGCAGCGAGCGCAGCGAATATTCGGACGCGCCGAGTTCGATGCGGGCAACATCGCGCAAATGGGTGATGGCGCCGCTGTCGCTGGTTTTGAGAATGATGTCGCCGAACTCGTCCTCGGTCTGCAACCGTCCCTGCGCATTGATCGACAGCTGCAGGTCGGCACCCTTGATGCTCGGCGAAGCGCCGATCACGCCGGCGGCAGCCTGGATATTCTGCGCCTGGATTTCCGTGGTGACGTCGGAGGCGGCAAGACCGCGCTCCGCCATCTTCTGCGGATCGAGCCAGATGCGCATCGAATAGTCGCCGGCACCGAACAGCTGCACCTGACCGACGCCGTCGATCCGGGCAAGCCGGTCCTTGACGTTGATCAGCGCGTAGTTGCGCAGGTAGGTGACGTCATATCGGCCGTTGGGCGAGGTCACGTGCACCACCATCATCAGGTCCGGAGAACTCTTGATGGTGGTGACGCCGAGACGACGCACCTCTTCCGGCAGGCGCGGTTCGGCCTGGCTGACACGGTTCTGCACCAGCTGCTGGGCCTGGTCGGGATCGGTGCCGAGCTTGAAGGTGACCGTCAGGGTCATCAGACCGTCGGTGGTCGCCTGGCTGCTCATATAAAGCATGCCCTCGACGCCGTTGATCGATTCCTCCAGCGGCGTTGCCACCGTTTCGGCAATCACCTTCGGGTTGGCGCCGGGATAGTTGGCGCGGATCACCACCGACGGCGGCACGACTTCGGGATATTCCGAGATCGGCATCACCTGCAGCGACAGCAGGCCGGCGATAAAGATCATGAAGGACAGAACGCCCGCGAAAACCGGGCGATCGATGAAGAATCTGGAGATGTTCACGGGCTTGATCCGTCTATTTTAGAGTGCTGAAACCACTGCGCCTGTCGGCCCGGGCGCCCCATCGCGTGGGGCGCCCTGCCGGTCAGAGGGCGGGTTTTGCAAGGGATGCCTGCTGCTGCGTCGAAATCCCTTCGGCCATCGACACCATTTGCGGAGCAACGGTGGCACCCGGGCGGATACGCTGCAGGCCATTGACGACGATGCGCTCGTCGGCCTTCAGGCCGCTGGTCACCACCCGCAGGCCGTCGGCCTTGGCGCCGACGGTGATCTCACGGTATTCGGTGACATTGTCGGGCTTGACGACGATCACGTATTTCTTGTTCTGATCGGTGCCGATGGCCTTTTCATCGACCAGCACGGCGTTCTGTTCCTTGGCCTGCCCCATGCTGAGACGGGCAAACTGGCCTGGCATCAGGGCACCGTTCTTGTTGTCGAAGATGGCGCGCACGCGAACCGTTCCGCTCAGCGGATCGACGCTGTTGTCGATCAGCTGCAGCTTGCCTTCGATCCCGGTCTTGCCGGCAGCAGCCATGCGCACCGGCACGTCACCGAGGAAGTCGCGGGCATCAGAGCTGGTCGGCAGTTCGGCAAGAATGTTCGACACCAGCTCTTCATTGGCCTCGAAGCTGGCATAGATCGGGCTCTGCGACACCAGCTGGGTCAGTACCGGCGAAGCGGAGCCGGCAGCGATCAGGTTGCCGACGGTGATTTCCAGCTTGCCGACGCGGCCGGTGATCGGCGCGCGGATTTGGGTATAGCCGAGGTCGAGTTCGGCTGTCTGCAGCGCCGCCTTGGCGGCGGCCACATCGGCTTCGGCGCTGGCCGAGGCATTGGTCTTCTGGTCGTAATCGCTCTGCGACACCGCGTTGGACGACACCAGCTTCTTGCTGCGCGCCAGTTCGGTGACGGCAAGCGACGCGCGGGCTTCCGCGGCATTGACCGTGGCGCGGGCGCCGGCAACGACAGCCTCAAACGGCGCCGGGTCGATCGTCACCAGCAGGTCGCCGGCCTGGACGATGGCGCCCTGCTGGAAATGGATCTGTTCGATGGCACCGGCGACGCGCGAGCGGATCTCCACCTTGTCGACCGCTTCCAGACGACCGGAGAACTCGCTCCACTGGGTGATCGCCTTGGCCGGCACGACAGCGACCGAGACAGGAATCGCGGCTGGCGCCTTGGCTTCCTCGGCAGCTTCCAATGTGGCCGACTGGTCGCCGTTCAGATCGAAATAGATGGTCGGGGCAATGGTGGCAGCGGCCAGGACCAGGCCGACCGTCAGAAGATTGCGTCTAAAATTTTTGTTGGACATGGGAGCTATCCTTTTCTCTGCCGGCCTGGTCGAAGCGGGCGGACCGATCTGGCCCGAATGTTTCTGAATCGCCGCATTGACGTTTATTACCGGTCGGTATACAAATACAGACGAACCGCGGGTCAAGTCAACTGACTTTGTTACCGATCGGTATAAAAAACTTTCAGGAGGATACTTCCCATGGGACGGCCGAGAGAGTTCGACGTCGACGAGGCTTTACAGACGGCCATGGAGCTGTTCTGGAAGAAAGGCTACGAAGGCACGTCTGTGAACGATCTGACCGAGGGAATGGGCATCACCAAACCCAGCCTCTACGGTTTCTTCGGCAACAAGGAAGAGCTGTTTCGCAAGGCGCTGGAGCGCTACGAACAGACCCAGTTCTGTTTTTTCGACCAGGCGCTGCTGGAACCGAAAGCCCGTGACGTCGCCGAAAAAGTGCTGAAAGGCCTGGTCGAAGTCCAGACCGACCGCACCCATCCGATCGGCTGCATGGCCGTCAGCGGTGCGCTGGCCTGCAGCGAGGCGTCGGCCGCAATCCAGAAATCGCTGATCGACAGCCGCATGCGCGGCGAACGTCGGTTGACCGAACGTTTCGAACGCGCCAGGGCCGAAGGCGATTTGCCCGACTTTCAGACGCCGGAAGAACTAGCGCAATATATCATGACCGTGTCGCAGGGTACCGCCGTCCAGGCTGCCTCCGGTGCCGACCGGGAAGCCCTGCTGCGGGTGGTCGACATTTCCCTCCGATGCTGGCCCGTTTCACCCGAAGCCGACAGCTAGCCCGAGACGACGGTTGAAAAGGTCGGGTTGCCCTGGATCGTATTGCTGACGGTGCAGATCTCGTCTTCCGCCGCCTTCGCGATCTCATGGCGCGTCGCATCATCGAAATCGCCGACGATGCGGAAGTGGATCGAGAATTTTTTCACCCGTGACGGCTCGTCTGTTGCTTTTTCGCCGGTGACCTCTGCCGTCACCTCCACCAGCTGATCCAGCACGCCAAGCCGGCTGGCGGCAATCCGGGCGCTCATTGCCAGGCAGGCGGACAACGAAGCATAGAGCAGATCAAGCGGATTGAAGCCGGCCTGCGAAGCGCCGGTGACAATGTCGAGCGTGCCGCCGGTGGCGCTGGTAATGTGGGGAAAGCCGGTGCGGCCCATGGTAGCGGTGGCGCCCACCGGTCTTGTCTTTAGCCCTGGATCGGCCACGGCGGTTCTCCGGATTTTGTGGTTGCTATAGCGTCGGCGGCAAAATCAGCCGGTGCGGGCAAAGGAGGCGATGGTCGCCTCGCAGGCCTTCAGGAACTGGGTCGACGGACCATCGGTGCCGACCGCCTGCTGGCTGACGCGGGCGCCCTCGAGCAGCAGCGACAGGGTGTCGGCCAAAAGCTCCGCCTGGGCGATGCCGGCCGAACGACAGAGGGTAACGAGACGGTTGCGCTGGGCGGTCTTGAAATTTTCGATCACCAGATGGGCCGGATGCCCCTGCTCCTTCAGCTCCACCGCCGCATTGGCGAGATCGCAGCCATAGGGCTCGCAGCTGATGCAGTCGGCGCGGGCCGCCACCCAGGCGTTGAGCTGGGCGAGCGGATCGCCGGGACAACTGGCTTCCAGCTCATCCCAGAAGGCGGAGGCCTTGGCGGACAGATGTTTCATCGTCTCGCAGATCAGGTCGTCCTTGGAGCCGAAATGGCGGTAGAGCGTCATCTTGTTGGTATCGGCCGCTTCGGCAATCGCATCGACGCCGATGCCGCGGATGCCGTGCTGGCGAAACAGCTCGCAGGCACTGATGACGATGCGGTCGCGCGGCGCCGGTCGCGGGAGACCGGTGGCGTCATCGAGGACGGAAGTTTCTTTGCGTTTCAAATTTTTCTGCGCAGTGCTTGTTGACATGTGTGTGACCGGTCGGTAACTGTTCAATTGTTACTTACCGGTAACACCACCAAATCGTCCTGTCAAGTTGATCGAGCATTTGCCCACAACCGCGACAGACGACCAAGATGAAGACCTAAGACGAAAACAAAGAGGAGAACCACCATGAGGCATGCCAACACCGAAATGACCCTGGCTGAAGTTTTGGCCGATCCGTTGATCCTGTCGGTCGCCCGTGCCGACGGCCTCAACCCGACCGATTTCAAGATGCTGTTGCAGTCCGTCGCCCGCCGGTTCCGCCCCGAACCAGCCCCGCAGGCGACAGGCTACGCCAGCCCGCGTGACTGGAAGGGTGTGGCAGGTCTCTGCTGCGCATGAAACCGTCCGAACCGACCAAAGCAATACGTCGCTCCGGCGCCTGTTCCATCCGCCGTACGACGGCAGCGCAGAACTAACCCACGGCGCCCACCCGGTGCCGTGGCTTTTACGCGTGACTTTCTCCCCAGCCAGACCTGGCATCCCGCTGTAGAGACAGCGCCTCTTCCCGCAAATCCCCCGTCCTTGATCACGTGCGGCACGACGCACTTCGCGCAGCAATATTGACGAAAAACTTTGACGCTGCCGCTGATCGCGGCCTTTCAGGCCCGATACCTGCACGACAGACCGTCGCCGGTTCGGCCACAGTCCGACAGACAAGGTCTTCAAGCGCCGCACAATGAATTTGCTAGTGAACTGTCGCCGCACGAGGCGCAACCGGCACACGACACCATCCCGCCTGCCGTGCCAGCGATATCAGGTCGCTTTTGCTCATGTCCCGGTTGAGCAGTATTTTGCCCAGCGCGGCGCGCAGAACCCTGCCCTCCGGGCTATCCGCATCGATGCCGCGATGATCGCACTCGGCTGAGACGATTGTCTCCAGCATCGGCGGCGGATCGGCCCTCCAGATCTTCCATCTCATCGACTGCTTCCCGTTTGCAGCCAGCCTAGCGCCGATGGGTTAGCGAAACGTTGCCCGCGAACAATCTGCCGCTCGCACGTCGCGATACCAAAACGGATTCGACGCGACGATGGACGCGCCAGCGGGCGGGCGGGCGAACGAAACGGTGAATGCAGACGAACCTGATGGCTCGGCTCCGGCGCAGGCCAATTCGCGCAAGTTACCCCGCGAAAACGGGGGATCGTGCCCCGGTTCGTGGTGGAGCTAGGGTTTATAGCCATCAAACCTGCCGTATTCCGCCGGAGCCAACCCAACCTGGAACGGCGGAACCTTCCTCGACTGGCACTGTTTAGCTTGCCTGGCCGGCGCTTGCCGTATGCCTCAGAAGGAAACACCGCATGAATAAGAAAGCAATCAGCGCAGCTACTGCAATTGGCCTAGCCTGTCTCACTCTCGCCGGCTGCGTCAGTGAAGGCGGCTCATATCGCGGTTCCGACCGATTTTATGACCGCGGTGACAGGTCCGACTATTCGGCGTTCCGCGGCAATAGGAACAGATATCCCGATCGCTATCGCCACGATGGCCGGCCAGACCGCGATCACGGCAGGCCAGGTCGGAACAACGATTCAAGGCGTGACGAGAGGAGTTCGCTTGGCAGAGACAGAAACATCTCTCGCCGCGATGACGACAACAGAGGTCGCAGTGACGATTCTGGTTCGGGACGCGTAGGCGGCGATGGTCCAATAATCCTTCGCAATCGATAATCACAGCACCTGATGCGATTTGGTTACGCGTTAAGATTGACGAGTAACCTTAATAACTCCGACGAATGGCAAAGTTGTGGCTGACCGGCCCTCTATAAGTTTGACAGAGAGCTTCGGCTGAATGCCCGTGCGTTTCGCGACGTGGACTGCGCCATCACAGTCACAAAATATTGGAGATCAAAAATATCTTTAAAATCTGTGATTTCACAAAAGTGGTAGCGGGAGAGGGACTCGAACCCCCGACACGCGGATTATGATTCCGCTGCTCTAACCAGCTGAGCTACCCCGCCTCAGGCGGACCGTAAGCAGCTGGGCTGGTGTGCGGTCCGTCAGGATGAGCGGCTTATAAGGTGCGGTTGGCGCAGGTGTCAAGCGTGTGACGGCAAAAACTGAAGCCTTTTATCGGGGCATTTCAGGGCGGTGGGAACTCAAGCCGCGACCGGGATCGCAAGTAGTGCTTTTAGCGAGATTTCCGCAGCCGCTGCCCGCTCGGAGCGGTGGATGAAGCCGCCGCCGAAGACGCGGGCGTCGGGCACTTCGGCCGAATAGAGCACGCAGGCCTGGCCGGGGGCAACGCCGGCCTCGCCGACCGTGAGGTCGACATAGGCTGAGCCGTCGGCATCGACATGCAGCACCGCTGGCGCCGGGCCGCGGGTGGAACGCACTTTGGCGAAGCAGGCAAAGCCGCCGGCGGCTTCCGCCCCCACCGGTGCGTCGCCCAGCCAGTTGACGTCGCGCAGGTGCACGCGAAACGTTTCCAGCGCTTCCCTGGGGCCGACGATGACACGACGGGAGCGGGCATCGAGATAGACGACGTAGAGCGGATCGCCGGTGGCAACCCCTATGCCGCGGCGCTGGCCGATCGTGTAGTGCAAGATGCCTTCGTGCCGGCCGAGTACGCGGCCGTCGAGATGGACGATGTCGCCGGCCAGCGCCGCATTGGGCTTGAGCTTGTTGATGATATCGGCATATTTGCCCTGCGGCACGAAACAGATATCCTGGCTGTCGGCCTTCTTGGCGACCACAAGGCCCATCTCCTCGGCCAACGCTCTTGTTTCCGCCTTCGACAGGCCGCCGAGCGGAAAACGCAGATAGTCGATCTGCTCCTGGGTGGTGGCAAACAGAAAATAGCTCTGGTCGCGATCGCTGTCGATCGGGCGGTAGAGGGCCCTTCGGCCGGGCGCGTCCGGGGCGGGGTTGGGGCGCGAGCGGATATAGTGGCCGGTGGCCAGCGCGTCGGCGCCCAGTTCCTGAGCGGTGGCCAGCAGGTCGGCAAACTTGACGGTCTGGTTGCAGGTCACGCAGGGGATCGGCGTCTCGCCAGCGACATAGCTGTCCATGAACGGATTGATGACAGTGTCGCGAAACCGCTTCTCGTAATCGAGCACGTAATGCGGAATGCCGAGTACCTCGCAGACGCGGCGGGCATCATCGATGTCCTGGCCGGCGCAGCAGGAACCGGCGCGATGCACGGCCGCACCGTGATCGTAGAGCTGCAGGGTGATGCCGAGCACGTCATAGCCCTCGCGCTTCAGCATGCCGGCGACCACCGAGGAATCGACGCCGCCCGACATCGCCACGACGACGCGGGTGTCTTCCGGCTTCTTGTCAAAATCGAGCGTGTTCACGATGCCTGGCCAATCTGTGTTCGAAATCTCTGTCGCTCTCCGTTCGACCCTGCCCGGACATGCGGCGATTTTTTCGCCTGAGGGTTATGCGGGGATCGGAGCCAGTCTAGCTCCGGATATAGAAAGGATTTCGGTTCTGTGCAAGAGCGGGGCCAATTTGGGAAGAGCGGGTCCGCGTCGATCGGCCTGTCCTTCCTGCCGTTGTGGCTCGATTGCCGGTCATGGCTGAAGCCGTCGCGAGCCGTCGTGCTGAGACGGGAGCAGTTTCTCGCGCGAGCCTCTTAGCTGGGGTGTCGGCACATCTCAACGCGCGCGGGCAGAAGAGAGTTGCGGCGGCGTTCTTCCGCCACATTCATTTTGGAACTCGAGGCGTCCCGACCTTCGTAACCCTCTCCCCGCCATGCGGGAGAAGAATGGGGCGAGAGGCAGGCAGAAAAGGGCGCCATAAGCCCCTTGCCTAAATGGTCGGGTCCCGACTACGGTTGCATCGATCGATGAAATGCAACTTTATAAGTAGGCGCCTTGATTGCGCGCAGAGCCTCGCTGCTGCCTCCGGATGCATTTGCATAGTCGAAACAGGGTCGCGCGAACCAGAGGGGGAACGCAGCATGTCGTCAAAGGCATCACGACGGTGGATCCGGACGCTCGGCCCTGCAGGCGTCGTGCTGCTGACTGCCCTGCCGGCCAAGGCGCATGTCAAATGGTTTGCACCCTACATCGTCGGCGCGCCGCCGCAGCCGATCGCGAGCGTGCTTGGCAATCCCTGGTTCTGGATCGGTATCGTCCTCGTCATCATGTTCTTTGTGCTCACCCGTCTCGTCGAAATCAGCCGGTTCGGCGACCGGGCGCAAGACGGGCTCGACCGGGCGACGAATGCCTTGTGGCATCGGCTCGACGACTATGTACGGGTGACGGTCGGGGCTTTTTTCGTGGCGATCTTTTCCGTCGGCGGCGTCTATCTGACGCCCGATCTCAAGACCCCGGCGGAA
>Ga0247730_1001085_pt1 | contig 16208 bp, 24 predicted proteins | sample UWRJL073202C2_FD_180959 | JGI IMG/M metagenome (GOLD analysis project Ga0247730, IMG submission 180959) | Plant litter microbial communities from Arlington Agricultural Research Station in Wisconsin, United States - UWRJ-L073-202C-2 | ecosystem: Environmental > Terrestrial > Plant litter >... | reverse complement strand
TAGATATATGAGTACAGACAATCGCCATCAAATGAAACGCGAATATCTGCTTCAAAGAACGACGTCCAGCGCCAGAATCTCAAGCACAAAGTCTAGGATTTCTTGCCCGATTTAGTTGAGTATATTCTATATATATGTATAATGCCAAGAAGAAATCCCATGTAGTACTGTGCCACAAGACTGCAAGAAAGAAAGGCAGCCCTCTTATATGCCTTTGATCATGTTGAGTACCCCTTATCAAGGCCTCCAAGAGCATTCATAGGGAGTGCAGTCCGCATATCCCTCGTGTACGCTCACGTTCGTCATTCCTACGTATAAAGACCGCTGAGAAGGTTGCATAGTATATGCTGAGAGAGAATTCAAGGCCTCTGTATGCTTATTTCTAAATATCTGCGTTTGTGGAACTTCAAGCAACGAGCTGAATACCGGAAGTTGTTGGTGATCGAATGAATGTGTACATTTTTGAGCTTTCAAAGCGGTAAACTAATTGAAAAAGTGTCTATTTCCCAGGCTCGTAGAAATAAGCGAAGACATCCATGAGTACACCAGATTCTCTTCAGAGAAACATCACAACTAAGGTAAAGGTGGTAGGGGCGGAGGATAAGGTAATAGGTTGTAAGTAGCGGTGAGCGTGGGGAGTAAAGAAGGGACGAAGAGAAAATGGGCACAGAATGTGACGAAGCGAATAACTGGGTGGGTATATAGTCCTGTATTGGTTAAATAACAAAGTTCGAAGACGGCAAGAAGTAGTCTCCAGGTCACAAATAATCCACGCCTTTGGTTATGATGAAGCACGTTCGTCATTTTACTTATTTTGACTTCCACCTATCGTAGACGCACTGTCCTCGCTGACAAGGGTATCAACATCCATCCTGGTATCAGATACAGAATCGAGAGACTGCTATGATGACCTTGAGAACGTTCCAGTCGCGCTCTGTGACCGCACCAAAGGTCTTGGAATTGGCAGCTGATTGGGATGTACTGCGTCATCGCTAGTAAAATCGATCAGCTGCGTTTCGTCTTCCCCCACAGCTGTTCTCGCTGATATCGCCGAGGATGACGAGATCACGCCAGGTCGGGAAGATTCAACGTCAGTCGCGTCGATGAGCAGGTCCTGTTCGCCAGTCTCCAAATCCTTGGAGTAATCTGGCTGTTGGCTGAACCAGCCTCGACCAGGAGGAAGTCTGGGTACAGGCATGGAAGGTTCCCGAGATGAGGATGCTGCTGATGGGCCCATCTCGATGTCTTGTGCAGGTGTGAAGATGGCGGGCAGGAAAAATAGAACGCCGCGGCTGCTGTGACGTTGTCTTCTCCCTCTGGGTGCAATCCGATGGGCATCGTCAGGGTGCAGGCCTGCTGCAGAGCTAACTCTACTCCTGACGCGACGATAAGCATCGTAGAACGGGCTAGGGACACGAGCTGGGTAGTTATCAGCGGTGTAGGATGATTCGGAGGAGGCAGGAGAGCCTGGACGCATATCAAAGTGGAAGACTGGTAATCCATTGGGAGACGGTGGACCTGACTCGTTGGGGGAAGACGGGGTCGATGACGTCGTTGAGCTAGAACCCATAGACAGCCGAGGGAGGTGACTCAGTCGCCATCTACCGGTACGGGAGGAAACTCTGGGGAAGAAGACATCATATCCTCGCATGTTGTATCTCCGTTGCTTGGTGGCGTGCATCAACATACGAATGCCTCCTATCAATAGCACCAATACACCAATCCTCAACAACACTTTGCCTCGAGTTCCCAAGAAACCGATGAAGCCAGCATCGTCGGAATGCCAGCTACTGCCGTAGAAGTGAGTGAAGAACGAATTAGGTGCTTCGCCTTCAGGTGCGTTTTTGCCATACAAACTTCTGGGAAGAATGCGGACATTGTTGTCGGGAGAGCTGGCATGCGAAGACGTGTAGATTGTATACTGGGCTGAAAGGAACATGGGCCCAGTGGAGAACATCACCGTGGGGTAGTTAAGGACCCAGTTGTGATCAAATGTTACGAGATTATGGATGGACTGGGCTAGGAAAGAATGCCCCTTCTCGGCGAACATTAAATCGTTGGACACGCCCACTGGAATCGTCTTTGGCAATATGACAGGGTAGGAGAGCAAAGGATCCATGGGACGGGTGCAACCGATGTCGAGGTCCATGTAAATGCCGCCGTAGTAATGCAACACGAAGTACCTAATCACGTCTGCACGCTGTATCGCGTACTGGTAATTGTCGAATGTGTCCAAAAACCAAGAATAATGCGTTGCAATGAAGCTCCTTGAGCTCTCGTCTGTCCAGAGCATGTACTCGCTACGGGGAGGACAAGATGAGCTGGTTGTCGACGCGACATCAAAGCTGTGGAGACGTACTAGTCAGGCATCATTTCTCTACATTCCTCTGAAATATTCTTCCACCGTGGTGGTAGGACTTCTGTCTTCCAAGTCTGGTGAATTATCCTAGGAATCCGCTCTGGGAGGCCATGCTCTGAACCGTTCCAGCGCTCATGCTTTCCAAGAACGGGGACTTCCAAGTCTGTAAGGTATGCGGAGGGGTCGATGAATAGATAGTAGGTGAAAGAAGAGAGCACGACGAAGGTGCCGACTAGAAAGAGCGAAAGTATCGTTAAGAAAACGAACAGGGCGCGATGGCGAGGCATAACCAGAAAGTGCAGTGGAGAGGGTAAGAGAACGAAAGGGAAATGCCGATAGTCGCAGCACCGCCGTTTTTTGATCTGGTGCGGTTATGTAAGCAGCGTACAGCCAGCTCCTTTTGGGGTTTCAGTGTTTGGGGCGCTCGAAAGGATGCTTGGCGGAAAATATAGGAGACTATTAATCTGAGTGATAGTCGTCAAGCAGAAATTGTTGACCGTAACAACTCTTATATGTACTCCGCAAGAGGCACAGGAGCAGAAGCGCAGTATGACATAGACATAGCCATAGCTTCACCATCGAGATAGGCACAACTTCAAGCCCAGGCTAAGGCGGTCCGCATTTTGGTGGAGTCTACTGACACTGTGCTGTACGCAGTCCAAACACTACATAATGATTTCTGCTGCGTATTTCGAAACCCAACGATGCCCCCTTCTGAATCCCGTTGGACTAGTCATTTAGACGGCATCAGCATTCGGATATCTACTCAATGACCATCTGCTGGTCAAACACGATACACAGATGCGGTTCCAGCCACACCAGCGACTCTTGCAGCGACGGATCGTTTAAATCATCCCCTACAGCCTTGATCTCCCGCAGTGCTATCAGCCACTGCTCCTTCGACCATTCGTGCCCAGGTCTTGCTCCAGTCGCAGTCGTGTAAGGCTTGCTCAGAAATGCACCCAGCGTCTTGCTCGTGTCGACATCCTTCTTCAGAACCTGCTTCCGCTTGTAGTCTAGATAGCGAAGCAGTTCAAGAGCAGACCATTCTCGAATGGGTGAACGATTCCTATGCCATGATGGAGCGTACATGGACACTGTTTTGTTCCGCGCCTGCTGGTCCTCGATCTCTTTTCTGCCCACAGCATAGACAATCTCGATCAAGAGAAACGTAAAATGTTCGATGACTTGGAGATGCAGAGATATACGAGCGTCCCTCTGCAAGATCAAACCGGATTCGTCAACGTCGACATCCATCCCGTCCTCTGCTTTCTGCTTGGCAACGTTGGAATCCGAGATCATACTGTTCTGTTTGTAATCCATCGTAATAGTGCGGTTGGTTCTGTACGCTGATGTGTCCCCACCAATGATGAGATTCGCAAGTGCTCGACTGGTCCTATCTCGCGACGAGGGCGATACAGTGTACAAGCCTGTCAGACGGTTCAGCATCGGGTATTCTTCACACCCTACCTGTGGGCACTCACCTTCCGCCGCACATTGTGTGCAAAGGTTATTGTCTGCACTGCAAAGCGCGACATGTAGTCCTCTCCTCGCGAAGAACATGCAGCAGTCCTGAATCAGATCGTCGTTCAGTCTTTCTGGAGTGACTGCAATCTTATTTTGAAGATGAGCATTCCAAAAGATGTCCAGGGAGACAGCCAAGCCTCACCTCGTCTTGAAGTCGGATCTTCCAGTTTCCAGAGGGTCGGCAAGTCTCCGCAAGGGCCTGTACTTTCACATAGCGACGCTCTTCGACTTTCTATGTCATTTTCACAAGCTATAAGATCTTCCTTCCTTCAAAAAGGACATGGAACGGCCACTCACCGAGCGCAGCCACGTCGACGCTCTGCGGGCAAACCACGCCACCATGTTGGTGTCGTTCTTCCGATTCTTCTGCCTGTAACTGATTTAATACTACTTTCTAAGCCTCATAAGCAGGAAGAGGGTTACTGACCCGTCAAGTTCGTTTAGAACCGCTCCAGGAACAATAAACATAATTTGGAGATTCAGTGTCTCCACATCTCCCACAAAGTCGGACAACATGTCCAGATAGTGTAACAGAATATTGGTATCTTCGTGAATATCTTAGCAGTAATCTTCTATGCGGATGAGAATGAGAACATCCATACCTAATACGATAACGGCGGTGACAGGCCGCCTAGAATCCTGCGGTAGACAAACAGGACAACTTTAATCGGAGGTTGAAAGGACTTAGAAGACAGCGAGATACCTGCATTTCCACATCCTCATTGCCTAAACTCTCAAGGATTGCATGTTGATGCGTAAATCCAGTGTCGCGGTTTACGGCGTGAGCCACTGAGCACGAGTGTTGTGGTTAGACTACAGAACACAACCATGAAACACTGACTATCTAGTAGTAGCAGCAGCACCGCAAAGCGTGAATTTGGCCCTAAGGGAAGAGATTCTCAGTATCAAGTTCACCTCTGCTTACCTCGAGAGTAAGCGAGGTCGCGAAAGGACATGGAAGAACGACCCTAAGACCAAATCCGAAATCGATCCCTTCCAAGAGGGCGTCACATTACGGTCACACATTTCGAGATCATAAAAAGGATAATAATATTGCGCGATGTGCATACATCAAGGCCTCATATAGTATTACTGTAAGGTTCATAGTGTGAAGGAGAGAATACAAATGTAATGCGGATACACGAACAAAAACACACGAATAATCCAACGAATGCGAACGAAACCCATAGCGTAAACGAAGACTCATGCGGACAATGCAACTTTCTTCGCAGGAGGACTGCCAGAAAGAGAATCTCGTAGAGAGTCATCATCGTCCTCAATCTTACGCTTAGTACCCGTCTTGGACTCTGGAGAAGGCGTTGTTCCGAGCATGGAGGTAGTGGGCGGTGGTGTTTGCCTGACAGCGGATCGTAACGACTCAGGTGTGCTCGCCCGACTGTCACTCTTCAAAGCCGCTAGATCGTTTCTTAGACGTGCAGCGAGTACGTTAGAGGAAGCCTCAGAGTGACATGTAGCATGATATATCTGTTAAAGGTGCGTTAGTAAAATATAGCTCAACACGTGCAAGCATTCAAGACGTGCCTTGTCATCTCTCCTAACGGCGTTCGTCCAGACCCAATCTTCTTGATCCTCGAGCCATTCAGATTTGAAAGTTTCTTTACAGACAGGACAGGCAACAAGCTTAGTTTCATCGCCTTGGGGCACGACAACATATTGGGCACGAAGTTCAGAGGTCTTCTTAGCAGCTTCTTCCAACGCAGCATCCTTTGCATTCATCGGACGAGACCCATCTGCGCGACTCTTTCCTTTAACATCGTGAATCCAATCCTGCATGACACAATGAGCGAAATATCAATAGTGATGAAAATAAGGCTTACCTCTACACCAACAAACCAGCTTCGACTATGGCCTCTTCCTGTACTTTGGTTTACTTTGCGATTCTGTCTGAAGTGCATATCCAGATGTTCTTCTATTTCTTTCTTCCCAAGGCTCGAGTCAGGGAAGCGGATACCACACTGCTTACACCGCGAGCTTAGTGCATTGTAGAGATATGTGGGAGCGTTTGTCGTTTGTCGGCGCGTGATATCAGATGTAGCAAGCTTTGCATCTTCTCGAAGTATACGATCTCTATAGGCACGGAAGGCTTCCCGAGAAGGATCAGGAGGCGGTGTAGACTTGTTAACAGGAGTCCCAGTCTTCGACATGACACCGGATTTCATCAAGTTCGCTAATATATCTGCAATATTTGCAGGAGGAGGAGGCCCCGATGGCGGAGGCGACGAGTAAGGTTCCTGCTTCACTACGGGTGACATGGCGGGGGGAGGAAATCTGGGTTCGGGGTAGACAGATGGCGAGGTCTGTTGCTGCTGCGGCGGCCACCGAGATGGAGGCTGAGAAGGGGGTAGTGGTGGTCGGGATGGTGGCGGCGCAGCACCGCGCACGAGGTTCCGTAATTGGGTAAGGATTTGTTTAAGTTCTTGTTGTGATACCCCAGCTAAAACGAGATTCCGCAGCTAAACGAACAAATTAATAAGGTAAGTTTGCTACGTTATTGTAGGCTACTCACTTGATGAAGGACGGATATATGCGTTTTGGCAGTTGAATCATATGGGTTGGCGTTGACAGCGCGTTCGCGTTGACTGAGGGTGTAGTCAAGCTCACTAAGAACTTGATTTGGAGTAATCTGTGCTTGTGACTAAGAAATAGTAAGAAATCGACTCTAGAAAAAGTGAGGCAACACGCACATTTGACCCGGACGCTCCATCACCCCATATTCCCCTCTCTATAGCAACTTGAGCAGCAACACCAAACAGTTCTTTGCGAGTCGCAGAGCCGTTTCTCCAAGTCAGGACTAGTTCTTCCATCCTGGAACGCGTAGTCTGATCTACGTCGTGGTATGAGTCAAGGAAAGCCTGAATAACCCAGCCAGAGAAAAGACGCGTGTAAGGTTCAGAAATGTTTTTGCAAATCATGTCCAAAAGATACCAGGCTGGAAGCTTGGCGGACGGGTGGACCTGAGGGTCAAAGGAGGATGGTCAGTCAATCGATCATGAACGGAACAAGGTCGGAACAAGCGGGGGTCAACGCAAAAGAACACCGACGAGCGTTTTCACTGTGTCGTTTTAAGAGCAGATTGCGGTAGCTATGTGTAACTATTGCTACTAAGACCCGCTGGCAGAACTAGCCACACAATAGAATTGCTTCACGGTACGGTACGTTGCCACTTCGCCATTGTTCGAACGAGATAGAGAAAAGACTCACCCTGAGTATATGCATTTCCAGGCATTGAGAAACCGTCTCTGCAAACCGGATATACTCGTGAGCAAACATGGTCAAGTTCTGAATCAAAGGCCTTGAGTTGACAGTCAGTTCATTCAAGCGATTCACGAAATCGGCTCGGAAAGACTGTTGGTTCATCGTATACATGGGCATTGGAGGGGGCAAGGGTGTTGGCGCAGGGTACGAAGTATAGCCATAGCCTGAGTGCGCTGGAGGAGGCGGAGCGAACGACGAGGCTCCGTAGCTGGGATAAGCACCACCGTAGTAACTGCTCATAATAACCTCAACTGAACCAAAGGTAGAAACGTATGTGGTCCGAGAACTGTCGGTACGCAAAATTCACAGATCTGCTAGCGGTATTCGCTCACTGGAAAGAAACGCTGGTGATGATGGTGACTGTTAGAAAGCCGCCGCTGCTCAACCCGGCGACAAGAATGCGGAGCTTGTTTTCAATCTCCGCTTGAAAGTCGGCCCGAACATGGCTGGTGGCTAGCTATTGTCTACCAGCGAGATAGCTTTTCAACAAAAACTAGACAAATAAATTAAGCAAAAATAGAGGAACAAAGTCTCCATAATGTGATCGCTGCGTGAAAGAACGCTCTATCAAGCAATACAGCATTTGTTACACGAGGATTATGCATGGCCGTCTTGTCATTTGCAAACCGCCGAAGCCGGAAGTCAGCAATGCCGCTGATTGCCGTTGATGAGACTTGAATCTCAGTCCATCCACTCTACCCGTCAAATCGCCCCAAGCCCGCTAAACTTCACCAAAAGTCCCTCAAGGTATGCCGCCACTACGTTCTACTACCGCTAGACGACACGAAGAGGAGGAATAGATTCTATTCGATGTGCTTTGCGCGCGATTCGTGCTGTTCTGGCGGTGGATTGCAATTGGATACCTTACTGACCAAAGATTCCCCCTCCTATTTCTCATCTACAGATGCGTGACGTTCTCCAAACCGAAGAGCTCGAGATCCCATCTGGCATTGAAGTCACGATTAAGTCAAGACTCATCACTGTCACTGGACCCAGAGGAACTCTTTCGAAGAACGTCCGACATGTGAACATGGACATCCGGCTGATCAAGAGCAACAAGAGCAACAAGGTCACCCTCGCTGTGTGGCAGGGAGGCAGGAAGCATGTCGCTTGTTTGAGGACGATTAAGAGTCTTATTAGCAACATGATAACCGGCGTTACCAAGGTGTGCAGATCGTTCAACAGCATACACCAGGATGTGAACTGAACTTGGATTCAGGGTTTCCTCTACAAAATGCGTGCTGTGTACGCCCATTTCCCCATCAACAACATTATTCAAGACGGCGGAAAGGCTCTCGAGATTCGTAACTTCCTCGGAGAGAAGGTGCGTACATTACTCGCGCCCGCAACACCTTGGACTTATTTAAACCTGTAGATCGTCCGACACGTTAACATGCTTGAAGGTGTCACCGTCTCTGAATCCACAGCACAGAAGGACGAGCTCATCTTGCAGGGCAACGACATCGACAACGTATCACAATCAGGTGTGTTCTAGTCATTAGCGTCCATATAAAGCATTGGACTCAGCATATGTGTAGCCGCATCTATCCAGGGCGTTTGCCGTGTACGGAACAAGGATATCCGTAAATTTTTGGACGGTGTTTACGTGTCAGAGAAGACGACGATAGTTACAGACGATGCTTAACTCTGCATCTCATTCACTTGTCTATATGTTCATGTATATGGTATGCAGCTTCCTGAAATCTCGGCCATCATGCAAGTGATAAGACATACATGCATTTGCTCTTTAAGTGAGTATGTATGCCATTCCTACGGCACAAAGGGGATCCATGTCAATACGCGGCCACGGTAATCTATGTACTCTTGTCCAAAGAACTTGACAAGCGCGGCTTCCTCCGCTGCAACAAGGTTAGGGACATATTGAGACTCTGCGGACGATTTGGACGTACATCTGGTTCTGTAGTAGAAGAATCTCCATAGTACGACACTAAAGAATACAAAGCTGAAAGGGTTTTGGAGAGTCAACTGCGTCCCTAGGGCCCAGTAGAAGAACCCAGCATATGACGGATGGCGAAACCACCTATACCAAAGTAGGTTGTCTGAGACGCTGAAAGGGAATTTTCTGGGAGATGCTCACGCATAGATGCCATCGGTCACCAACTGGTGCGAATCCAATTTTTTGAATGCGACGAGATGAGAGAAGTTGGTGGAAGCGTGGATCATAGCACTTGACCGCAAGGTCTGGCCTATCAGGGTCATGAAGATGCCTGTGGATATGCGTTGGGGACTAATTCTTTACCGCAAACGAATTCAAGTACGCACCAATGTATGAGACCCAGGGTGTGCTCTTCCATGAAGGTCGAAGGTATAATGTTATCAAGTATTCAGCCAAGGCTATGCCATTTGCAATATGATACATGGAGCCATTGTCTAGAAGGAAAGCTAACGACGAATTGAATACGAGATTCCTGATTGAATAGAAGCCAACACTTACAGTCAATACTGCACTTGTGGAGGTTCCAGCCTGCAGTGACAGCAAACTCTCCCCAATGAAAGCCAGCCCACGCAGCGATGAAGAAGCCGAGCTGATATGTGGTCCACCAGTGCCCCGATAGTCCACCAGGGACGATGAGAGAAACACCAAAGAGAAAGACCCATCCAAGTAGGAAAGAGACGGTGGCCACAGCGAGCGGTGTGTTTGGAATTCTGCCGTGAGGTTTGTTAACGTCGGGGATCGTGGCCAGCGGATGTTTCTGCATTTGTTTACGCTGCTCAATGCGCTCTGAGAGCCTGTCCTCGGTGTTGTCCATGATGTGAGAGGGAAAGTGAGGAAGGCTCTTGAGTGACCATTATTGTTGTGAAGACCAGTCCTTTATTGTGCTGAGGTAAGCTTTGTCGCGTCGCGTCCAGTTTGCGGGTGTCAATAGCAGTTCATTGTTTTCCCTCTTCCCTCGTTCATGCTCTCTCACATATGGCGTCGTTCTCACAACGTCGCCCGTCACGCTTCAAGGCGAAATATGGCTACAACGGCCCATGACCCCTCCAAAATCAGGAATATGGCTCTTGTTGCACATATTGGTACATATTGCTCGCCAAATAGGTATCCTGGTCGCTCATGCTTACAGCAGATTCCGGCAAGACGACGTTAACCGAGTCCATTCTATTTAAATCAGACTATTTATCATCTTCTGGGACCGTCGATACTGGGAGTACGACGACAGACTTTCTGCCCGCTGAACGGGCAAGAGGAATTACTATACAATCTGCGAGTATTCCTGTCAAGTGGAAGGAATGGACATTCAACCTGATCGACACTCCTGGACATGCTGACTTTGGCATGGAAGTAGAGAGCGCAAGCCGGGTTATCGACGGTGCTGTGGTGCTTATAGACTCGGTTGAAGGAGTGGAAGCGCAAACGAAGGGTGTATGGAAGCAGCTTGACAGGTGCGTAGTAGGTGAAGTCTTGCTCCATATTTGTATCTAATAGCTAACGCTCTCCAGATACGGGGTTAAAACACGGATGATATTTCTCAACAAGCTCGACCGTCCCGGGTCGTCGTTTTCAGCTTCTCTCTCGTCTTTATTGACAAACAGGTTACATCCAAATCCCATGGCTATCACTCTGCCTATCGCCTCGTTCGATCCTCAAAATTACCGGAATGCAGAACCTGGCATTGAAGGTCTTGTTGACCTGGTTAACTGGGAAGTCCGCAGGTATGGAGAAGAAGGTCAAGTTCAACGCTACCCACTTCCGGTCAAGGCTGCCGATTTAGAGAAACTAGATTTCTTGCTTCCATCGCATCCCCTCGTCCCGCATCTCGCTTCCGCCCGAATGGCTCTTTTGGAGAACCTATCCATGACATCAGAGGATCTCATGGAAACTCTACTTGCCTTGCCAGACAGTGACTCCTTCCTCGCTCTTCCACCAACAATGATTCTCCCTCATCTTCGCGATGCCGTCTTGCAAAACAAAATCCTGCCGGTGTTGTGTGGCGCAGCAGCTAAGAACATTGGCACCGACCTGGTTCTCGACTACGTAGGTAACCTTCTAGCCAGTCCGGCTGACTTGTCAGACAAGGCGATTGTGGCGACAGAACCGTTGCGTGCTCTCGCCTGGAAAGTTATCTGGGACCAGAAGAGGGGGTGGATGACTTTCGTTCGTATATATTCTGGTAATGTTTAGACCTATCTTTAAGGCACAGATTTCTCATCTCGCCTTCAGGGACTCTGAAGAAACAGACCACTATAATGAACGTGAATCGAGGAACAAAGGAGAAAGTCTCTAAGCTAATGCTTCTTTATGCTTCGCAGTCAGAAGAGGTGGAAACTTTGCAGTTCGGATCGGTGGGCGTGATCTTGGGCCTCAGACACACCCGTACTGGAGACACCCTTGTAGCTGGTAGTGCAAACTCCGACAACATGACTACATTGCAGGACATTATTCCCCCTCCAGCGGTCGTTTCTGCTTCCGTTATCCCGGATTCCCACTCCGATCTCGAACCTGTCCAAACAGCTTTAGAAGCACTTTCGAGGACAGACCCTTCTGTCCGTGTGGATGTACAAGAAGGGCAAATTTTGGTTCATGGGCTGGGGGCATTACATCTAGAGATTGTCGAAGGGCGTCTCAAAGATGAGTGGGGTGCTCGCTTCGAGTTTGGTAAACGGCAAGTCAGCTTCCGTGAGGGCGCTTCAAGCGGTATCACCGAGTGTTCGAAAACCGTCGAAGTATCTGGTGTGCCTGTCTCCATCTCCTTACAAATTAGACCCTTGGAGATGGACGAGGAGCAAGATCCTTTGTGGCAGGGGAATGTGGTGGTAGATGCTATTGGACGGCCCTTCGCTTCGCCCGAATCCGGCTCTTCGTCGCCTCAGTCAGCAATTGCCGCTGGTCTGATGAGCTCTTTGTCTAACTCCGTGCATTCTTCTCTCGCACTCTCTCATGTTCATGTCACTGTGAAATCATTTACCACCCCTTCACCTGCTTCCCTCCTTGCTGGTGCAAGCGCTATCGTCCTCCGAGATCTTATTCGCGAAAGGCCAATGGGTCCAGTCATGGAGCCTTACTTCACTTTCAAAGTCTCTGTTCCGGAAGAGAGTCTAGGCAAAATTGTCAAAGACTTGACGGAACATGGCGGTGAAGTACAAGATTTAGGAGGCGGTCTTCTCCTGGGAAACTCAGACAGTGAGTTAGGTGCATATTCAGAAGACGGAGTTTATATTCCTCCTGTGTGGTTATCCCCTTCTGCTGCTGGATCGCCGTCAGCACAGAACACGTCTTCCACGCATCGGATGAAACGAGCTGTCCATGCAATTGCGCCACTCAGTCAAATGTTGGACTACTCTTCCCGTCTTAGAGCCCATTCTGGAGGCCACGGCACTTTCGAGATGGCGAGTGCTGGTTTCCGACAAGTATCAGAAGCGAGAAAGCTGGAGATTCTGAAGGAGATTGGGAGGGCGTGATGTCGTATATAATGTACTGCAAAGTTAATCATCTATAATATCTACTCCTTTATACGTAATCCTAGAGTTCCCGTCTCTCGTCCGCGTCCGCTGCAAAAACGTACCCTTCCATGTCGTCGTCGTCATCAAGAGCAGGGCCACCTCTCGGAACGTCTCTACCGACATTCAACACCTGGCTGAGTTCCATCATCCCCCCTAGATCATTGTCCTCTTCATCCATGACGATAGCATCATCAAAGAGTGGGACTGGTGGGTACACACGGTCAGGAGCTCGAGACGGTGGTACTGGCGTGGTGCTTCTCCCTCTTTCGTCCCAATCTGGAAGAAACAAAGGTGTAGCTTCCCGTCGAGAGGCAGGTTCCAATCCTTCGGTATACTCCCGTGCGAAAGCAGAAGGCGCTTCACTCAGTGCTCTTGATCCAGCACGAAACATGGAAGGTGCTTCCGAGGCGGCTCGTACAGACGTGAGAGGCCAAGGCTCAACAATTACGCACAGCGAGTGTCCGAAGATGTTGAAACCTTGGTAAGCTACCTGCATTATTGGTTTGGGTTTCTCTTCCTCCATGTCTGGTTCGAGAGTTGAAGTAGGATCATCGATGACCATGGCGTCTGCATCCTGTTCTGAGTTGGAACCTTCCGACTCGTATTCGTCGTCATTGCCGTCGTTCACAGCGCGCCCTTTTCCTTTTGTCTTGCGCTTCTTACGCGCCGCCTGGGTTTCCTCGGCAACCTTCTTCGCCTTTCGTTTACCCTTGCTGATCCTGGGTACTGGTATAGCAGGCTGTGGTGGCGCAGCCACATAGTTACGACGCTTTAGAGCCACAGTTTTAGCTTTCTCGGAGAGGTAATTAATAGGTGTAGAGGTACTGACCTTCGTTAATATTGAATGCTGCTGTGTTTTACGCAGAAAATAACAGAACTGGTATGTATCTGGCCATCGATTCTAGTCTATAGCTGTTGGTAAATCTAGAGAGAATGACTGACCTCCACGATGAGTGTCTACTGTTCCTTTCTTAGCAGAAGCTGGTCCTCCAGGCCCAAGATGAGCGTCAGATTCGGCTCGAAGCTTAGGTAGAATACTACAAGAGGTTTGTTAGTTGAACTTGGGCATCTCCTCTCGTGCGCTTACTTTGGCCGCAGGTCTTCTAGCACACGCTGCAGAACGAGGTCTGACATCCATTCGACATGCCGATCATCCAGATAAAGCTGACGGAGAAACACCTAGTAAGACTCAGAGCCAGCTAGACAAAGAGCGCTAGACAGACCAGGAGAGGCAGTACGCTATGGTTAGATATCCGAAGGTAGTAGGTATTCCTTTCTTTGAACGACATGCCGGTAGGGCGATGGCAATGTTCAAATTGAAAGGGTTGATGAGCAGTCTGTCCAGGCTACACGTGTCTACAGTCAAACGTTTGGACCCACTTTCGCCCACTTAATGGAAATAGTTCAAAGAGCAGAGGTGTGTATATATGTAATATGTAATGTACTAGATATGTGTACTACTTTGGTTTTACTACGTCAGATTCTAGACAGATATAGACTAATCGAAGACACGGTGGATAGCAATAACCAAGATCACGAAGAGACATAGAGATAGGCTTTCCCAGTCTCCAATAAAAATACAATGCAACGCCAAATTCACAAATGTCCCTGAGAGCAAGTGAGCCTATGCAGAGGCAGGCTCGTGACTTTGCGGCTCTACAGCCTCTCCACTCGCAGACAATGGCCAGAACGTGTTCCGAAAGAAATTGTCGGGATCATAGGTCTGCTTCAATGTACGCAATCTTTCCCAATTGCTACCGTAACAATCCATGACACGCTGGGGGGATTCACTACGTCCCAAGAACTGTTGACTGCAGTGAGTGCGGGCCAACAAAAGACAAAGCGGGGACTTACACTAGGAAATGGACCTCCGATAGATACTGGTTCCAGTGTTTTATATATCCACTTCAAAAATGTTAGCGTGGATATATTTAGCAAATAGGTCCTCTCACATCTTCAGCAGAAATTACACATCGTTTATCATTCACACCCATAGCCCACTGGTGAAGGGCGGCCACAGTGAAGGTAGCTTCGCGCTGTGACTTTGGTATGCAGTTGTTCTCGAAGTCAGCCACAGCCCCGCCGGCTAATTCGAATAGCCATGCTGTTAAAATATTGGAACATCTGTGCGGACGGAAGAAAAGATCAGACTCACTGCACCCCACTGGTGTATTTGCGAACTGCATCACAGTCTTATTTACAACTTCGTCCGATAATGAAGATATCAATGCTGAACGAATGAACCATTGATTGCCAGCTGCGAAAAATAATCACGTCAGATGCGGTTGTGAACGGGACACACGAATGCTCAACACACGTTTGCCACGCAAAACCTGCGCTACGCTATCTTGTTGATGAAGGAAGCTCTTCTCATCAACTTCGTTCAACAAGCACGGTTCCCCAGTCCAGGACGACAATGCAGCGAGAAACTCTTGCCCCCTATCTTTATTTCCAATGTAGGACATTTGTATGACAACTAGAGAGTCTTTCCCCGCGGGGCCAGCTGTTAAGAGAAGGTTGGCATACAGCTCGCGCGGCGCCCCTTTCACGCAATCTCTGAAGTGCTTCATCAAAGATGGCGCAGTGGCACGATGGAATCGGCTAAGCACAGTCAACTTCAATGTGAGATATCGGCATCCACGAACACGTACTAGATCAGATTCCCTGCAAATACCATCGGAATTGGGTATGCCATTGTCTTGTAACGTGTGACAATACCAAATGTGGCTCCGGCACCTCGGAGTGCCCACCAGAGATCTGCGATAATCTGAGTCGAATTACTTCCTTCGAGCGTGAGTTATGCATACCAGGATTCTCGTCCTTGCTGACTATCACTATTCGTCCGTCTGCCAACACCATCTCAACCTCAACGATGTTATCAACACTCAAACCCCTTAGACGACTCTGAAAGCCGAACCCTGCGTGCAGCATCACTCCAGTACCTGCAGGGTGTGCCGCACTGAATCGTGATGAGTGCCAGCGTACAAAGTGAATAGCAAGCACGTACAATGGAACATGGTAAGGGGAGGTGGTTCTTGCTCCAGTCAAAGAGCGGGCTTCAACTGGATGGCTTGCGGTGTACATGTCTACTTCCTTCTGCCGCATTCCAGAGCCAAAAGTCACATATACGTGAGGATGGAGAGGCTCCACTGCCGATACGTATTGCAGCGCTTGACTTGGTGGTAAAGCAGGGTTAATGTCTGAACTTTGTTCGTGAACAGGAGGAGTGTCGATATATCCAAATGGATCGGCGTTTGCAGCGGATCGAACTGAAGGTGTTACGCTATCGGAAGTAGGAGGGAATGTGAGAGTGCTAATAATACTTGCGCCTCCAAGAAACGACTCTGCAGGATGAGGTGTGCTGGAAGTTGTGCTGGATCCCCGACTGGATTCCATGCGAGGTGAATGGTAGCTTGCACCATCACTGGTACCAGAACCCTCGTTAGAAGGTGTAGCAGAAGGCATCCTTCGATCAGCAGAATCATCCGGCATGTCAACATCGAGTAAAACCTCGACCTCCTGGGCAGCCCCACACTCAAGGCCTTCACCGTCAGAACCAGAACCATCATTATCCACGCGTCGT
>Ga0247730_1001084_pt1 | contig 16209 bp, 14 predicted proteins | sample UWRJL073202C2_FD_180959 | JGI IMG/M metagenome (GOLD analysis project Ga0247730, IMG submission 180959) | Plant litter microbial communities from Arlington Agricultural Research Station in Wisconsin, United States - UWRJ-L073-202C-2 | ecosystem: Environmental > Terrestrial > Plant litter >... | reverse complement strand
AAACCAAACATGTAATTCCAGTCGAATGTCATCGTCGCTGTGCCCTGAGAAGTTGATCTACATCGATGGGTTCAGAGTCGTGGGGGGAGGCGGTTGGGGTCAATTCGTAAAAGCCGGGGCACTGGGTAGGCAGAACCTATGCAGCCTGAGAGCAACCAAAATCCAATGTGGGAGGGGGCTTGCCCCCGATGGCGATGGGTCAGCCAACTGATGGGTAGCTGACACACCGCTTTCGGGGGCAAGCCCCCTCCCACCTTTGGTGCAGCCTTGAGTTGGCCGTATCGCGCACGCCACTTACTGGTGCAATCTCAGCTCACACCGCCATCGCCCGCACCGCATGCGGGTCAAAAAAGCTCGGCGGCGCCATGCCGGGGATGTACTGGTCGGACACAAACATGCGGCAGCGCTCGGCAAACGCCGACACCACCCGCGACAACTGGGTATTGCTGGCGGTGGCGTAGCCCAGGCGCATCGGCCGGTGAGCGCCCGCCAGGCGCAGGCGAATCACGCGTTTGCCGTCCTGGGACATGTTCGATTTTGGGCGCGCATTCGCAAAGGAATAGCCGATCCCATTGCCGACCATGGCGCGCACCGTTTCGAGGTTGGTGGAACGCATGATGATGTTCGGCGTGGTGCCGGCCTGGATGAACAGGCTGAGGAAATAGTCGCGGCTCCAGGGCGTGTCGAGCAGCACCACCGGGTAAGCCTCAAGGTCTTGCATGCTCACTGCCGGCAAGCTCGCCAGCGGGTGGTATTCGCCCACCATCACATAAGGCGGCAACTGCGCCAGGGGTTGGAAGTCGATGTCCGGGCTGGTCACCAGATCGTAGGTCAGTGCGATATCCAGCTCGCCGCTGCGCAGTTTTTCCAGCAGTTCCTCGTGGTTGCCCTCGGCTTGCGTCAGGCGCACGCCGGGAAACGCGCGGCCGAAACCAAACACCAATTCAGGCGTGATCATCGGCGCCAGCGACTCCAGGCAGCCCACCCGCAACGGCCCGCGCACGGTGTTCAACGACTCCGAAGCGATGGTGTAAAGGTTGGTCATCTGCTCCAGGATCAGCTTGGCTTCCTGCATCACCAGGCGCCCCACCGCCGTGAGGGAAATGCCCTGGGCGTGGTGGCGGATAAACAGCTGGATGCCCAGCTCGGCCTCCATATGGGTGATCGCCGCCGAGATCGAAGGCGACGACACGTGGATGCGTTCAGCGGCAGCACTGATGCTGCCCGCCTCTCCCGACGCAACGAAATACTCCAGTTGACGCTGAGTAATACGACTGAGCATCACGCCTGCCCCTCAACAATGACTGTGCGGGTAGCGTTGCAGGGTTCGTGCCGGGTCAGGCGCAAAGCGATGACCTGCACGGGCTTCGGTTTTTCCTAAGCACTACCCCGCGCAAATGCTGGTTTCGCTGGAAACGGGCCGGTGTGAAGCTGGATTCATCCCGCTTCCCACGAGTTGCCGTTATGCCCACCCACACCCGCATCCGTATGTTCAACACCAAACAGACCTACCCCAACCAGGCACTGGACAACGACCTGTGCCAGGCCGTGCGCGCCGGCAACACCATTTACGTGCGCGGCCAGATCGGCACCGATTTCGACGGCAACCTGGTAGGCCTCGGCGACCCGCGCGCCCAGGCTGAGCAAGCGATGAAGAACGTCAAGCAACTGCTTGAAGAGGCCGGCTCGGACCTGTCGCATATCGTCAAGACCACCACCTATTTGATCGACCCTCGCTACCGCGAGCCGGTCTACCAGGAAGTGGGTAAATGGCTCAAAGGCGTGTTTCCGATTTCCACCGGGCTGGTGATCTCTGGCCTCGGCCAGCCGGAATGGTTGATGGAGATCGATGTGATCGCTGTCGTGCCGGACGACTGGACCGTATGAAAGCGGTGATCGCCCGCGAGCCTGGCGGGCCTGAAGTACTGCAGCTGGTGGAGCGCCCTGTACCGGCGTTGCAAGCCGGTGAGGTGCTGATTCGCGTCGCGGCGGCTGGGGTGAATCGCCCGGACGTGATGCAACGCGGCGGCTCGCCGATTCCGGCTGGCGTCACCGATGTGCTGGGGCTGGAGGCGGCGGGCATTGTTGTCGCGCTGGGCAAGGGTGTGGATGAGTTTGCCCTCGGTGATCGCGTCATGGCTTTGCTCAATGGGGGTGGCTATGCCGAGTACGCTGTCGCCCAAGCGGCGCACTGCTTGCCAGTGCCTGTGGAGTTGTCGCTGCTCGATGCTGCCGGGGTGCCGGAAGCGGCGTTTACGGTGTGGCACAACCTGTTTGAACTGGGGCGCCTGCGCAGTGGCGACTCGGTATTGATCCACGGCGCGGCCAGTGGCGTCGGCAGTTTTGCCGTGCAGTGTGCGCAGGCCGCCGGGGCGCGGGTGATTGCCACCGCCGGCGGCCCGCAGAAAGTCGCGATGCTGCAAGCATTGGGCGTGTGGCGCGCGATTGACCGGCACCTTGAAGACTTCGTCGAGGGGGTGAACGACTGCACCGAAGGGCGCGGTGTCGACGTGGTGCTGGACAACGTCGGTGGCCCTTACGTGGCGCGCAACCTCGCTGCCATGGCCATGGGCGGGCGGCATATGAGCCTGTCGTTCCTGCAAGGCGCTCACATCGAGTTGGACTTGCAGGTGCTGATGCGCAAGAACCTCTGCCTCACCGCCTCCACCCTGCGCCCCAAAAGCCACGCCGAAAAAGCCCGCCTGGCGGTGTGCATCCGCTCGCGTTTCCTGCCCTGGCTGGCCTCCGGCCTGGTGCGCCCGCAGATCCATGCGCAGTTGCCGCTGGCTCAAGCCGCTGATGCCCATCGCCTGCTGGAAGCCAATGCCAACGTCGGCAAAGTTGTGCTGACCGTCGCCGAATAACCTGGAGCCCTTCATGACCCACCGCGTGTTTTTCCTCAACGGGCCCAACGCCAACCTCTACGGGCGGGACAAGAACGGCGCCTATGGCAGCGAAAGCTTCGCCAGCATCGAAGCCCGCTGCCAGCGCCGCGCCGCTGCGCTGGGCCTGGCCCTTGACTTTCGCCAGAGCAACCACGAAGGCGTGCTGGTGGACTGGATCCAGGACGCACGCCTGAGCGCCGATGCCATCGTGATCAACGCCGCCGGGCTCAGCTACAGCTCGGTGCCGATCCTCGATGCGCTGCTGGCGTTCGACGGCCCGGTCATCGAAGCGCACATGAGCAATATCTGGAAGCGCGAAAGCTTCCGGCACCAGTCCTACGTGTCCAAGGCCGCCACTGGTGTGATCGCCGGGCTAGGCGCGCTCGGCTATGAACTGGCACTCACGGCCGTGGCCGAGCTTTTAGCGACATAAGCCTCAGACAGACGAACTGCTGTGGTGAGCGGGCTTGTCCCGCGCTGGGGCGCGAAGCGGCCCCAAACCTCACAGCGGGGTTTACCTGAAAGAACGCGATGACTTGATTAGGGCCGCTATGCAGCCCAGCGCGGGACAAGCCCGCTCACCACAAATGTTCAACCTATCCTCGGGAACCGCCCATGTCAGTAGAAACCATCAACACCCTGGTAGTCGGCGCAGGCCAGGCCGGTGTCGCCATGAGCGAACACCTGTCCCTGATGGGCGTGCCCCATATCGTGCTGGAGCGCCACCGCATCGCCGAACGCTGGCGCTCCGAACGTTGGGACTCCCTCGTCGCCAACGGCCCCGCGTGGCATGACCGCTTCCCCGGCCTCAAATTCGAAGGCATTTCACCCGAGGCCTTTCCACCGAAAGAGCGCATGGCGGATTACTTTGAAGCCTATGTGCAGCAGTTGCAGGCGCCGGTACGCACGGGCGTGGAAGTACAGGCGGTGGAGCGCCATGTCGGCCGCCCCGGCTTCAAGGTCACCACCTCGGCGGGCGTGATCGAAGCCGCCAACGTGGTCGCCGCCACCGGCCCGTTCCAGCGCCCGTCCATCCCGAACATCGTCCCCGCCAGCGCGCCGATTCATCAGTTGCATTCCTCCACCTACAAGAACCCCGGCCAACTGCCCGAAGGCGCCGTGTTGGTGGTGGGCGCTGGCGCCTCCGGCTCGCAAATCGCCGAAGAACTGCAAAAAGCCGGCAAGACCGTGTACCTCTCGGTGGGCGAACACTACCGCCCGCCCCGCGCCTACCGCAGCCGCGACTACTGCTGGTGGCTGGGTGCACTGGGCCTGTGGGATGAAGTCAAAATCCAGCCGAAGAAAAAACACGTGGCGTTCGCGGTGAGTGGTTATGAGGGCGGCAAGACCGTGGACTTCCGCCGCCTGGCGCACCAGGGGATTCGCCTGGTGGGCGTCACCCAGGCGTGGGCGGACGGCGTCATGACCTTCCAACCGGGCCTGGCCCAGAACGTGGCCGAAGGCGATCGGGCCTACTTCGATGTACTGCGCGATGCGGATGCCTATATCGAAGCGAACGGTTTGCCGTTTCCGCCGGAGCCGCAAGCCTGGGAACTGTTGCCTGACCCGGAGTGCCTGGTGAATCCGATCCTCAGCCTGGATTTGGCTGAGGCCGGCGTGACCACCCTCCTGTGGGCGACCGGCTTCACCTTCGATTTCAGCTGGTTGAAGGTGAATGCGTTTGACGAGAAAGGCGAGCCGTTCCATAAGCGCGGGATCTCGACGGAAAGCGGCATCTACTTTTTGGGGCTGCCGAACCTGGTCAACCGCGCGTCATCGTTTATCTACGGGGTTTGGCACGATGCGAAATACGTGGCGGACCATATCGTGTTGCAGAACGACTACAAGGCTTACAAAACCGACTGAGTAAGGGGACATTTCTTTTCGCGGCCACAACTCCCACACATAACACCGCTCCCCTGTGGGAGTTGTCGGGCCCTGGCGAGGCTACGATGACGACCGCCCTAACAATAAGCATGCCCCCTCAAGAAACACACCCCTGCGCAGCCTCCACACTTTGCGTAGAATGCGACCCGCTCTCACTCAGGAAAACACCACCCAGGAGGGGTATCGCTTGAAGCAATCCGACAACCACACAGCCATCACCCGGCTGACGCTCAAAGACCCATTTGCGGTCGACCCTTACAAGGCCCTGGCCCTCCCCCAAGCCATCGTTATCTATTACACACTGATGGCTGGCCTGCTATGGGCTGCCCATGCCCTTGGCATAACCGACACATTCAAGCGCGACTTTCTCTTCAATTGGACCTTTGGTATGTCGGTAGCCACTGCCTACAGCATGTACCGTTTGGCCGCACTTTCCGAATGGCATATTGCAGGCGCCATCAACCCTGACGCCCTGCGCAACGCCTTGCTCACCTTGAAATATTCCGAACGAAAGGAAGGCGTGTATTACCCAAAAAGGCCGATGTTCACCCCCTTGTATCGCTGTGATTCAGAGAGGATCACCGTGACAACACGCGACGGAGGAACACGCTTGACTGGCCCTCATAACAAGCTGAAAGCACTGTCGGCCCTGACACTCGGTGATGCCGCGGGAACGCGAGTTTTTGGGGAAGTAGGTGAAGAGTCAGGGAGACGATAAAGGCGATAAGTTGAATGACCCCCCCATAACAATGGCGAGTTTTCTGACAAAGACGTAGGTAGTGATGATAAAGCAGCGATTTTCCCTGGCCCTCAGCCTGTTGTGGCGTACGTACCTGGCATTTTTCATCTACTCCGGACTTTTCAGCCTGGTGTTGGGTTTCACGATCGGCGGTGCGTTGTTCGTCAACGCGGATTTTTTGCGATTCGGGCCACCCATCACACTCGCTTTGTTCGCACTGTTGATCACGGCCCTGGAGATCGGCTGTCGCGTTAACGTGCTGCAGGCCGTATTCGGCGCCAGGTTGAAGCGCTCGCCGGCGCAATGGCGCACCTATGCGCTTCAGCTGTCACTGCTAATGACCGGCCTGGCCATCTTGAATGCCCTGCTTGCCTTTTTTGCGCCGTTTGAAGTGTGGGTGTACTACAAGGTCTACGGCAGCCCGCTGCTGTTCGCGCTCAGCATCTTTGTGCTGGGTTGGGCCCAAGCGCCGTCCACCGCTGACCAGATAGCGGCGCTGGAAGATGACTCGTTGACCAGCTCAGCGCCCAAGTGGCCTTGACCTAGGGGGGTCAGGGGTCAAACCTTGGAGGGGCTGACCCCGAATCAGCTGCACCTTTGCATCAGGCGCGCTTCGGCAGCTTCCAATTCGGCCGAATAAAGTGGCAGGTATAGCCATTGGGAATCCGCTCGAGGTAATCCTGATGCTCCGGCTCTGCCTCCCAAAACGGCCCCGCCGGCTCAATCTCCGTCACCACCCGCCCTGGCCATAATTTCGATGCATCCACATCCGCAGCCGTGTCTTCAGCAATGTCACGCTGCTGCTCACTCAGGTAATAAATCGCCGACCGATAGCTCGGCCCCAAATCATTCCCCTGCCGGTTAGGCGTGCTCGGGTCATGGATCTGGAAAAAAAATTCGAGAATCTGTCGGTAGGTGATCACCGCCGGGTCAAACACGATTTCAATCGCTTCGGCATGGTTGCCGTGGTTGCGATACGTGGCATTCGGCACATCGCCGCCGGTGTAGCCCACACGGGTCTGCAGCACGCCGGGGTAGCGGCGCAACAGGTCTTGCATGCCCCAGAAGCAGCCGCCGGCGAGGATGGCGGTTTCGGTTGAGTTGGTCATGGTCTGCCCTTGCGTTTGGTGGATACAAGCGTAGTTATGGGGCTGTGTTGGCCAATAGCAAGATTCACCGTTTGATTACCCAGTGCGCCGAGACCTCAGGGTTTGAGGTTTTTCATCAATTTGAACAGATGGCCGGGTAAGAGCCAGCGTGCCTGAGGCGGGTCGCGGGTGTCTGCGAGGGCGTCCAGAAGGGAGCTGTCGGGCGCGTCACCGTCAGGCCCATTTACGTTAGAACGCGGGCGAATTTGATCATTTGGGGGATCATCTGGCTTATAGACCCGGCGGTTAGCCACATCCAGTACATAGCCGGCGGCCTTACCGTATTCGGTGAGGTTCCACACACCGTTGACGACTTCGAAGAGGGCCTCGGAGGGGGGGAGTTTGATGTCTTTGTGCGTGGTGGTGACGATATGATCCGCAGTTTTGGCGTGTTTGAAGGTGGCGTACTCGCTGCCGAGTGGGGGTTGATCCGCGCCCTCGTCGGAGAATTTTTTCACCATACGTTCCAGGAACGGTATACCGCCGATGTGGGAGAACGCTCCGATGCCCGGGTCTAGGACGTGTCGGACAAAGCCCTGGTCGATACGCGTGCTGCTGAGCGCTGAACTGGACAATATCCGTGAAGCGATCGCAGCGTCCTCCGGCTTGAAATCGAATGTCGTCCAATACTCGTCGACGTAATAGCCATTATTGCTAATGAGTTGGCGACCGTCGTTGTAATAACGATAGTCAGCGAGTGCAGATACCAAAAGATCGACGTGGCTCAGATCCGCACCTTCTGACTGTACATAAGCGTACATATCCGAGATCAACGCACGATCATCGTGGGTGAGGAATTCATTTCGTTTCTGAAGGGCATCCGCAGAGGTGGCGGATGGAAGAGCCACGGGGGGTTCTCTACCGAGAAACAAGCGCGAAATCATGATCTCACGACCGACATTGGTCGCTGGCTTCGGGCTCAAAGCACCTGAAGGTTCCATCGACTGAACTGTTTCCCATGCCGCGCGTCGCTCGTTAACCGTGAAGGCGCCGCCCTTGTCGCGGGCGACCAGGTTAAGTTGGTCTCGCCCTAGCCCCTTGAAGGGGTTGCTGTCATAACCGTTGAGGAAACCGGTCGCTTGCCGTGCACGGGCCAGGAGTTCCGGGTTATTGGACGTTGGAATCTCTGCGTCATGCTGTGCCTTGTTGGCGAAGTACTGTTCGTCGGTGATGGGTTCTAGGGGGTCGGCGTTCTTTTGACCCATCGGCGCCTCCGCACGCTTTGCCGCATCACTCAATTGACGCGCCAGGATCGAGACGGTGGTGGTGCCATCATTTCGCGTAGAGAGGGGTGGATCAGCCTGGGCGTTGTCAGGCGAGATTGTGGACCGGACAACAATGCCGCCGGAATCATTCGTCACTCGACTGTCAGACGAGGAGATATTTGGACTGATAGTGATCATTAGTATTCACCTTGCGTAGGGCATGTGAATGGTCATAAGTTTATTGCCTATCTAAACACCCGCAGCCAAATTGGCTGCGGGCATCACATCACACATCAATACCTGTATTTAATAGTCACAGAATCAACGCCCGCAGGACGAGCGTAAGGTGGAGTCCCCCCCCACACCTTATGAAAAATCGTAACTTTCGAACCATGACCGAAGGGCTGATTATTAAAATCCATCAGCACGCCAGAAGAGCTCGGGAAGATATCACGACAATCTTTTTCGGCATTGAAGGCGCGATAGTAACATAGCTAAATTTGCTCTCTGAGAGTTCCAGGATAGTGTGTTGTACTCCATCTTATTTCGGATATTTGCTTGGGATCGTAAAGTGTTCCTGAGGGGATATCTGCCGCCAGCACACTAAAATTCGCGAACTCGACACCCGGTACATCATTGGAATTGGATAATACCAGTATGGGACCTGGCGCAACCGTTTTAGTAAAAACGCCCTCCGCCGCCAATACCACATCCTTTGTAAAAAACGCCAACACAACACACACAGCAAGCCAAAACTTATTAATGCCTTTCAAGCTTTTCATAATCTTCACCCTAGTTCATAAGTGAGCACCTGAGGTTCAAATCATTCCAACAGTAAGAATCACACCACTACCCTTGCACGATTTTTCATTTCATGTAAGGCATTCACTTCCTAAAAACATGAAGTCCTTATCTGTAATACTTAAAAGTAGGACTTTGTCAGCAACTTCCTAGTCCCGCTTCCCCTCTATTAAAAACCCTTGCTTCACGACATGATTCCGCTCTCACATCAAGGCCGATAAAACCGTGAAAACCGCCCTCACCGGCCTGCTGTTGATCGGCCTGGCGATGCCTGCAGATGCGGTGATCGCCCAGCCCGCCGCCAGCCTCGCCGCACTACCGGTTCCGGCGCTGGTGATTGCGAGGGGGCTCGGCCACGGGCGGTGATTCAGCAACACGTGGTGGCTCTGATCACTGGTTTTTTGTGGCGGACAGCGGCACGGCGCACGGCGGCGGATTTTTAGCTGGTATCATCCCGGGCCTGTACAACCCGGGTATACCCACATGAACCGCCAGAAAAAACTCCAGCAGCTCTTCAAGGAAAAAGCCAGGAAGGCCAACGCTAAATTGGCGCCGAAGAAAAAGGATAAATACATCAGCAAGGCGGACCGCGAAAAGCTGGCGGCTGAAGCGGCTCAGGCGCCAGACAGTTCTCCGGAAAGCTGATTCAGCAACCGCTCAATGCCACCTGCGGCCGCTCGCCCGCAAAGAAAAACGGTCGCAGACGCACACCCACGCTGTTGCCAATGAACGCTGCCACCAGCCATACCCAGCCATGCAGGCTGCCCGAGGCGATGCCGCTGAAGTACGCGCCGATGTTGCAGCCATAAGCCAGGCGCGAGCCGTAGCCGAGCAACAGGCCGCCGATCACCGCGGCCACCAGCGAACGCGCCGGGATTTTCAGGCTCGGGGCGAAGCGCCCGGCCAGGCCGGCGGCCAGCAGCGCACCGAGGACGATGCCGATGTCCATCACGCTGGTGATGTCTTCCCACACCGGCGCGGCCAGGGCCTTGGCATTGCCCGGCATCTGCCAGAACGCCCAGCTGGCCACATCCACACCCAGGCCGCTCGCGACTTTGGCGCCCCACAGCGCGAACGCCGAAGTAATGCCCCATGGCCGCCCCGCCAATGCCAGCGTGGCGTAGTTGAGCAAGGCCAGGCCGACGGCGCCCCACACCAGGGGCCACGGCCCCCGCAGGAAGCGACGCAGGCCTTGGTGCTCGCTCTTTACACCCTCTTCCAACTGACCATGACGGCCCTTCTCCAGGCGCACGGTCACCACCGCAATGATCGCGAACACGGCCAGGCTCAAGCCCAGCGCCGGTACTACACCGAAACTCTTGACGATAGATACTGCCGGGAACGCCGGCAGCGCAAACCACCAATCCACGTGGTGCGTGGCAATCAATGAGCCACAAATAAAGAAGAACAGCGTCACCAGCATGCGCGCATTACCGCCGCCCACGGTGAACAGCGTGCCCGACGCACAACCGCCGCCCAACTGCATGCCGATCCCGAAGATAAATGCCCCGAACACCACCGACACCCCGGCCGGCGCCACCAGCCCGACCACCGGCTGACCGAACAATGTGCCCGCCCCCAAGGCCGGGAAAAACAGCAACACCGCCACCGCCAGCATCACCATCTGTGCGCGCAGGCCAGCGCCGCGGCGATCATTGATGAACACCCGCCAGGCCGACGTGAACCCGAAGGCGGCGTGGTAAAGGGTCAAGCCCAATGCCGCGCCGACCACCAGTAACAGCACCTGGCGCGCGCCCACACTGTTTTGCAGGAACAGGGCGCCAAGCACCAGGATAATAAAGGCCACCAGCGGCGCGACAGGCTTGCGCGCGGGGGTGAGAGGGAGAGAGGTGCTCATGGGGTATCTCGGGTTTGAATGGGTTGATTGCGAGGGGGCGAGTATAACCCTGTAGGAGCTGTCGAGCTTTAGCGAGGCTGCGAAGGCGGTGTGTCAGGCAAAGAATATGTCGGCAGTGCCGCCGCCTTCGTAGCCTCGCTGGGGCTCGACAACTCCCACATTGGATCTTTATTGCTGTCGGGTGCCACATTCGCCGCAATGGCCCTGTGAACCGGGCCCCAACATACCCCTTCAATCCCCTGTGGGAGCTGTCGAGCTTTAGCGAGGCTGCGAAGGCGGTGTGTCAGGCAAAGGATATGTCGGCAGTGCCGCCGCCTTCGTAGCCTCGCTGGGGCTCGACAACTCCCACATTGGATCTTTATTGCTCTCAGCTACTGCATTCGCCGCAATGGCCCTGTGAACCGAGACCCAACAGACACCGCCGGTCTCCTGTGGGAGCTGTCGAGCTTTAGCGAGGCTGAGAAGGCGGTGTGTCAGGCAAAGGATATGTCGGCAATGCCGCCGCCTTCGTAGCCTCGCTGGGGCTCGACAACTCCCACATTGGATCTTTATTGCTGTCGGTTACTGCATCCGCCGCAATGGCCCTGTAAACCGGGACCCAACAAACTCCGCCGGTCTTCTGTGGGAGCTGTCGAGCTTTAGCGAGGCTGCGAAGGCGGTGTGTCAGGCAAAGGATATATCGGCAGTGCCGCCGCCTTCGTAGCCTCGCTAGGGCTCGACAACTCCCACATTGGATCTTTATTGCTGTCGGCTACTGCATTCGCCGCAATGGTCCTGTGAACCGGGACCCAACAAACTCCGCCGGTCTCCTGTGGGAGCTGTCGAGCTTTAGCGAGGCTGCGAAGGCGGTGTGTCAGGCAAAGAATATGTCGGCAATGCCGCCGCCTTCGTAGCCTCGCTGGGGCTCGACAACTCCCACATTGGATCTTTATTGCTGTCGGGTACTGCATTCGCCGCAATGGCCCTGTGAACCGGGACCCAACAGACACAGCCGGTCTCCTGTGGGAGCTGTCGAGCTTTAGCGAGGCTGCGAAGGCGGTGTGTCGGGCAAAGGATATATCGGCAGTGCCGCCGCCTTCGTAGCCTCGCTGGGGCTCGACAACTCCCACATTGGATCTTTATTGCTGTCGGGTATTGCATTCGCCGCAATGGCCCTGTGAACCGAGGCCCAACAAACTCCGCCGGTCTCCTGTGGGAGCTGTCGAGCTTTAGCGAGGCTGCGAAGGCGGTGTGTCAGGCAAAGGGTATTTCAGCAATGCCGCCGCCTCGCTAAAGCTCGACAACTCCCCCATTGATGTTCACTGTGGTTGTGGACGGCACTCGCCGCACACTGTTGCCAGGTCATCTTCCAATCGTCCTGGCCTGTTTGAGGAGTCACGAACACCGCCATGAGTTTCCTCGGCACCTTCCGTTCCCTGCGCAGCCCCAATTACCGCATCTGGGCCGCCGGTGCGCTGGTTTCCAATATCGGCACCTGGATGCAACGCACCGCTCAGGATTGGCTGGTACTCACTCAGCTCACCCCGCACAACGCCGCCGCTGTCGGTATCGTTATGTCGCTGCAGTTCGGGCCGCAATTGCTGTTGCTGCCGTGGACCGGCTTTGCTGCCGACCACTACGACCAACGCAAACTGCTGATCGTGACCCAGGCGGTCATGGGTCTGCTGGCGCTGACGCTGGGGGTGTTTACCATCACCGGTTTTGTCGAGCTGTGGCATGTGTATGTGTTCGCCTTCCTGTCCGGCTGTGCCTCGGCGTTCGATGCGCCGGTGCGGCAGATTTTCGTTGCGGAATTGGTAGGCGAGAAGGACTTGTCCAACGCCATCGCGCTCAATTCCACCTCGTTCAATATGGCGCGCATGATCGGCCCGGCGGTGGCCGGGCTGACCATCGCGTCGGTGGGCACCGGCTGGGCGTTCCTGCTCAATGGCAGTAGCTTTTTTGCGGTGCTGGCGTCGCTGTTTTTCCTGCAGGTGTCAGGGCAGCATGCCAAGGTCCGTGCCTTGCGCACCAAGGGCAGCCTCACCGAAGGCCTGCGTTATGTGTGGGCGCGACCGGACTTGAAGGCGATCCTGCTGATGCTGTTCCTGATCGGCACCTTCGGCATGAACTTCCCGATTTTCATCTCGACCATGGCAGTGCGCGTGTTCGAGACCGATGCGCGCGGGTATGGCCTGCTGTCCTCGACACTGGCCATTGGCACTATCGCCGGCGCATTGATCGCGGCAGGCCGTGAACGGCCGCAGTTCAAGTCGCTGCTCAACGGTGCGGCGATCTTCGGGATTGGCTGTACGTTGGCGGCCGTGGCGCCGAACTACGGGTTGTTTGCGGTGGCGCTGGTGATTATCGGCGTGGGCGCCATGACCTTCAGCAACACCACCAACAGCCTGATGCAGCTCACCACCGAGCCAGCCATGCGCGGCAGGGTGATCGCCCTGCGTGTCGGCGTGGCCCTGGGCGGTACACCGATCGGTGCGCCGATTGTCGGTTGGGTGGCCGACCACCTGGGCCCACGTTGGGCGCTGGTGGTCGGCGCAGTGTCGGGCATCCTTGCCGTGGGGGTGGCGCTCTACACCCTCAAACGCCAGCTGGATCGGCCCGCGTCGATCACGTCCGCCCCACCGACCCCGAAACCGGGAGATCCCCCAGCAACTTGAGCCCGGTACTTTTTACAAAGGTGGCGTAGTCCATCGGCTTCTGGATCCGCGTCTCGGCGTTGGGTAACACGTAGGCCCAGGCGCGCTGGCTCGAGGCGTCGTACACCAGTTTGAACAGACGCGTCGGCACCCAGACTTTGTTGTCACCGATGGTGCCGTAGCCCGCGTCGAACAATGGGCCGGTGAACACATACACATCGCCACCGGCCCGCTTGGCAAACTTGCGCACGTCGGCCTCGACCTTGCTCCAGATCTTGCGGTTGTTGGTGGGGTCTTGCGGCACCATGTTCGACAGCGCGAAGGATTGGGCCATGGCATGGGCGTTCGGCGCGTCGGCGGCCGGAGCCTGGTGGCCACGGTCCACGGCTGGGTGCTGGCTGCGGTAGTCACTCAGCTCTGCGCGACCGCCTTTGGGAATGCGCGGGTCCGCATAGAACTGGTTGGTGCGCTCCTCCCCCTTGGCGTCTTTCAATTGCGCGGCATTCAGGCGCTCGAACACCACCAGTGGCGTCTTGCTGGTTTGCGAATACAGCACCGCAAAGGTGTCGGAACACAGGGCCAGGGGCTTCATCGACGCCGCAACGGTGGCCGTCTTGATCGGGGTGGTGGCGGGAAAGAGCTGGGCGCAACCGTCAAACGAGCTGCGTTGCTGCGCGGGGGTATAGGGATTGGCCAGGCTGCGTGCGTCTACAGCGGTGGAGAGCAAAATAAGGGCCGACAGCCCGACTGCAATGTTGCGTAGGTACATGCGTTAGATCTTATGGTGAGGGTAAAACGGACGACAGGCTCCGAGGCACAGAGCCGACAGACGCACGACCACAGTCGGCCGCGCGGGGCTTATGGACCCTCATAAGTCAATTTGGTGCCGCAGGTTCAGCCTGCTAGACCGACAGCGGCAGCGTCACCACAAATTCGCTGCCCTTGCCGTGCCCTTCACTCTTGCCCGTGACCGTTCCGCCGTGGGCTTCGACCAGTTCGCGCACCACGGTCAAGCCGATGCCGAGGCCGGCGCTGTTGAAACCGATGGCGTGGGCGTCCTGCACATAAGGGTCAAAAATAAACGGCAGGGCCTTGGCGGTCACGCCGATGCCATTGTCGGCAATGCTGATCCTCAATTGCCCGGCCTCTACGGTCGCCTTCATCGCAATGGTGCCACCCGCCTGGGTGTACTTGGCCGCGTTGCCCAGCAGGTTGTGCAGGATCTGCGCGAGCCGCACGGGGTCGCCGTTCAGGCTGAGCACGGCGTCGGGCAGCGCCACATCGAATTGCTGCTTGCGGGTGATCATCACCGGACTACAGGCGTCGACAGCGGCATTGAGGATGCGCAGCATGTCCACTTCGCGGCAGTTGATGCGCAGTTTGCCGGTGCTGGCGCGTGATACATCCAACAAGTCGTCGACTAGTTGGGAAATATGCTGGACCTGGCCTTCGATCAATTCGCGCATGCGCGGCAGCTGGTCGCTGGGCAGCCGGACCATGCGCTCGGCAATCAGGCTGATGGGCGTCAGTGGGTTGCGCAGTTCATGGGCGACCATCGCCAGGATGCTTTTCTGCTGGCCCAACGCACGTTCGGCGGTGGCCTGCAGGTCTTGTGCACTGAGTGCGGCGATCACCAGTTGTGCATTGGCTTCGCGCAGTTCCTGGAACAGCTGCAGCTCCTCGACCTGAGGCGTCGCGACCGCGTCGGATTGCGCCAACAGGATCGCCAGCACCAACTGCTGATTGGCCTCGATCAGTTGCTCGACGTGCTGGGAATCCACCAGGCGGCTGTTAGCGTCGCTCAGTTGCTGCTGCAGCGCGGCCAACACCGCGCGCGCTTCAACCGTTTTCTGGCCGAGCAGGAACAGTTCATGGGCGGCATTGGCCACCTCACGCGCGTCCCCGCCTGTGCCTTTACTCATAAGTCAACTCACACATTTTCAGCGCCTGTGCGCAAGGTGGTCGGGCGACCACCCAGCAGCCCCTCCTGGTCGGCGAGCATCTCGCCGATCTGCAGGCCATCGTCATTGATGTGGTATTGGCGCAGCTCATCGCAGTGAGCGCTGGCGCGCACCTTTACCACGGCCATGATGCGCAGCAGCCGGCTGCGCACTTCGATGTAGCGCTGCACGATGATCGCATCCGTCAGGAACGCCGTGCCGTAGGGGCTGAAGCGCAGGTCGGTGTAGCGGTCTTCGAGTTCCGAGGTCATCAACACACTGACCCCGGCGCGGGTCAGCGCGGTGACCATGCGTGACAACGACTCACGGAAGTCCGCGCGGAAGGTCGGCGCCAGGGCCAACTCAAAGCCCGACAGCGAATCGATGACCACCCGTGTGGCGTTCAAGCGGCTGATTTCACTGAGCAGCAGTTGGACGATTTCATCGATCGAAAGGTCCGGTGCCCGGCTGTCCACTAGGCCGACCTTGCCGCTGTGGATCAAGTCGGCCAATACGGCATTTTGCGAACGGTTGGGCCGCTGCTCGAACACCGCGATAACGCCGGTTTCGCCATTGCGCGCGCCCTCGGCCAGGAAGGTCGCCGCGAGGATGCTTTTGCCCGACCCCGACGGCCCCGCCACCAGCAGTGAATAGCCGCGAGGCAGGCCGCCGCCGAGCATATCGTCGAGGCGTGGAACGCCCATTTTCAGGCGTTGCACAGGCAGCGTCATCGGCGCTTCGACCGGGTTGATCGCTGCCGGTGCGAACACCTTGATGCCGGAACTGGCGATACGGAAGGTGTGCAGCCCCGGCAAGGTCGGTTGGCCGCGCATCTTCATGATTTCCATCTTGCGCACCATCGAATTGCGCTCGACGCTCTGGCGCAGCCAGATCAGGCCGTCTGCCACGGTAAAAATCGGATTGGTGTCGGTTTCGGTGAAATATTCGCCGATCAGGAAGGTCGTCGCCTGCCACGTGGTCATCAACATGCCCAGTTGCTGGATGAACTGCGGCAGGTTGTTGTTGGGGTTGTGCTGGGTCTGGCTGGCCAGCACCACAGAGCGAAACGAATCGACAAACACCAGCGACGGGGAATGCGCCTCGACCTCG
>Ga0247730_1001083_pt1 | contig 16217 bp, 17 predicted proteins | sample UWRJL073202C2_FD_180959 | JGI IMG/M metagenome (GOLD analysis project Ga0247730, IMG submission 180959) | Plant litter microbial communities from Arlington Agricultural Research Station in Wisconsin, United States - UWRJ-L073-202C-2 | ecosystem: Environmental > Terrestrial > Plant litter >... | reverse complement strand
CACATTCACCGAGAACGGCGTCGTGAAAGATAAGGGCCTTACCCACCGGGGCCGTGATGCCATCCGTGCTTGGATGGCTGATGAAGCTCAGCAATACAGCTACACGGTGGAACCTTTCTTCATTGCCACTGAAAACGGGAAAACCCAGGTAACGGCCCATGCCGCCGGCGACTTCCCAGGCAGCCCGATCGATCTGCGCTTCTTCTTCGTCCTTGCGAACGACAAGGTCGCCGAACTGGAGATCACCGTATGACACAGTTTCTCACCTTGCAGGGCCGTCGCGCCCTGATTACCGGCGGGACATCGGGCGCCGGCGCTGCAACCGTGGCGCTGTTCAAGGAGCTCGGCGCCAGCGTAGTGACCACCGCTCGTAAGAAGCCAGCCGACTTCTCCGGAGCGGCGTTCGCCGAAGCCGACCTGACCACCACGGCGGGGGTAAATACCGTCGTTGACGCGGTGCAGAAAGAACTCGGTGGCCTCGATATTCTTGTGAACGTGTTGGGCGGCTCTTCGGCCCCTTCAGGCGGCTTTGCTTCCCTCACCGACGAGGAATGGGAGAAAGAATTCAACCTCAACTTCTTCCCGGCGGTCAGGCTGGATCGGGCTCTCATCCCCGGAATGATCGCTCAGGGAAGCGGCGTGGTCATCCATGTGACGTCTATCCAAAGAAACCTTCCGCTACCGGAGGCGACCACCGGCTATGCTTCGGCGAAGGGAGCTCTCAACACCTACAGCAAAAGCATCTCCAAAGAGGTTTCTCCGAAGGGTGTGCGGGTGGTGCGGGTCTCTCCCGGTTGGATCGCCGATCCTGGGGCCAACGGCCTGGCCCTGCGCATCGCCGAGGAAGCCGGCATCGAATACGAAGCCGCGGTGCAGGTGATCATGAACTCGCTCGGTGGCATACCGCTCGGACGACCGGCCAAACCGGAAGAGGTCGCTGATCTGATTGCGTTTCTCGCATCGGATCGGGCATCGTCGATTACCGGAACCGAGCATGTGATTGACGGCGGGACCGTTCCGACCGCTTAGTCGTGCAGGCCAGCTCACACTATTGCAGGTCAGGCGGGTGCGTCCCACCCGCCGATCTGGGAGTAGATCGCGTCACGAAGATGCCGCACGTCGCGGTTCAAGGCTGCAAGTTCCGGGGGTCTCTGGGTAGAGGCTGCCAGCAAAGTATCGCTGAGGCAGCCTGCCCGGTGCTGCAATGCACGACCTTGGTCTGTCAGCGCAACCAGTACCTGCCGTTCGTTGTTCAGGTTGCGCGTCCGACTTAAGTGCCCGGCTGTTTCAAGACGCTTTAAAAGCGGTGTGAGCGTGCTGGATTCCAAAGCTAGCTGATCTGCGATTGACACCACCGTCTGCTCGTCTTGCGCCCAAAGAACGTTTAGGACGAGATATTGCGGATAGGTCAGCCCAAGCTCATCAAGAACGGGTTTGTATGCACGCTGAATAGCAATGCCGGCGGTGTAGATCGCATAGCAAAGTTGGTCGCGCAGAGGTGGGGGGTCGTTATGGCGTCTGGTCATTCTGAACTCCTGTGGGCATCCATATAATCGAACGTATTACGAAAACCAATATCGCGATAATAATTATGTTGACGTGCAGATCGAAATATGAAACTTAATAGATATCGCGATAATAATTATCGCGATTACAAAGGGGAGAAAGCCATGGCACGCAAGTTCATCAAGACGATTTCGGCAATTGCAGCTGCAGCCTCACTGTCGGTTGCGTTACCGGCAGCGAATGCTGCCGACACGATTCCTGCCGTTCAATCTGTTAGAAACGTCGTTCTGGTTCACGGCGCTTTTGCGGATGGTTCCGGATGGAAGGGTGTCTACGACAATCTGACCAAACGCGGCTATCACGTCACCATTGTGCAGAACCCGTTGACGTCGCTTGCAGACGATGTCGCCGCCACCAAGCGCGCGCTCGAACGACAAGACGGTCCTGTCATTCTCGTTGGCCATTCCTGGGGTGGTACTGTCATCACAGAAGCTGGCATCGATCCGAAGGTTGCGGGCCTCGTCTATGTCTCCGCTCTCTCACCCGATGCCGGCGAGACGACCGCTCAGCAATACGAAGGCTTTGCGCCTGCGTCTGAATTTGTCATCGAGACCTCAAAGGATGGTTTCGGCTATGTCAGCCCGGCAAAGTTCAAGGCGGGTTTCGCCCATGACGTTAGCGACGCCGATGTTACATTCATGAGGGACGCGCAGGTTCCGATCAACATGTCGGCGTTCGGCACGAAGCTCGAAAATGCCGCCTGGCGTACCAAGCCGAGCTGGGCTGTTATTGCCACCGAAGATAAGGCCTTTGATCAGGCGATGCTGATCCACATGGCAGAGCGCATCAAGGCGCAGATCACCAAGGTGTCGGCAAGCCACGCCCTGTTCATGACGCAGCCGGCGGTCATCGCCAACACCATTGATCAAGCTGCCAAGACCGTCTCGGCAAAGAAGCAGTGAAACGATTCAGCGTCATCGGTGCGGTCGAGACCCTCCCGATGACGCTCAAACACATCTGTTAAACAAACTGCGTGCCTGAGCGGGATGCCGATAGGGTCGGATCCTTCCTGGATCCACGAGGATTCGCTCCTCTCTCGTGACCACGAATTCAGCCAATTTATCCAAATTTATTCACGGAGGAACTCACGTGAAACTGTATACCCATGACCAAAATGGACCCCAGACCATATTTCAACCGCACGACGCGGTCGGTGATGTCTACGACTTCATCGTATGTGGCGCCGGCTCTAGCGGCTCCGTTGTCGCAGCGCGGCTGGCGGAGGATGGAAACGCGACTGTTCTGCTGATTGAAGCGGGCGGAAGTGATGAATCCGAGACCGTATCCAACCCTGCGCAATGGCCACTCAACCTCGGATCGAGCCGGGACTGGGGCTTTGTTGGACAGCCAGCGGCTGGCTTGGATGGCCGCCGACTTCCTCTGAGCATGGGCAAAGGGCTTGGCGGCGGCTCGAGCATCAACGTCATGGTATGGGCCAGGGGACATCAGGAAGACTGGAACCATTTTGCGGCCGAGGCAGGAGATGACGCCTGGGGTTATCAATCGATCCTTCGCTATTATCGTCGGATCGAAAACTGGCAAGGCGCTCCGGATCCTACGCGTCGTGGGGTAGGTGGGCCTGCATATGTGGCGCAGCCACGGTCTCCCCAGCCCGTGGCGGAAGCGCTTTTGAGCGCCGCGTCAGCGATGGGCATTCCGGTCTTCGATTCGACAAACGGCGAGATGATGGAGGCCTCTGGCGGCGCATCGATCGCTGAACTTCGTATCCGAGATGGCAAGCGGGAAACCGTGTTCGAATCATACGTTCGTCCGCTGCTCCCGCGCCCTAATTTGACGGTGATAACAGATGTGCTGGTTACGCGTCTCATCTTCGATGGCAATCGGGTGAGGGGAGTTGAAGCTCTGATCGATGGTCAGCGACGCCAGTTCATGGCGCATTGCGAAACGGTGCTGTCACTTGGGGCGATCAACACGCCGAAAGTCCTGATGCAGTCCGGTATCGGCCCGGAAGACGAACTGCAATCCCACGGAATCCCAGTAGTACATCACCTGCCGGGTGTTGGCCGCAATCATCAGGATCATCTTGCCTTCGGCTGCACCTGGGCCTACCGAAAGCCGGAAGCAATTGGCGGGAGCGGCTGCGAGGCAAATCTTTACTGGAAGAGTGACGCACGTCTGTCCCAGCCTGATATCCTCCAGTGCCAGTTGGAGTTCGCTGTTCCGTCGCCGCTGGAGGCCGGTCTTGAAACACCGGAGCACGGGTGGACGATGTTCAACGGCCTCGCCCAGCCCAAAAGCCGTGGTCGATTGCGGCTCTCCGGACCGAACCCAAATGACCCCATCCTGATCGAGCCGAATTCGCTCAGTGAACCGGAAGACATGACTGCCGCGTTGACGGCGGTGGAACTGTGCCGTGACCTCGGAAACAGCGATGGCTTCAGACCTCTGGTAACGGGTGAAACCGCGCCTGGTCCGCGTGGCAGATCAGGCATGATCGATTTCATCCGACGCTCGGCCGTTACCTACTGGCATCAAACCTCTACCGCCAAGATGGGACGCGACAGGATGTCGGTCGTCGATAGCGATCTCAAGGTCTATGGCATTGAGGGCCTTCGCATTGCGGACGCCTCGATTATGCCCCGGATCACTACTGGCAACACCATGGCGCCCTGTGTTGTCATCGGTGAACGGGCGGCCGATCTGATCGCAAATTCACATGGACGGAGCGCTTAGAGCGAACTCGTCGCTCTGTTTGTCTGATCCTGACGGTCGGGACTTAGCGCTCTGTTCTACATGGCGCTGAGTCGTATCCGTTGAAGGCCGGCTTATGTCGGCCGATCCCAAGCTTTTGCTTATCTGAGGTCGGATCGGATACTTGTCATTCCATTCGAAGTAAAGCTCGGCCGGCCACTTCGGTAACACACCGGGTCAAGGCACCGAGACGGTCTGCGGCCAGCCGATTGATGTGCCAGTACAGTGGTACGTCGAGCGTATTTCCTGGAAGGAGTTCCACCAGGCGCCCGGCTTCCAAATGACCCTTGACCAGCTGTAGGGGGTTCATTCCCCACCCTATGCCGAGGAGGCTTGCCTCGACGAAACTTTGCGTAGACGGCAACCAGTGCGTCGGCAGATTGACGGACTCGCCTAGCGTTTGGAGCACCCAATCCGATTGAAGCCGGTCTTTCTGGTCGAAGGTCAGGGAGGGCGCCTCGGCAAGGGTCGCCAGCGTGACGCCTTCTGGGAAATGGCGGGTGATGAACCCGGGACTGGCGGTCGCGTGGTAGCGGAGCGCGCCCAGCGGAAAGCGCCGGCATCCCGAAATAGGCTTATCGGAGCCGGATACGGCGGCGATCACCTTTCCCTGCTGAAGCCAGTCAGATGTATAATCCTGATCGTCCACCGAAAGGTTCAACAGGTATTCCGACGACTTTGAGAACTCCGCCATAGCCTCCAGAAACCATGTTCCGAGACTGTCGGCGTTGGTCGCGATCCGCAGCGTGACCCGCTGCTGGAGGCCGTGGGTGTCAGCCAGAGACGGTAACTCCTTGAACAGATCATGTTCCAGGATGCCGACATTCTCCATATGCCTGCAGAGCTGATCGCCTTTTTCCGTGGCCACACATGGCGTGCCACGCACGACCAGCGCTGCACCCACACGCTCCTCCAGCAGCTTCACACGCTGGGACACCGCTGAAGGTGTGACATTCAAAATGGCGGCAGCCTTTTCGAAGCTGCCGGACTGGACGACGGCGTGCAGTACGCGGAGTGCGTGGTAGTCGATCATGGATTAGGTGCGCTTAATTTAGGTTACTATCTTTAATTAGCCTAACGGGATGCGCAGGTCTATCTGTCGTTCAGATCGGAGTGCGACTGGCATCATGGACCTTACAACTTACTTCACTGGAATGACGATGGGACTTAGCCTCATCGTCGCCATAGGTGCGCAAAATGCGTTTGTGCTGCGGCAGGGACTTCGCAACGAGTATGTCTTCGCCGTCTGCCTCGCCTGCGCCCTCTCGGATGCCATTCTGATCGTTCTCGGGGTTGCCAGCCTGCAACAGATAGTCGGGCTGCTTCCGTGGCTTGATCCAGTCATGCGGTACGGCGGCGCGGCGTTCCTGATCTGGTATGGCGCCATAAGCCTCTTTTCGGCGCTCAGAGGTTCCGGAGCTTTGCAAGTGAGGGAGGGGGCGCCGGCGAGCTTTGCAGGTACAATGGTGATGTGCCTGGCTCTCACCTGGCTGAACCCCCACGTCTACCTTGATACGGTTGTCCTCCTCGGCACAGTTGCGACCCGGTTCCCCGGACATCAGTTCGCATTCGCGGCCGGCGCAACCACAGGATCCTTCCTGTTCTTTTTTTCGCTTGGATACGGCGCGATACGCCTCGGGCCGATGTTTTCCCGTCCGTCGTCATGGCGCACCCTCGAAGCGGTCATCGCATGTGTTATGTGGCTGATTGCGTTTAAACTGTTGAGCGGAATCTGATGATGACAGGAGCTTCAATGCTGCAACGCCCATGGCCGCTACTCCGGTGGTTCGTGTCATCCGCGACGCTGACTGTCCCGCAGGCGGCGGGTCCGGTGGCTTTCTCGTTCGTTGCCCTAAGCCTGACCGGCAACACCAATGGTGGCGCGGCCATGATTTTGGCCATGACGCTGGCGCAGCTTGCCGGGGCCGTGCCTCTCGCGCGATTAGGCAGAAATCTACCTGCGGCGACAATGTTCAGGCTGCTGATCAGCTTCCGCACAATGGCATTGGCGTCGATCGCGGTCTGCGCGGCCTATGGGGCTTCCTTTGGATGGCTGGTCCTATTCGCGGCCGCCGCCGGCTTGGTCAACGGGGCGGCGTACGGCTTTCTTCGGACGCTGCTCAACGGGTTCGTGTCCGCCTCACGTCTGCCCCGGGCACTTGGGATTGCGGCCACGCTCAACGAAGTGACCTTCGTCCTGGCGCCCGTGGCCGCATCCGGCCTCGCCACCCTTTCACCCCTCTTTGCCCTCTTGGCCTTGATGGTCCTGGGCGCCTTGCCGGCCATGGTTGTTCCGTGGACGGCAGCCGTCGCCCGTGTCGAGGGCTTACCCGCTTTCAGCGGAAAGGTGCTGTCTCCGGCGGTCCTGCTCTGGTTCGCCGGTGCGGCCGCCAGCGGTGCGACCGTGGCCGCGATCGAAATCGGCGCCGTGGCCCTGGCACTGAATTTCGGGTACGAGCCGGCGCTGGCGATCATGTTCACGGTCCCGCTGTGCCTCGCCTCTGTGGCGGGCGGGATCTGGATTAGCGTGCGCAATCGCACAGCATCCAGAACGGCTGTGGTGGTCCAACTGGCCGCCATGGCCGTGGGGTCCGCCCTTGCAGCGGTGAACCATTCCTTGGTCATGACCGTCGTCGGAACGGTCCTGATCGGGCTGGTGCTTGCCCCTCTGGGAACCTATTTCTCGCTGGAGCTGGACGCCCTTGCCCCTCCGGAAAGACGGCCGGAGTTGTTCGCGCTTCTGCGGACGTCGCAGGCAGGGGGTGTCGTGTTCGCGAGTGCACTGCTAACGCTCGTGTCCTTGTCCTCGGCGCTGGTCTGGGTGACGGCATTGATGATAGCCGTGACACTCGCGGTCGCGCTCGCACCAACCGGAGTCAATTCCCAAAATCGCGCTTAGCCGCGAATTTTGGAACGATGAAACAGCGTCTCGATGAAGAAAGAACGGCGGTGTCTCGCTGCGCGGCAGGTACAAGTGTACGCATCTGTGCTGATATGAGCGGTGACCGAACGGCGTTCGCATGCGCCAACTTAGCGAAAGGCTTGCGGGCATATGGTGATCCAAACCTAGTCGTAGGTCATTACCTTTCAAGGCCACCAAATTGAACGATCGCGGAACTCTATTCACATCTTACAATTAGCTTTTTTAAACCACGCAGCCGCCAGTCAACCGTCAAGTTTCCCGCCTGAAATAACCTCGAACCGTAAGCGTTCTGATGGTGCATTTGCAAGAGTACGGAGTTCTGTCGCAACCGCTAATCGGCGCCGAGCCACCTTTGGGTCACCTTCAACGGACGCCTCCACAGCGCTTGCATAATCCCTAATGTAATTGTTGATGGATTCGACAGATATTGGCTGGACCTGCCCAAGATATGAAAAGATTATCGAAAATGTGGCTTTATGCGCTAGCCGTTGGTTCTCGAGAGCGTGAACTCTCTCAGAGAGTTTGGCGATTTCTTCGATGAGAAGCTTGATCGTTTCTTGGCCAATGGCTGTGTCGGGCATGTAGCGGTCTCAATTTCGAGAACTGGAACTGACGCAAATCTTTCTTTGCGCGCCCATAGTTTGGTGGGTGCCTGCGAAACGCCGCTTACACGCCCAAGTTCCTTCCGCCACAGGCGCTTTCCGATAGAGAAGCGCATCAACGTCTCCCATTATGTAATAGTCCCGGAATGCCCACGGAGTGAACTCGTGAAGAGAACGCCCTTGGATCAGGACAATCTCATGGCTCAGCCCTGAACATGGAAGGCTCGACGAACACGCGCTATCGTATCCACTCGCTTCAACTCCCCCTCCATCCGTCACCAAAAGACGGATGGTCAGACGAAAGAGGTGGGGGGTCAAAATTGGACGCCGATCACCCCGCCAGAGGGGTCGATATTCCACGCCGAAACACACTCTCAGCTGTCCCGAGACGTTCCTTAGGACCCTTTCCAGGCCCGGCGCAGGAGGGTTACGAAGTCCTCGACCAACCCGGACGTATCGTGGCTCAGGGCGGCACGGGGACGCTGCGGCGGGGTCAGGTGTACGGGTTTGCGGTTTGGCTTTGGACTGGCCGGTAAAAATGCTACTCGAAAGTCAGCCATTGAACGCCCTGAACCAGCCTGCCGCCATGCGAACAGCCGTCCGTGAAGCGGGCGATCCTGCGTCCTGAGATCGAGGCGATCGAGGAGCCGCTCGAAATGCCGTCCGATGTGGTTGGCACGCCGGAGCAGAGGCATTTGTCACCGATGGTGGCAATCGGCACGCCCTCGACGCAGACGAAAGTCTGACGGGTCGAGACGACCGGACCACCGACATGCGGTCGTGGACCGGGATTCACCATCGGGCAGACATGCATGTGACCTTTGAGCGTGACGGGGCGACCAGTCATGGATCTTCTCCTTATCTTGAGCCGGCATCAGGATCCGCGTGCAAGGGGCAGAGGTGCCATCGACAAGATCCGGCCACCCTGCCCGTGAAGCGAAACCCAAGTTGAATCCGCCGCCGTGCCTGCGGTAAATCGACAGCGGCGATATCCACGGCCGCCCCCTGTGTATCTTTTCCTACGATCGATCCTCCGCAACCGGCCTCTCGGCAATGGCTTCACCGAAATCGGCGCCGCCAATCATGGGGCGATCGCGCCTTGAAGCTTGTCCGGCGCCGTGAGTTTCATGAAAAACTCCGCAAGGCTATCGGCGACCTTGGCCACGCCTTTGGCATTGTCGCCAGTACCAAAAGGGTCGGTGGCCCTCTCCCAAAAATAGACCTCGCCGTTTTCCGGGTTGGTTCCGTCCATCAGCAGATAGGAATGGCCGGCATCCGCCGTGCCAAAAAACACCATGGGCAGGGTGAACTGATTGGGCCACGAATCGTCTTTCATGAACATTTGATGCATTGCCATGAAGCTGTTGCGACTGCTGACAAGTATTTGGCTTTCATGAACAGATCGGGAGCCATCGTCATGGGTCACGATGAACGCATCATTGCTTTCGACCCCGCAATGCCCGACCTGCATAAGCACCGTCCTCAACTGATCTGGAATTTTCAAGCCCGTGGCGGCCTCATACGCGCGGATGTCGGAAACGCTCCAGGCCGTCGCGGCAACGACTTCAAGCGCGCAATTGTCACGAAGATAGGCAAGTGCTTGATCAAGGGTGACCATGGCCGAAACTCCTTTCGGCTAAACGATCAGCGATCGATGAAAACGCAATCGCCATGTCAAAAGTGGTAGGCATTCGCGTCTCCTTGCCGATCGGGTCAAAAGTCGGGACATCGCGCGCCTGATACGTCATTGCAGTTCGATCGCCATGATGCGGCTGCCATCGCGAAACCGCAGCCGGCCGTCGAAATCGCGGGCTTGGTAGAGACAATGATCGGCGCCCCCGACGAGCGGGTTGAGCTCAATCAGCATCGCACGGCCGGATGGCGCGTGGTGTTCGACGTATAGATCGGCGACCACGTCGTCCATATGGCCGACCTTGAGGATGTCGTTCAGAATGCGGTTTAAGCGGTTTCGGGTTTCGACGATGCCGTCGCGCAGGCCAAAGGAGTCCTGCCAGAAATATTGCGAGACCCCCGCGACCTTGCCGTGGCGGATGAAGGCGCGAAACTCGGATTGCGGCGGCATCGGCAGCCATTCGCGCAGGTGCAGCGGCAGACCGTACCGGTGCGCGGCGGCATTGACCAGGGTCCTGGCGATCCGCTCGTCCGGCCGGGTGATCACCGCCATCAGCTCCTTGATGGTCCTGACCGGGGCGGGCATCAGGCTGGAGCCCTTCCAGCTGCAATAGCCAAGCCGCGGCATGACCCCGCCTGGAAATTTTGCCAGTGCAGCGGCCAGCGCCGCATTGAGAGCGGGGGAAAGGTCGTAGACTTCGTCCAGGCCCAACGCGCGGCGGAACTGCGGATAATAAGAGCCGAGCGCGACCACGTCCTCCGCCGTCATTGCCACGCTTTCGGTGCGCATGCTCAAGGACACCAGCTCCGCCGGCCAGTTCTCGATAAAAGTCCGTTCGATATAGCTGGGTAGAGTCATGCGGTCACCCTCCGGCAGGGAACTTGGTCAAGCGACGTCAGAATTCGACCTTCTTCTCCAGGCCCTTCTTGCTCGGCAGGTACCAGTAGTCGTGACCTTCCTGCTCGTCATTGTCATAGAGCCCTTCGACGAAGGCCTTGAAACTGTCTGCCTGCGGCCAGGCCTTGTTGTTGTCGTCCTGCCCCCAGGCGCTTTGCGAATGCAGCCACAGGAAAACCTGGCCGTAGGACGCCTCCTCCAGGCTCAGTAGAACCTCGATACCGCCGGGGCTGGATCCGACCACCAGCATGCCCGGCGGATTGCGCTTGTCGAACACGCCGCCGTTCCAGATATCGGCGACCATCTCCCAGTCGTAGAAGGTATTGATGAAGGTCGCCGGCTCGCCCATGGAATAGACCTCGTCCGGGATCTTGCGGTCGAAGATCAGCGGGTAGATCCGGCCGCCGTTATAGGTGGTGACGAAGCGGCGATAGTCGTCGGGCAGCCGCTTGCCGCTCTGCTTTTCCCAGTCGGCAATCGCCTGGGTCGGATCGGCAACAGAGCTCCAGTCGCCTTCGGATGGTCTGATCACGATATCCATTGTCACTCTCCTGGATCTTGTTTCGTCGCTGCCGGTCGAAATGACGCGCTGCCAATATGCGGGGTAACCTCACCGCGCGTCGCGCGAATGTCTTTAGGGATGAGCTGCACGGCAGTGCCCTTATCATCGTGGCGCCGGCGTCACGAGGGATCGTTGTTCAGGATCTGGTTGGACCGCAACTCTATTCGAACGTCATCCATGGCACGCCCTGAACAAGCTTGCCGCCGTGCGAACAGGCGTCTGCGAACCGGGCGATCTTGCGCCCGGTGATCGAGGCAATCGAGGAGCCACTCGAAATACCGTCGGATGTGGTTGGAACGCCGGAGCACAGGCATTTGTCACCGATGGTGGCGATCGGCACGCCTTCGACGCAGACAAAATCCTGCTGAGTTGAGATGACCGGGCCGCCGACATGCGGTCGGGGGCCGGGGTCCACCATCGGGCAGACATGCATGTGGCCCTTGAGCGTAACGGGGCGACCAGCCATGGATCTCTCTCCTAATCTTGAGCCGACATCAGGATGCGCGTGCAAAGGGCAGGGGCGCCATCGACAATATCCGGCCGTCCTGCCCGCGGAAACGAAAACCACGGTCGAAATCGCCGCCGTTTTCCCAGCGAAACAGACAGGGGTCCGAACGCCAAATCAGCGGATTGATATCGAGCAGCACCGCTTTCCATCCCTGCTCGTCGTCCGGCGCGACGAAGACGTCGACAATCGCGTCGTCAAGGTGAGACACGGCCAGGAAGCGATCGGCGAAGTTCACCAGCGTCGCCGCGATCGGGCGTGCATCGGCTTCGATCTCGGGAAACACAGCCTTATGAAAATATTGGCATGCCCCGACAAAGCTGCGTGCCCTTAGGAACAGGCGGAATTCAGCCCATTGAGGGATGTCGTGCCAAGGACGGACAAACAGGCCGACATCGAAATTGTTTTGCAGCGAGCTTGCCAGCAGCCCCGCCACCCGGGGATTTTCCTGCAGGATATGCGGTGCGAGCTCGCGGCAGCCGAAAATCGGTTTTTTCTGGAAATGGCCGGGTTTCTTGAAGCTGCATCCCCCGAGGCGCGCATGCACGCCGCTCGGGAAAACGGCCATCTTTTCGTCTACCGCCGTGCGGAAATCGTTGGTGACGTCCGGGACCTCATCAAGTTCGAATAAAACACGAAAGCCTTCCGTCCTGCCACCGATCGCCAGCCGATCCTGTTCGGACAGCACTATCTGCTCCATCGGTAACCCTAGCGCAACGACCTCGTCCGGCCAGGACTCCAGAAAGGTCGAGCGCCATTTTTCGTGCAGTCCCAGCATGTCAAACCTCGTCGGTTCGCTCGAGATTGTAGAAAGACCCGTAGGGCATTGGAGCGATCATCTTCATGCGGCCTCATCCAGGCTTGCTAGGCTCATCACATCCTCCGCGACGCCACCCAGCCGCCTCAAACGCTGTCAGATGCCGCCAACTTCACGAAGAACTCGGGCAGACTGTCTGCGATCTTGGCCAGACCTTTTGCATTGTCGCCGGTGCCGAAGGGATCTGTGGCCCTCTCCCAAAAATAGACTGTGCCTTTTTCAGGATTGGCGCCGTCCATCAGCAGATAGGAATGGCCGGAATCGGCAGAGCCAAAAAATACCATCGGCGCTGTAAATTGATCCGGCCACGTCGAACCGGAAATAAAAGTCTCATGTCGCGACAGGATGGTATCGAAACTCGATACCAAGACCTGTACATCATGAACCGAGCGGCTTCCGTCCTCATATTCGACCAGGAACGAGTCGTCATACTCCGTACCGCATTGGCCATATCGCCTGAGCACTTCGGCCAGTTGGCTCGGGATGACCAATCCGGTGCTTTCCGTAAACCGTTTGAATTCATCGTCGCCCCAGGTCGTATCCGGAACGATCTGGAAATCGCAGTTCTGTTTCAGAAATTCTATGGCGTCGTCGAGGTTGATCATCCTGATGCCTTAATCCTAATATGCGGGGTCGTTGACCGCGGAAGCGCCGCCACTATGGGCGCCTCCTCCTTCCGAGGTATTGTGAATTCTCGAGTCAACCAACTGCATCGTCGATGTGTCTTCATTGTGATGCCAAGTAAAGCCATCTTCGTTTGCAGTTTTGCTCCAGCCGCCATATTTTTCCTTGAGTGGCGCCACCGCTTGACCGACGTCTCCATTAGGCCCTCTGGCAAGATCGCCTTGCATATTCGATATCCGGGTCTGAATCGGCTGGCCATCGGGCCCCTTTTTCATGAAAGGCGAGAAATCCGGCTTTCCGTTCTTGTAAGCGATCCCATCCTGACCGTAATCCTTCAATGCTTTTTCAGCATTCGATCCGGCATCGGGCGTCCACTTGCTGTTGCCGGGTTCGCCGGCCCATTTTCCGCCGCGTGGAATATTCTTGTACTTGCCGCCATTCTTGAATTCGTCAATCTTTTTTTGCTTGCATGCCTTGGAGTTGCACTTTCGCAGATCCTCCTGCAGTTTGCGGTAGGCCTCGCCACGTTTGGAAGACCAGTATTTCGAGGCAGCTGCCGACTTGCGAACGTGGTCTTCGAGTGCCTTGACCTTGCGCTGCGCCGCCGCCACCTGGCTGACGAGCTTTTCGCCATAGCGGGCGATGCGTGTGCCTTTGACGGCCGCCTTGGCGCCGTCGCCCCAGCCGGGCACCAGTCCGAAGAGGTCAAGCCCGGCATCGGCCCAGTTGCCCGTCCAGGCGTTGCCGATGGCGCTGGCGACATCGACAACGCCACCGACGACAGGGATGGAGGAGGCCGCCAGCCAGCCGGCCTCCTTGGCGATCTCGGTGTAGCGCTGGTTGAGCATGTCGACGTCGCTGCGCGCGAGTTGAAGTTCGCGCGAGTCGGGTACATTGACGAGATCGTCGAGATGCTGGCTCATTGACCGCCGCCCTTGTTCGCTTCGATCTCCGCCAGATAGTCTTCCTCGGCATCGTCATAGGGAACGCCGAGCATGTTGTTCTTCAGATATTGCGGAAACCAGTAGTCGTTGTTGCTGCGGGCTATCGCCTGGCCCTCCTCAGCCATGCTTGGCTCGAGATTGCAGCGCTCGATTCTCTGCTCTTCGGACTGATCGCGGTTCTCCAAAATCTGCCTGTAAGGTTCGAACAGGAAGAAGTCAGGGCCGATGCGCCACATCAGCACGACAAAATGGATTTGATAGACCGGGTCCTTGAAGCCGAAATGCTCGGCATAACGTCGGCCCCAGCGGACCATTTCCGCTGTTTGCGGTGCAGCCGCCATGCCGGCGAAACTTGGCAGATGCTTGGGCATGATCTCCCGGGTAAAATAATCGACGAAGTCGTCATCCTCGCGCAGCATGGCGTTCATCTGCTGGGGATCGAATTTGATGATCATGAGTCCGTCCGTTCGAGAATAGGGCGCGCGCTTGCCGTGGCATCGGCAGGCAGCAGGGCAATGACCTCGCGATGGAGCACACCGCCATGATTGGTGAATTTGAGCAATTCCTCCGGCCTGATGTCGTTCTCGCAGTAAAAGGCGTCCACGCCCTGGAAAAACGCCGCTGCCTGTTGCGTGTTCAACACCGGCAAATATTGCCGCAGCGTTCTCGGATCGTAGAAGCGAAAGAAGTGCGCCGTGCCTTCCTGATCTTCGATCACTGTGAACTTGCGCAGATGCCGCACCACATCGGCAAGTCTGTGGGGCGACTGCATGAAAATTGACCATCGCTTGCCGAAGCCGTTATCGATCACCCAGTCCAGCACGCTCTCGTCGGCGGCAATCTCGGCCACCCAGGCGGTGTCGTCGCCGAACTCTTCCAGTGCCTGGCCACGATAGAGGCATGCGACATTGTCCGTCATCGCCTGAAGCGTTGGGGGGATCGTCATCGGCCCTCGAGACGCATCAACGATGGCATAAAGCCGGCTAGGCGACGCGATATCGATCAGGGCACGAAACCTATCGGTTGCCGTCTGCTTGATTGCGCTCATCCGCTGCATGCTGCCTCCTATTTTTTCGAGCAATCTTCGGCAAACGGCTTGTTGGTGGTCTTGCCGCCACTGCCGCGCTTGAAATTGACAAAATTCGCCTTGACCTCGAACACCTTGGCTTTGATGAACACGCCCTGTTTGTTGATCTCGATGGTGCCGCCCGGCGCTGCCAGCACGATGCGGTCGCTCGCAATCATCGTATGGTTCTCGGTCTGGCTGAGAATTGCCTTGCCGACCGTGATCTCGTAACGCTCGCCGACCTCCGTCTTTTTGGTCTTGCCGACGCTTTCCAGAAAAGTCCGGCCGACATTCGTCACCTTGCTGACGCCGATCTGTTCGGCGCGCGCAATGCCGACGGTGTCGGATTGAAACGAGCCGACAATCGTATTCATGATGCCTGGCAGTGGAAACAGACTGGAGGCGGCATCGCCGACGCCGGTGCCGGAGCCTGCCAGTGCCGTACCGGCATCGGACCGGGGCGATGGCCCTGAAACCACCCCCTCGCGGCTGCCAAGGCCACCCGTACTCAGGAAGCCCAGGGCAGAGGTCGCGAGCGTGCCGGCAAACGAAGCCAGTCCGGGGCTGCTGGCACCGGCGATCTGCGCTGCCTGTCCCAGCATCGACGAAGTCTGTCCGGAAAGTCCCTGTACTGCTGTCATAAGTGCCAGCGCCATCGGCCCGGTGCCTCCGACCACGGTGTTTACCGAGCCGCCGATCTCGTGCTTCTGGTTGCCGGTTACTTCCACCGCCCGGTTGCCGCCGATCGCCGACACTTCGTGGCGGTCCACCCGCTTGGTGCGGTCGTTCAGCACCCGGGTCGTCTGGTCCTTCTGCGCGTGCAGAAACATGTTTTCGCGCCCGGATTCGTCCTCGAACGACAGTTCGTTGAAACCGGTGCCCTTGTGGGTGTTGGAGCGCATCACCATGCGGGTCTTGTTGGCCGGCAGGTCGTAGGGCACGCCATTGGCCGGGTTGGGGACGACGCCGGTGACCAGCGGCCGGTCCGGATCGCCGTCGACGAAGGCGACCATTACCTCCATGCCAATGCGCGGGATGGTCTGGCCGCCCCAGGTGGACCCGGCCCAGCTCTGGGCAACGCGCACCCAGCAGGTGTCCGACCCGTCTTTCTTCGCCTTGCGGTCCCAGGGGAACCACAACTTGATGCGACCATACTGGTCCGGATGGATTTCCTCGCCGGCCGGCCCGGCGACGATTGCCACCTGGGCGCCTTCGATCCGTGGGCGTTTGGTGTCGCGATGCGGCGTCATCGGCACGCGGGCCGGCACGGCCTCGAATTCATTTCCAAATTCCGGCTCGTTGGAATTGGTCTCATAAGACCGGTCGACGACGGTATGTGTCGCCTTGATGATCACATGCTCGTCGT
>Ga0247730_1001081_pt1 | contig 16228 bp, 19 predicted proteins | sample UWRJL073202C2_FD_180959 | JGI IMG/M metagenome (GOLD analysis project Ga0247730, IMG submission 180959) | Plant litter microbial communities from Arlington Agricultural Research Station in Wisconsin, United States - UWRJ-L073-202C-2 | ecosystem: Environmental > Terrestrial > Plant litter >... | reverse complement strand
AGCCCACTCTTGTATGGTGAGCCCACGCTCAATCCGGCGGTAATCCTCTTCCACAAAACTGAGAGCATCGAAGAGTAGTAGCGTGTGATTGGCAACAGAGACTTGGTCATTCAGAGGCCCAAAATGCGAGATGTAGCGTTGCCGAGAATCAGACGAGAACGCAGACGAAGTTCCCAAGCTAGGTAATAAGTGGTAATCTGGTAAGTTGTTGTGCATGCAGCTGGGGGATTCACTTGCCCAATGTCATGGTTCCCGGGGATGAAATAACGGGGAATAGTAGGATCCAAATTGAATATATGCTGGAATCTTAACCAATAGGTCTCATATCTGAATTCCAGCGGTGAGATATCCTAAGTTGACTTTGAACAGAATGAGTACGCACTCGTCATCTGACATATTCATCCTGCCATTGTCCATCTATGTTGTTCGCATGCTCAGTGACACGCCTAGCCATCGAGCTCCATACGGACCATGTCTCCCAGGAAAACCACTGATTGGGGCTGCAAGCTCATAGCTCCCTTCCAATTTTTACGCAAATTCAAGTCTGTAAAGACTTGAGAGAGCCAGACTATTGGCGTCATTCGGTCAGGATAGGAACGATGATCCAGGATTTGAGGGTCTGCAATGACCAGAATATTGTGTGTGTCCTATGGGTGTTGGTTGAGTATCTATTCAGTGAGCTGCAGCCAGCCAAGTGCTTGTACCGATTCGTAGCCAGGCCACACACACTGCGACGCGCTTCTCTTGAAGATGACTGCCATGCCAGGTCAAGAACGTACATAGCGTATGCCAGCATGTATCCACGCACTTATTTCATACCACAGCAGTGCTATGGTCCAGACAACGCGGAAAACATTGACGCTGGTCGAGCGATGCAGGACAGAGAACATGAACGTCGACAACAGAGCTAATTGAAAAGCGACGTGATGGCGTAATAGCAACTGATCATCAAGTGGCGTTGAATTGGGTGCGCCACACTAGACATTCGACAGCAGTGGTTGATTTGTACAAGATTTCATTGGATTACGGGTGAATAGTTTCAAGGTAGGATAAATGCAAGACAAAGTGGTAGGAAAAATCAAGATATAATTTACACTTACTTTCTCCCAGCCTGCCTCTCAAGTGGAACATGCGACGCAACTCTCTTCTTCTCCGCCTCAGAATCATCGTCGTCCGAATCAGACTCAGACTCAGACTCGGATTCTTTCCTTGCAGAATACAGGCTCCGCATTGGTCCTGGCTTCTGAGTAGGAGTGGGCCGTTGAGACTGAGAGAAAAAATTCAAAGGCTTGCCGAATATGGACGATAGACCTCGGAATGCCAGGTTCCTCTGGGATGAGCTGTTGATGCTCGCAGCTACTTCTGCCCCATCTTCGTCTTCATTTCCAGAGCTTTCATCGTCCTGTTCCACCTCCTTCGCTTGCTCCTGCATTTGCGTTACTGACTGTGAATATGGGAAGACGTCGGCCTGTGTTTCCGAGTGCAAAAACAATGGGGTCTGACGGATGCTTTCCTCTTCTGGTGGGCTAGAGCCTAGTTGGTCCACTAACATAGAATCTCCTTCTCCAGGTGGTAAGGAGGAGTCGTCAGCAGTCAAAACGGTCCACTGAGTATTGGGTGGAAGGGGAAGATCAGGTGGTGTTGTAGGTTCGGTCGATGATGCTGGCTCGGTAGAAGATTGTTGTTGACTGAGTGATGGACGTACGACTCGGAATGATTCGGATTGCGATAGTTCGGCCAGAGTGGGTGGAGATGCGCTATCATGAGGCGGGAGCTTCCGTGAGGAACTGCGAGTTTGACGACGCGTAGAGAGAGGAGCGGCAGGGACTATAGGTAAGGAAGGGGCTGAAGCTGCAAGTTCCGTCAACGGCTTCAATGTACGAGTAGCGGACCTCGTTTGTCGACCTCTAGTAGGAAGCTGCTGATTAGCTGGAGTAGACTGAAATAAGGGTAGTCCCAAAAGGGATGTTTCAAGTCGAGGTGTAGAGGTACGAAGTTGACCTGACCTATCACGCATGCTTCTTGCAACTCTTGGGGAACGGGGCGTGTCTGGCTGGGTAGTAGGTAGCTGGGGTTCCGCATCAACCTCGATAGGGCTTTTCTGACGCTCCTCGTTATCTGCTTCAATGGAATCGTCGGACGTCTTGGTATTTGATTCTCGAAGCGGAGAAGGGTCTCGGAGAACGGGTGATGTGGTAGAAGGCACAGAAATGGCAGGACGCAGTTTTACAGGAATATTTGCGGGAGATGTAGGAGCCAAGTTTTCGTCTTCGTTGGGAGTACTTTGTTCATTTCCTGGCACATCATCCTGTTCAGGTGACCGCTTTTCCTCCTCTAGAACTGGCGAGTCTATATTTTTTCCCTCTTGCTCTAGCTCTTCATCCTGCTCCTGCTCATTCTCGTCTTTCATCTCCACATCCTCCGGAGGCACCGATTTGCTAGCAGAAGACCATCCCCTTTCCTGACGTACCGAAGGCGGAGCCACAAAGGATATTCGCGCATTGTCATGTGTATCACTGGACGACTCATCGCTAGACGATTCTGCCATCATCCTGACCATCGACCCTCGGCGCAGAGCTGTAGAGGTGCGCTTCAATTTTTTCCGACCCCGAGACTTGCGGTCTTCGTCTTCCTCGAGTTCCTCAGTCTGTGCAAGATCTTCATCATCTGTATCCATTCTATCCAAAATTGCAGCCCAGCTGCTTCTGCTTTTTCGTTTTTGCGGCCCTCGAACGAGGACATCCAATTCCGGATCTGAAAGGGGTTCCAAACTCTTTTCTACACGAGGAAACGAAGGTCCTGCTTCATCCTCAGAGACTCTGTGAGCTGGTTTCGGCTTCTTCAAGTGCTTGTCGTGAGAACCTGCAACACCGGTTGACGAGTCAGACTCTGGCGCAGTGGGTGCAGTTGACGAAGGAGGAACGGCGCTGACATTTGCATCTCCAGAGCTCTTCTCTGCATCCTTTCCCTTCCCTCTCCCCTTCCCCTTCCCCGCGAGCAGGGTTTGGGGAACGACTACTTTTCCGTTCGCTTTCGTCCGGGTTTTCTTCACTGCAGCGTCCGCTCCTGAAGTCGAAGCAACAGCAGAGTTCACTACAGTTTCGGGAACTATGGAACTTTGGATCGAGCCGCTACTCTTGTCTGCAAGTATTTGTTGTAGGGCATCGCCGAACGCAAGTTGGGTTGCAGAGGGAGGCTTGAGCTCTAACAAAGTGAAATAATCAATAGCACATCCTTTGTTCATCTTGGAGGTCTCAATCACCTCGAGAGCCATCTGGTTTTTTCTTGACTTTCTTCCGTTTGGGTTTGGGAGCTGGCGCTGGGCATCATTGTCAGCATACGAATAATACAATGTATGCACCATAGATACACATACGATCGGGGTGCTCTTCTGTCACTGGGGTTTCGGCCGTAGTGTGCTGTCCAGCTGCTTCGTCTGGCTGTTCGCCTTCATCGTCAGGTACCACAACAGGTGGTTCGACAACTGCAGTGTCTTTGCGCTTTACTAGAATGCCTTTGACAGGCTTCGCCCCGTTTTCAGGAACTGTCTTCTTAGTTGATATGCCATTCGAGGCGGAAGCTTGACGCGCTAGACCAGGTGGGACCTCGGTGGGATCAGAAGGAGGTTCAGAAACATGATTCTTTTTCTTGTTCTTCCGTTTCTTGGTCGACCCTTCAGCAACAGGTTCTGGTTCCGTCTCAGGTTCCACGAGAAGCTGCCTCCTCCTAGACTTTGGCTTCGGAGTGGTAGGCGGCTGAACTGGGGTGGAAGCGTGAGCATGGTCTTTCTTGCTTCCGTTTCCATTCGACTTCGTAGTGTCTGGTTCCTTTGATGGTGTTGAATCGACAACTGAAACAGCATCCTTTCGCTTCTTCTTCGGACGTGGATTGTCGTCTGCAGCCGGTTCAGGGATCGTGGATGGCCCTGCATCTTTGCTGGAGTTGCCATTCACAGGCTTCTTAGACGACGTGATGCTATTATCAATAGCCTCGGGTTGAGCCGGAATGGGCTGCGATTCCTTTAGCACAATTAGTAGAGTGTTCTTCACATAGAAGCCACTATAATACACACCTGCCCCGCAATGGTCACTAGCACGTCTACAGACATAGTCTCGTGAGCCACTGCGTCGAAAGCATCAAAGTCATCGTCTGTATAGCCACACCAAGTTATCAGGATGTGAAGTACGACGCTAGATATAGGACGTGCCATCTTCTAAGTCAATGACTTTGTCGCCTCGAAGCTGCGCGAGACTAATCTTCTGGTCTTCACGAAGCCCTAATTTCTTTCTGACCACGTCCCGGATATCGGACAGAGAGTCTTCTTTTATATGGGCATATTTCAGAATTTATTGCGACTAGCAGTGATACACCACTCACCTTGAAATAGGCGATCGAATGTCCTAGATGTGGCCTGAACGTGATATGTCACTCTAGGCCTGCTTTCTTCGCGAGTCCTTTTCAGGCCTGGCGTGCTAGCCCTACTCATGTTGTAGGGCACAGTTCCTAGAAAGCAAGTCCAGGAAACGTATTGAGGATATCAGAACGGACCTAACGTTCGGAGGCAAACCAAATAATGGTCGCGTCGAAAGAAAGTGAACCAAACAAGACCAAATTATTGCCTCCAGCTTTCTCCGCTACTACTATCACTACAATATGGCTGGTCACGGCTACAGTGCGTAGCATGCACTCCTACTGCAGGATGCATTCAACTAACTTCAAACAACCCCAGCTCCCGGATTCCATCCACATTTACCAGGCTTCAAATACAATTTCCTAGCGAAAGGACTCGGTGCCACAATGTGGTTCTTCATCTTCTATCGCGCCAGGTGTGTCCCCTTTTCCTCTTCTCTTAGGGTAAGCAAGTCCTGATGGTAATGTCTAGGCAAGACGGTGCTGTCAAGCTCTTGGTATGGATTTTTATTTGAAATTCCTTCAATCGTGAACTCACATTGCTGTAGGGACACAACCCCTTCGCAGGCGGTCATGGTCACGGGGAGGAGGCACACGCAGAACACCATTAAAGGACCTTGCTCTTGTACTTTATTGCTTTGGATGAGACCATTCATTCATCCATCTCTACAAGGTCCACATCGTTCCTTCCCTACAGCTGCATCATCATGATGGCATTCTGGGTTTAGCTGGCTTTCTGTTTGTAGGCTTGACAGATTGGGCTGTTCTGGCTCATAGGGAACTGATACAAGAACTCAACAGGCTACTCTTGGTTGACATTCCCTGGCACTGTACAAGCTGTTTGGACAATAGTCGCCATTTTACATCAAGCTCATGCTAGGCATTTCTCTAAACGGAACTTATTCCGCTATTTTGCTGCGCGATTCTCCTATGCGTTCAATGCCTTACACTTGCGGTGGATATACACTAGCATAGTCCACTCTTGGGAAAGCACCGCTTTGTCTCTCTTGTTCAACTCGTTGCTGAGTTTTCTCATACTTCTGAACTCTTAATACGAAGCGTATACCAGCTAATGAAAGACAAGTCTATGCTGAAGTGGTAAAATGGATCCAGTAAGCTTAGCATCTTCCATAGGTTTCATGGGACCTACTATCGTGTGATACTTCCTTTACATGAGAGCGGTGTTCACGGATATCGCTTCAAGGATCTCGGATTATGCACCGGAAAGACCATCCTTGAGTTTGGTACATCATCCAGCATTCTGTTGTAATGCAATTCGCTAGTTTTTACCAAATAATGCTTGCCCAATAGTGCTGCGGGAGTGCGTAACAAATACATAATGCAATGCTGAGTCATATTTCCGATCAGTAATCCCAAAAATTGGAAATGGCTTCAAAAAAGTTTCAGTCAAAACCTTCATTAGCAGGCCAGCTTGCGCCAGTACATGTTCTTCACCCAGAACACTCGCGACGAGTAAGTGTTCCCTACCAAAGCCAAATATCACAGAGCTTCACTGACGCTCCTCCAGTTATCTCAGTGACCTTGTTTTCTCTCTGTTAAGTCATTAAATACAGCAGTCTCCACCATGCTCTCTACTCGTCTTTTTCACCTTCCTCGTCTCGCTCGGAGCTTCGCCTCTCAATCTGGATTGCCCGCGTCCATTCCTGCCTCTCTGCACCTCAAGACCGGCCAGTCCTTCCATGGTCGTTCTTTCGGCGCGCCAAAAAGTGCATTCGGCGAAACCGTGTTCTCCACATCTATTACCTCTTGTAAGTCGCAGAAACTATTTACAGTCTAGGCATGCTTTCTGACAGTATCCCCAGACACTGAATCTATGACTGACCCATCCTACCGAGGTCAAATTCTTGTCTTCACTACCCCTCTCATTGGCAATTACGGCGTGCCTTCAAATTTTGCGCCCTATGACTCACAAGACGTTGGGGTCATCCTAGAGTCCCAGGGCATTCAGTGTGCTGGTATTATTGTGACCGATGTTGCTGAGAGGTTCTCGCATTACAAAGCTGTCGAGTCCATCGCCTCATGGTGTCAGCGCCATGATGTCCCAGGCATCACAGGTATAGACACTCGCGCAGTCACTCGCCTTCTTCGGGACCAAGGCACTACACTGGGTCGCATTGCCATCGGAGATGATGCATCCCTTCCTGCACCGGAGGCTAAAGAGTATTGGGATCCGTCGGTAGAAAATCTGGTGGACCAAGTGTCTACTAAGGACGTGTACACGCTGAACCCGACTGGCTCTGTCAAGATTGCCGTCCTTGATTTCGGTGCGAAAGCCAACATCCTTCGAGCCCTTGTTCGCCGTGATGCAGCGGTCACTGTTTTGCCATGGAACTTCGACTTCAACAAAATCAGGGATCAGTATGACGGACTTTTCCTGACGAACGGACCTGGAGATCCTCAACATTGTATGGAGGCCGCCCTGCACTTGCGCAAGACGATGGAAGAATGGGACAGACCTGTATTTGGCATTTGCATGGGTCACCAGGTTATTGGAATGGCAGCAGGATTGGATGCATACCGCATGACTTTCGGGAATCGAGGACATAATCAGCCTGTGTTGGCTCTGGCTTCTGCTGGGTCAATTAAAGCTGGACGTGTATATGTAACGAGGTTGGTACCATTACATTAACTGCGTCGCTCCTTGTGCTGACGTCTTCTCCAGCCAAAATCATCAATATGCTCTGAGGCTTCAGGACCCGTTCCCTCAGGGATGGGAGCCATTCTTCATCAACTGCAATGACTCTTCCGTGGAGGGGATCAAGTCTACGACAGAGTCTGGCAAGAAAGTGTGGGGCGTTCAGTTCCACCCGGAAAGCGCTGGAGGCCCTCTAGACACAATCGAGGTAGGCACTCTCTCTGTGCCATCTACTGATGCAACTCTGACGCGATTTGTTTTCAGATGTTCACAGACTTTGTCAATGAATGCAAGGCGCACAAGTTGCAGACAGCGTCGACTAAGGGGTCTATATCTACCTCCGCTTCTACTCCACCCCTGGGCGAGGCTGTAGCTGCGACCAATTGAAGAAGTCGCACTGGGTCATAAAACATGTATTATAGGATAATAGAAGCGACAAGCGACATGTAAATGGAATTGAATGTGTGACTGCATTGTGACCGCTCCGTCTCATGAACTACTTGGACACCTACGACATTTCAGGTAGTGGTGCGCCTGCTGCACCTCCACCACCTGCACAACAAAGCTTAAATGAAGAAGTAAACGAAGTCCTTGGTCAGATAACCAGTTTCTGGGGTGGATTCACGAAACAAGTGCGTTCACTCGAGTTTGAGATCTTGCCAGAGGTCTCACTGCGTTGTACAGAGCAGAGGGGCATTGGAGTCAGCTCGGAAGCTTGATTTCAGTCAAGTGGTATCGCAAGCTCAGAAAGAATTCACGAAACTTACGACTGCTGGTGAAGCTGGTACATCGTCGACCACTGCTACCAGGGATCCAGATGCACCATCCTCCTCCACGAGCTCTGAAGAGAAAACAGACAATCCTGATTCGCCCACAACACCTACAGCAGATACATCTTCTACCTCTTCTACCTCTATCCAATCCTTGTTCTCCCGTTTGCAGTCCGCCATTCCGCCCAATGTGATAGCGACTGTGCAGCAGAACTTGCCAGAATCCATCAAGCATGCTTCTGAGAACGGGCTGAACATCGACATCGCACATCTTCGCGAAACGTTATCCACAGAGTTTACCAGAGTGCAAGGTGTCACAAGAGCTCAGGCGGAGGAATATATGCGGAAGAGTGAAGCGCTCCTGAAAGATGCACAAGAGGTATTGAAGGATGCAGTGAAGGTGATTCCACCAGAAGAGGCAGCATCCCAGCCTGGATTTGTCTGGGACGGTACAGATATGTGGATGCTGCCTACGGAACCGGTGACAGCGGAGGAGTCAGATGCGAAAGGGAAAGGAAAGGCGAAGGATACAGCGCAGCAGAGTGTGGCTACGAGGGCAGAAGCGTTGTTGAGAAGGCTCAGGCATGATCCCGAAATTATTGCGCACGATCTGGAAGATGATAGCGGCTACAAGGCTTGGAACGAGACACAGAAGACGGATGATGCTTGGAAGTCGAGAGCTGAGAAGGAGCTTAGCGATGGATTGGATGGCCAAGCGCTAAGAAATACACGAGATGCATTGGGTGAGCGGTCGCTACCATCTGTGGATCTATAGGGAGGCTAATACTGCTTTAGTTCCTTCTCAACTGACTGAAGATGAATTTTGGAAGCGATATTATTTCCGAGTGCACCAGATCCAGTCGGAGGAAGAAAAGCGGAAGACTCTCCTTGAAGGTATATCTATAGCAAAAATCTATCTCTACGTTGGTGCTAATAATGACTGGCTAGGATCTATTTCTACCGATGAGGACTTTAGTTGGGAAGATGACGATGACGAGGATGAATCTTCGAAAGCCGCCACACCGCCACCACAGTCACCGAAAACATTGCAATCCAAGTCGTCTAGTACAACACTACAACCCGCGAAGGAAGTTGCTGCTGCATCCCAGTCAGAGACTCTGTCAACAGCCACTAGCCCGAGAGAAAGTAGCGATGGAAGTTATGCTGTTATTGGTGTTCCAAGTAATACTGTGAAAGCAGCCGAAGTCAAGGGAACAGACAAGAAAGCCGACGAAGAAGCAAACGACGACGAGGACGACGATGACGACGATGACGATGACGATGATGACGATGACGATGAGGACGAAGATGAGGACGAAGATGAGGACGACGACGATGAAGACGAAGACAAAGACAAAGACGACGACAAAGAAAGTGGAAATGAAAAAGGCAAGGAGTCATCGGATTCGGATTGGGAGTGAGCATTCCACTTGAGATGTAGTATTGGACAGCGACCGAATACACACCTGTACGAGCCTTTTGTATAAATAATGTAAATAAAAGCACGAGCACAAAAGATTGAACTCCAACATGTGCATAAGAGTTAGCTGTATTATTGCGTTGAGTGTAAATGAATGCTGAAAGTCAACAACAGTAATTTCTGGCTCAGACTAGGGGTGAAGAATTACCGCCGTTGTGACTACTATTATCAAAGTGAACCGCGAAATGGTCCAGGCTGCTCATAGCATCGGTAGCATTGGAGAGCCGAGGGCTAATGTCTTTCACACGAGACCTGTCAATAATAACTTGCCCTGAAAATAGTATTACATACAGGGCGCTGTGACCCTAGTGCATTGTCATCATATGCAGATTGCTCGTCAAGCACGGCATCCCATTTCCTGCATTCGAAATGTCAGATGTTGGATAATAGGTGTACGGAATCCAAGGTCTGGCCTTCTCCGGAATATGGTGAGTTTTAACGTGGTAATTCAGTCAGTGCTATGTGACCTCCTAGTAAGCCCCATCGTTCTACATCTAGAACCTCCCTGCATGTACCCAGTCGTGGAAGGATTAATTCCTATTGTCTCTCCGTATATATGCTTTGAGTAGCAGCTCAGGCCATCGCCCAGCTCGCTTTTAGATCAGAGATCTACGCGTGAGCATACCTAAAGTATAAAAGCGAGCTAAATTTCATTGGTCCTAACATCAGAAACCCACCGTTTTTTTCCACAGCTTACTCCCCGAATCAGCGACCATTATGGGAGAAGATACTAAAGTGTGTGATACTTATGGGGCGGCTGCCAAAACCGCCTGCAATCACTTCAAATTCGATAAACCTCCGGATCCGAAGCCCCCAGGGTGGAAATCCAGGGAAGCCAAAGATTTGGGATTCTACATTGGGTGTGTTAGTTTCAGTATCATTGCTGCGTAACAACATTACTAACCGCGAGTAGGACCATGAAGCACAGCGAAGGAAAGAGACTTGGTATGTTTTCAACTTAGCGCCTGCCTTTCCACAGCATGATTCGAGTTATTGAAACAGCTCATAGGAGTCGGTCTACCAGGTGGGAGTGATATGAAGGGGATACCTGGTGATGGCGTTCGTTTGGACTATGAACCTGCGCAGAAGTTCCAGGGAGATCCAGGAAAGGGGATCCATTTCAATGCTCGCAAATACGCTGGCGTGAACGAGGACAAGTTAGCCACAATAATCAAAGGAACCCCGAATACGGAGAAAACCAATAAACAGCGGTGGGAGAAGAAGAACAAGGAGGTGGAAGCGATGTACAACAAGATGATTGAGGCACTGAAAGGATCAAACGTTCCAAATGCCATTACTCTCTGGAATCTGTGGTGTGCGGGAAAGCAGCCTTGGTCTGATGATGACGAGATTGCCCTTGATATCCAGAATCTTGAGGACGACAATGGAGGAGAGGAGGTTCGTATCTTTGCTGTTCCGAGTGAAGCTTTATATTGATTTCTGTGCGTCTAGGCTTAGCTAAATAGGCTCGTTCTATAGTTGAGAGAGCGTCTTGCCTCTTCCTATCCGTTTTGAAGCTTTGTAACCTTTCTGGAGAATCCATATTGCTTGGGGCTCTAGCTGAGAATTCGGAACTTCAGAAGCAAGCCTGAGATCGCCTTCCTCTCCAGTCTTCATAGTTCTCTGATAAAAATTAACTTTCACCTAAACGAGCTCAATAGACAGCGACAATGGAGAAGAAAGCAGAAGTGAAGAAGGCGACTCGTAACTCGGAGTCGATGGATTGGGAGTGAGCATTACACTTGCGTTATACGACAGCATTGTACAATCATTACACCCTTGTAAACTAGATATGTCCTTGTCCATGAAAAGATTGGTGATTTCATCTAGACCAAGTCAACGACTTGCGTTACGGCGAAACTTGCCAACCCAAGTGCTGAGGCATTACATTAGTTGAAGCAGACACATATTGAGAAATAGGACACGTACCATAGCCTGTGAGCTTCTCATACGGCGAATGGAAATACACACTGGTGATATAAGTGGAGAAAATCCACATAACCATTAACACAGCGCTAAGCCCAATCGTGAGGCCGTGTAACGCAGTCCACGTCCTTGCTCGGAACGACAGACGAACTTGGTCTGCGATGAACAGTGTGGACAATGTGAGCAGGAAAAGGTGACCAGAAATATCATGGCCTTTCCTCAGCCTGGGTTTGCCAGACCAATCGGCAGGGAGCAATGTGTTGGACGTGGTGAGAAGGCCAGGAATATCAGAGGGAGCGACTGGCTTCTGTGTGAAGCAGTACTCGTTGGGGAGAGAGATGTGGTCGCCAGATGGCAATGAGAGGACGCATTCGCCGCCTGTGGAGGCGATGACACGCTCGAGAAGAGCAGGGCCAAAGAACCAGCCGGTGAAGATGAGCCATATGGATGTGCCCAATGCGAACTTGAGAAACCTGGATGTCGTTCTGGTCGACAATGGGCTGGTAAAATATGTGGTCAGGAAAACAATGGTGGTCCACCCCCATGCCTTCTTGATGAAATACACATTGAGCCAATTCGACTTGGTAGCCCAATAATGCGTTGGGCTCAATGGATGTGGCAAATTAGTTAATAGTGGGTTTGAAGTGTCTAAATAGGTGCCGTAGACGACGCTGTAAAGTGTGCCCAGGAGGATGCTGGCGGTGAGCCCGAGGAACGCTAGTCGTCGTGGGTCGGTCATGGAGGTTTGAGTGAGACAGCCGGAGTGGGCACTTCAGCTGTGATGTAATGAGCCTCCGATTGCTGGTCCATGTGGGTCCCGCCCTTCTTCGCTTGAGCCATCATGTCCGTCCGGGTCTTCAGCCCACCCTCTAGCGTGCTGCTGCACGAATCCCAGATCCTGGCCAACATTGAACAGGACGAGGATGAGTTGGCTGCAGTCAAAGCTGAACGAAGGCGACTGTGGCGACTCAGAGGGTCCTTCTTCCTCTTTGGGCTCATCAACAATGGTGCAAGGAGTGCTTCTGTACCCGAGCCTCGAACATGCTTCTGACCTTGGCTTCCCCTAGTCCTCTATGTGATTATTCTTTCAGCTGCGTTGGACCTTGTGCCTCCGACTACGCCCAAAGGTGTGTGATATCTCTCAATTGCAATATATCTCACATTCTCAACAAGCCTAATAGGCCTAATTGCATTCTGTAACATCGGTGGGTCTTGCAGCCATGGTTTCCTCGATCAATTATGCTGAATTTACGCTTTAGCACCATCGCTTGTAGCAAAGATTGGCTGGCCCTATCTGCTCAAAGGCAAGATCAGGTACGCCCGACGAATAGCCGGGTGTTGTATCCTCAGCGTTCTAGGCATGCTAGTGCGTATTTCGCCCAACTGAAGAGGGCAAACACTCACATTATTCCAGGTGGTCGCCTCTTTCGAAAGCGTTCCAATGAGACTGCTGGGTATTGGATTCGCATCGTTCTCTTCTGGTCTGCCTCCTTCTTGCACTATTATTCTGTCCACTGAATTCGTCCATCCAGGATTGGGGGAGCTAACATTCCTGCAACTATCCACCACCTATCCACCATCAGTATCTGGGGAATGTGTGGGGTGCGTATGCCTTTGCCGCCGTCTGATACTGAGCTAATTACTAGCAGATATTTCGCCTCTGGCACCGGTGCAGCTGGTCTCGTTGGTGCTGCCCTCTGGTGGGAAGTTCGGAGCTTGGGTGTACGGATTGGGGTCGGCGTATCTTCCGTACGGTCTTTTATCTCATTCCCTCTGGCTCAAGACTGAAAGTATTACAGATTATGCCTTTGATAACTCCTCTAGCTTACCTATTCCTCCTACCGTCAAGCGAATCGTTCGTCTTCTCAGATGTATCTCCTCAGTTTATCAGAAGCCTTCCATATACGCCGTTGGCAGCTGCAGTAGACGAGGAAGGTGAAGAAGAAGGTGCTTTTTCGTATGGACCTCGCAAGAACGTGTCATTGTCGCTGTCAGACAAGTGGAAAATCGTTCGGCCCCTCCTTCCCAAGTATATGTTACCATTGTGTAAGTCCATGTTTACTCCTGATGACCGCTCGACGAATACTCACCATGTGAACTCAGTTTGCGTATACACGGTATGTGAAGTTATGGCGACCGCATTATTTCTCCAACTGACCTGGAATAGTTCGAGTATACTATCAATCAGGTATGTAATTCTTTGAAGTCTTCATTTTTACACTTTCTTATAATGCTTATCTTTAGGGAATAGCACCGACGTTAATCTATCCAGTTCCGCTAGAGACTCAACCGATTTTACACAAAATCATTCATTCCTTAAGAGACTATTATCCTCTATGGCAGGTGAGTTGGACAAGTGGTGCATACTCTACGAAATCTCATGTGTTCGGCAGCTGGTTTATCAAACAACAGTCTTTCTCTCGCGATCGTCTATCTCGTTCGGTCTTCCTCCTCTACCCGCGTCCGTGCTTTCACTGCCAGCGATCGTGCAAGCTGGGATTCTTCTCACTTTGATTTACGAGTCTGCATATGGCCTTTTCCCTCAAACGATGGTAATCCCCATCATATTTCTGTTGATTTCAATAGAAGGGATATGTGGTGGTCTGGCTTAGTACGTTGTTGGTCTTTATATTCTCATGGACAATAAACTTACAGATGGCCGTAGTGTGAATGTATTTTACAGAGTCAATCTGGACTCGCCTGACCAGGAAAGCGCCCACGATCTAGAGCGGACACGGCAAGAAAAGGAGTTCAAGATTGGCTCAATAGGATTCGCGGATGCCACAGGGATTTTGCTAGCTTCGCTCATAGCTATGCCCACAGAGATCTCATTATGCAATGCTCAAGTGGCAAGAGGTAGACTGCTGTGCAAACAATTATGATTAGAGAGGAAAGGAAGTAGTAACATTAAACTTCAAACTAATAGCGTACATACACGACTGATCTTGACGCTAATGCTAAACAATCAAAGAAGTGCTTTCATTTTCTACGCGTTCGATCATTCACTCGTCCAACCAGTCCAGGAACTCTGGCGTAAAGTAGGTTGCAATGAGTGTAGCACCTGAGCAGTGGTCACTATACTGTGCAGAGGTGGAATAAACAAGACTTACCTGCACGAACGATGCTCTCTATGCTCTCAAAAGCCATAGTTCGTAGGTCATAAACGCCTGCATTAGCTCCGGCATGTATCATCGCAAATTCGCCGCTGACTTGATAAGCAGAAATAGGATGATCGCGTGCAAGTTCAGCCGCATCCGCAATAATATCCAGGTAGGGCATGGCGGGCTTCACCATGATGATGTCTGCACCTTCTCCAACGTCTCGTTGCTACGGTGTGTTAGGTTCCGGATATCTGAGGGGGAAAAGGTACGAACAATTGCTCTACGCGCTAGTCCTTTGGCAGAGGGGGGAAGCTGATAGCATTTGCGGTTCCCAAAGGAAGGCACACTGCCTGCCGCTTCTCTAAACAATACTGTCAATTTAGAAAATTACAAGGTACGGAGAATGACGGACCTGAAGGGACCGTACATGGCACTGGCAAATTTCGCAGAGTAGCTCATCAAAGTGCATTTGTTGCTCAAACCATTGTCGATAAGCGCCCGTTTGATCGCTCGAATTCGACCGTCCATCATGTCACTAGGAGCGACGCAATGGGCACCAGCTTGAGCGTAACTAAGTGCGACCTGAGCGAGGCGCTCGGTGGAAATAGCATTCTGAATGGTGCCATCTGGATTGAGGTATCCACAGTGACCATGATCTGTGTACTCGCAGAGGCAGACATCGCATGCAATGTAAAGGGATGGATAAAGCGAGCGAAGTTTCTTAATGCCCAGAATCACAGGGCCTTCTGGATCATCTGCAAGGGTTCCTCGAGCGTCCTGAAAGGAAGATGGAAATGAAATTCCAGATTGGGCTTCGTAAGGAAACATGAAACATACTTTGGGAGAATTGACGGGTACTCCAAAGAGGATCACGCTCTGTAAGCCCTTAGCTACTAGAGGACCGATAAATTCTTCCAACTTATCAACACCCCATCTGCATTGGCCAGGAAGTGAAGAGATAGGGACGCGGGCGTCAGGAGTGTCAGTCAGGAATATTGGGTACATGAACATCGACTTCGTCAAACTGCGTTTGGCTTGCCATTGACGTGCAGTGGGATGGTGGTATCCGCCCTGTAGGATGGAGCTGATCCGAAGCGTGTATCAGCATGGCGATGCCTTTGGGAAATTCCAGAAAACACCCACGAAATATCCATTCCTTTGGCAGCCTCTGTGGGAAGATGTCATACTAAACGAGGTGCACAATGGCTTTCAATATGATGGTCGCACACCTGCATCCGTGCGCGATCCCTGAGAAGCGTTGGCCATTGTCTACGATAATGAGCGCGATGAGAAAACAAAGCAATGGGCTATAACGCTTCAATTGTTGTGGAACGATATCAAGATGCTCAAAGCTGAAAGCCGGCCTGATGGAAACGTGTTGGCGCTTTGATGGAAGGTTCAACTAAAGCCAAATCCAGTCGAGACCGCTTTGACTTTTGAGAGCATCGTCTACTCTGAGGACTGGAATCTCGAGAAATTACAGAGGAAAGGCTGAATATTGTGCTATCAGGTATTTTGCATTACTTCTGAAGCATTACCCGAAGAGAATCAGGCTGTAACTTGGATCGTACGAGGTTCCGCCCCAAAGCTACCGAAGCTGAGGTAAGCGCCACGTGACTCTGTTGGGGCGGCGACGGAGGCAAATCTCCCACGTTTGGGCAGACAATAGTTTCCTTTCTGACCACCATCTTCCAATTCTTCACATATTTAATAGTGCTCGACAGGTTTCTCGTTCACGACGCTCTCACGACCCTCAAAGCCCAGCCACCTACCCTCACACCATCCACTGCGTTATTCTTCCCCAACGACACGCGTGTGCCGCGATACAAACCAACTCCAATCATTCTTAGATGCTTGCCTCTACGCCTCAGCCTCCAAGGGACTA
>Ga0247730_1001080_pt1 | contig 16244 bp, 31 predicted proteins | sample UWRJL073202C2_FD_180959 | JGI IMG/M metagenome (GOLD analysis project Ga0247730, IMG submission 180959) | Plant litter microbial communities from Arlington Agricultural Research Station in Wisconsin, United States - UWRJ-L073-202C-2 | ecosystem: Environmental > Terrestrial > Plant litter >... | reverse complement strand
AACGCAGCATTCGCCACGGATATGAATATCTCGAGTACCAATGCTAACTTAGCTCTTGCGCTTGTCAATGGTGCGCCCTTCAAAATATGACATTGATCGCTTGCAAAACCTGACCTTCTCTCGCTTGTAGGAACCACCATATTGAGCCAAATCGTGTTAGGATATCTAGCTGACAGATACAACCCATGGCTTCTCTCCGCGTCGACATGTTTCTTGGCATCGGTCACGACCTTTGTGTTCTGGGGAGTGCTCTCATACAAAATCGCAGGTCTGCTCGCTTTCGGTGCGATATATGGCCTTGTTATAGGTGGCTGGGCATCGCTGTTCTCGTCTTTTATAAAAGGCGTTGTTTGTAAGTCAATATCTTTGCTTTTTATAGTGCCATACTGAGACTATCTTAGCGGACGATAGCACGATGGCGACTTCGATGTTTGGTTATTTACTTTTTACGAGAGGAGTTGGAAATGTGCTGTCCACGCCCATTGCTTCAGCGCTGAGAGCTGGCCACAATGCAGCGGCTACGATCTCGCTCAGCTCCTCTGGATTCCAGGTTGGAGATGGAAAGTACATGAATATGATTATCTACGTCGGATCCTCATTCGCTGGTGCTTCATGCATTGCAGCTCTAGGATGGGGGCGGGAAATGTTGCTGCTAAAACGTTCTCGAGTTAACGTTCCTGTTCAGCTGCTGTGATGTGATGGAATTTTTGGGCTCTTGGAGATTTAGGGAATGGATATTTAGATGTTTTCTTTTTCGGTTCTTGTTGTAGAGGCTATTGTACATGTGTTAATATCGAAAATAGAACAAGGAACAGTATAATTGTTGATGAGACACGAAAGGAAAGATCTTGCAGCAAACTCCTTGGACACTTGGTTTCTCTTATGTCATGAAACGCTTGAGATAATGCATTCTTCTCAAACTACATCTTCATACATATTTAGAGACGAGTTGTTAAGAGCCCAAAGACCGACAAGATTACTGTTCTATGCTCGTATACCGGTTACAAAACCATGGAAATCTTTCTTGGTATGAACAGGAACAAGAAAGTCTTTATAGTCGGTGATATCGGTCTCGCTGGAAGCAAATCAAGCTTTAGTTCCTAAACCAATGTAAAGGAAGAGTAGTGCTTAACGAACCTAGTATCATGAATTTCGAGATCCAGTTTCCGGAAAATGTTACCAAAAATGAGGTATAGATCAGCCCAGGCGAGACTTGGTTCTCATTAGTAGGGGTTGTTGACACGAGCAAAGTGGACAGGACTTACTGTAACCCCACACACATTCTGCTTCCGCGAGAGAATGGTACCAGCCAGGTATCAAGTGCATCTTCCCCGTCTCTTTCTTGCAGCCATCTCTCGGGATTGAAGGTTCTCGGATGCTCGTAGACATCGGCATTGAAATGCATGAAACCAGCGGCCATTGCTACGGACACCTGTAGAAGCGAGGAAGGATGTCAGCCCTGAGCTCAGAATGGTATATGATATAAATAATACGTTAACAGGTACTTGGACGCCTCCAATTGTCAGGGGAGCTTGAGTTACGCGTTCAAGAGGTGTGACTACTCCTACGCTGACACGGAGAGCTTCTTTGATAAAAGCCGTCTGTACGGTCTGGTTCAGCAGAAGAACGTGCAGAACCTTTCAAGACAAACCAGGTAAGGTAGCTTTTGTAAAGCTTGGAGGGGCATGCTGTGGTCCTTTTCGGGCCAAGCTCCATCTAATTCGGAGTGCAGTCGTGCAAGAATCTGGGGATCCTCTAAGGCGTAGAAAAGACCAACGTAGCAAGTGTTGGCCACAGTATCTGATCCTGCCTCGACGACAACTTTAGCCTGGAGAAGTTTCAACGACTGCAGGGAGACAGAATTAAGGCGAAGACCAAACCTCGTTGAGAAGCGAGAGTTTTGACGGCTTTTGACCGGTTGCCTCCCCAGCCTGAATGAGATGTGTGTAAATCAAGTCGTGATCCACTTCTCTCAGCTTTTCCGGGTTTCTCGTCAGATCGTTTATCTGTTCTGTCAACGCTTGCTTCATCTCCAAGTTGGGCCTGAGAAGAGGTACCAGTGCGAACACTACAGCGTCAGGAAGACTCATTATGAGTTTCCTAACAGCTGGAATCCATTTGAGCTTCCAGAGCTCCTGCAGTTGGACACCAATGTTGGTTATGAGGGGATGTTTGAAGTCAGGAATATCAAGACATCCTGCCGATTCGCCCAGACAGTAAGAGGTGATGATGTCGAACGTTACAGCCCGAAAAGTGTAGTGAAAGTTGATCGGTTTGTCACTTCCTATATGCGTGATTAGTTTAGAGACCAACAAATCAACCTGAAGTGGGGTTAGTGATATGCACGACGCGGTTGTGACTGCGGATAACGCCGCACCTTCGCTTGCAATACATGATGAAGCTGCAGGATAGCCTTTGGCTGGAATAGTGGAGTGATTAAGTCTCGTCGAGACTTGTGCTCCTGAGGATCAATCAAGCCGAAAGAGGCGCCATCGTAAGAGAAGCAGTCATACATATGCGGCTGTTTACGAAGGAGAGATCCCATACGGTAGATATCGGCGTATGCATTAGGGTTGCTGAAATGAAGCTAAGTTTGGATATGTAAGCGGATGGCTAGCACAGCGATAGTCTCCTCACGGAATTGGGTCCGACCCGCACAACAGGACCTATCAAGAAAGCAGATGTTAGTCAAAGTTACCAGGGTAAAACTGTACAGAAGACGTACCGTATACTGAGTGCAAGTACTCAAGTTGGTGAAGCATCTCGCCTCCTCCGCCTTTCACAACATCGTAATATACCCTGTATAAGCTGGTGGCAGCCGCCACTTTTGGTCCTGGAAATTTCGCCAGAGGATGAAGAGTCAAACGATAGATAGGAGTGGCTATGAGCAGGCATAGCACTGTAGCCAGAATTTCCAGTAGCATTAGAACAACGGATCGTGAGGGACGTGGGGAATGAGGTCAGCATGTCGCCTATGTAATGCCTGCAGATATAGCAAGCCTGATGACAGCTCAGGGAAGATAAGAGGAGTTATGTAGAGCCGCCCGTCGCCGATGGGTCGTCACGGTCAGTTTTAAATTCTCTTCGAACCTTGACCTTGTATGGGTAAGTCCGAGAACATTCCATCGGAATCAGAAGTGCAAATGAGATCGCTTGAAGCGAATGAAGCGTTTTGGATTCGAGTCGCAGGCTACGAAGAATGTTGCGAGAAAATGGAGAAAGGCTAAGCGGTTGCACCTCAGTTACGATGTGTGTTTAGCTGCTCTGTGCTTCTCGTCGTCGAGCTGCCAGTGCCGGTGGGATACTGATCTGATTAAAGAACAGGTATTTTGACTAGTTGAACAAGTAAGAATGAGATATCCAATTAGGGAGCGTAGAATCGTAGGTAGTCATTCTTGACTATTGAGAAGACGAGGTTCAGTACTGTGTTGTGAGCCGTGTTGACTTCGCGTTGACTGTTGCAGCGGAACCGATTTCAGTCTAGTCCACTAGGGTTTGATTATGTAATCCGTGTAAATTTCCTCTTTTCCTCCATCCATCCTAAATAAAAATGGTATGTCTGCTTGTGCACCTAATTCGATCTAAATGCTGAAGAAATGAATCGGAATATGTAGAGGCCTATAATGTTGCAAGGTACAAAGCTCGATTCTCTGTAGAGCGCTGGGATATTGAAGCAATGATCTACAGGGCACGAGCGTTCGCTCACGCAGATCAAGTACAATGCAGAGGGAGATCTGTTATTCACTTGTTCGAAGGATCATGTTATCAATGTTTGGTACACCTACAATGGCGAGAGACTGGGGACGTATGATGATCACAATGGTAGCGTGTGGACGGTGGATGTCGATTGTGCGTTTCCCTTCACCCTATGTCGACGGAATATTGACGGTTTCACCACAGCGGTGTCAAGATTCATGGTATCAGGCGCAGCAGATAACCAGATGAAGCTGTGGGAAGTTCAATCTGGCAAATGCCTATACACTTGGGAATTCCCAACGGCCGTGAAGAGAGTCCATTTTAGCGAAGATGACTCCCGGATCGTTTGTATCACTGAGCAGAGAATGGGTTACCAATGTGCCGTACGGGTATTCGAGCTGGACAGGGACGGGGATGGCAAGAATCGTGCGCATACTCTTCTACAATGCACATTTGCTTTGCTAACCGTTGTCATAGAGTCAGAAGAGCCATTATATATGTTCAACCCCATCGGGTCAAAAGCCACTGTCTGCGCATTTACCACAGATCCTAACATTATCATTTCCGGACATGAATCTGGAAAGGTGTCCTTGTTCGATGTGACCACAGGCGAGGAGATTGACAACAACGAAAGAGCGCACGGAGAAGCTGTGACAGATTTGCAGATGAGCAAAGACAGGACTTACTGTATCACCAGCAGCAAGGACAAGTCTGCAAGAGTAAATTACTTTCCGGAGCTTGAAGGATATCCTAACTGACAATGCGTTCCAGATACACGATACCAAGACTTTGATGGTCCTCAAAACATTCACCACTGAGACTCCTCTCAATAGTGCTTCGATAGCGCCGAATCGACCATACGTTCTTCTAGGTGGTGGCCAAGATGCTATGAATGTGACAACTACCTCATCACGGCAAGGAAAGTTCGAGACGAGGTTTTGGCACAAGGTGTTTGAAGAAGAGGTTGCTCGCGTCAAAGGCCACTTCGGCCCTATCAACACGTTAGTAAAATTTTCCGAAGTTCTTTCCCGATACTGACTTCGAGCTAAAGAATTGCCGTTCATCCGCGCGGAACTTCATACGCGTCTGGAGGAGAAGATGGGTTCGTGCGGGTACATCATTTCGACGAATCGTACTTCGCCGCCAAGCCGTATGGTGGAGACTTACAGATTGAGGATTAAGATGTTGCGTGTATTTCTTGTAGAAGCAGAGGGCAGGAATACCCATGGTTCATGTACAGTAAATGTCGCCGTACCACTACCTCAGTGTGTGCTGTAAACACGACTACGTTATGTCACCGATGAAATGGATCAAAACACCTGTCGGTTGCCGTGGAGCCGAACGCGCGCCGTTGAATGGTCTTGTTCCCGACGACCATTGTTTTCCACCACCTCCTATAGACAAAACGCTCCTTCCTGCCACGAATTATTCTCACATTTCCCAACTATTCACTATAGACATTCATAGGCCCCTTTCGGATGGCATCGACCAGCTTCATTGCGTTAAGTAGTCTAATAATATGCGCAGCCACCTCAAGAGCGCACGACATCCCACCAAGTACCACACCGTCGACGAGTCTTGATGTTTTCTTGAAGGACTTGCGGAGAGCAGAAGAAGCCGATGGCGGATACTACAATCCTAATGAGCTTGGTGGCAGTATGCTCACAGTGCGTTCACCGTTGCTGTTGAGGAGTGTACTGCTTCATAATTAATGCTTTCTGCACCACAGCAAGTGGACAATACGTATCCAGCAGGACAAGGGGAGCCAGTGAATATCATTATTTCAGGAGACTCCGACGAAGAAGTGCTCGCAGATAACGAAGACAAGGGTGGAATCCTGAACTACTATTTGTGCGCCCCCGTTACCACTTCTGTTAACACCTTTCATTCTGATGCTCTTCGGCAGATCATTACATTTCTCAGGCGAATGTCTAGGGCAGCATGCAGGCAGCTCCCAGCGGGTGAACCTGGGAGATGGAAAGGGATACTGTACGTTTCAATCCATCTTCCACAGGGGCTACGACGCTAACCATGACACAGTGAATGAGACAGCTGTGATACGGTGGAATTACTATGAGCCGCAGCTGGGCGCGTGTACGGAGAGCATCAATGGTGGGAATCACTTCCGATACTGGGTGCAAAATGGCAACGATGCAGACAGGTACAGAGCACTTCATTATGTTCGGGTTGGCTGGAGACTTACCAAATTCTAGTGGTGCCTACTTCCTCGCTGCATCGTACGAGATGCCCATATCAAAGGGGCACGACATTGAACCCAACGGGTACAATCTCGGGCGCGATTACCTCGTTGCCAATATCACCAATACCACCATCCCTACCGTTAATCTCACAAATACCACAGACATGTCCTCCTATTCTGGCTACACCTACTCTAATGGCTGGACATATTACACGGACGTTAAATATCTACCTGGGCTGTTAGACAACTCTAGCTACAACATCAACCACAACTGGTCTGTACAGACCAGCGAAACTTTTGCGGTCGATGGGCTGGTGGCATTGCTTAAAGTGAGCATCCATGAGAGACCGCCCGGTTCTTCGTGAGTTTCCCGACGTTCCTTCTGGCCTGCTGAGCACAGTGCTAATCCTTTTTCGCAGTGCTTCTTCTCTATCATCAACAGCGTTGATATTCTTGCCATTAGTCGCGTTGCTCTTGGGCGCATTGTCATTATCGATTTGAATGGACTATTAGATAGAAAATGACTCAACGGACACCCAATCTGCATCCACTTTAATATTTCTGCGTGTATTATTCAACTTGTTTTTTTCCAATTGGTGAATCCACAAGCTTGCGTGGAGTGGCAATCAGTACTGCACAGCCACGCATACATTTCTGGCCCTTCTTGCGCAGCCATGTCATCTGCAGACTCTAGCAAGCGCCTCTACCTCTCTTCTGCTCTTCCAGATCACCTGGAATCTGATTTCCCCGCTGCATATGCTATTATTTTACTCGCTGAGAGACATGCTTTGGAGGAGTATGCTAGCGCCACGCAAGCTACTGTCCGTAATGACGCAGAGAAATGCATCATCAATGCTAGGATCGTAGGCGGTTTCTTTGAACGTTTCCATGCCGAGAAACATCGCTTCGCGAGAGCTGCAGTCAAGGTAGCCCTTGATGTTCTCTCTCAAGGAGGAACGTCTGGAGCAGATTCAGATAAAGTTGTGTATGGGTTGGGTCAACTTTGGTGCGATACCATCTTACGCTCATGTACGCTGGTTCATTCTTCGCATTTCGATGCACCGAGCTGTTACTAACATGTTCATGGGCAGTCAGAACTGTGAACAAGCCCTATCTACCCCCTTCCTCTCATCCATCTCGCATGTCTTTCAACTCGCTACAGAGCACTCTGATCAAGACCATCGACGCATCCGGGTCGGATTATTCCACATCCAGGAAAAAGGTTCGCCCATATTTTTCGTGCGAGTACATGTATATGAAGCATTCTTCCATGTATAGTCTCTAGCTCGTGACGGCTTTGCTTGTGTCATCACAGGGATATTCAACACGACATCTGTTGAGACAATTGCCGAGTTGAGTGATTCGGAGGCCGTTGACGCTAAAGGTGATCTTGTTATCGAGAGCTGCCATATTTTGAATGAAAGCGCCATGCAAGGTGTAGATCCGCTTGGAACTAGCGGAAGCGAGAAAATCGAGAACAAGGCTAGTCATGAAACCTCGATCCTTTACAATAACTCGCAATATCAGCAGACGAGTAACACCGGTGGAATACTTGCAATCCTTTCTACATTTGGACTTCACAAAATTGTTGAAGATGTTAGCAGAAAGGACGGCATTCACAATCCTAGGAATCTAATTTCGTTGACACACGATTTCCACAAGCTTTTCGACGCTTTACGCATCTGGTTCGAAGAAACAGACAAGGTGGGCTGTAGAAAAATCACATATGGTGTTAGAAATTTATATCGTGCTTTCAGGATCACGCATACACTCTGCGTTGTTCGAAAAAGAGGTTGCCAGAGCATATGCGGCGATACGTGGGTCAAGTTGTCGATTTCAAACGTCCTGCATCATTATACACGCTGCCCGCTCTTAAGACCTCTTTAGAGGAACTTTTGCCTGATCAAAACCTTCTCGCCCTTCATGCTATCTGTGCTCGCGTAGCCGATATGTCTGGTGTTGCTGAGGCTTTTGACAAAATGGATATGGATATGGAAGAGACAACTGTTCTTGCGGAGGATGGATCAGCTGGTGATCTTTTGTACAATCTGCTAGTTCCCTATCGCAATATTGCGACGTCGGCTTAGTCTCTCTTTGGCATCCTTGGAAGGAACTCTGTTAGTAGGTTTTATTTATCTATCAGAAAGTCTAACGCGTTGAAATCAAGGTTTCACTAACTCACGTTGCTAGCGATAAACTTGGGCTTACTTGCACATTCTAGTCTCAAAATACATAAATCATGCCCGTTCCTTGAATCAGTCTGTCCTAGCATACCAAACTGCACTTTTGTTGAGAGCTCTGTGTACACGTCGGCCTTTCGAGTTTTCAGCCTTGTGTGACAGCCTGTTCCCATAATGCACGAGTCCGCTAGTAGCAGTATCATGATTAATAGGCAAGACACCTGGCACATTGAACTCTGCAGAGCTCGTCGTGGGGATCGCTGTAACGCATTGGGAGTACTCTTGGGTGATATTAACCGCTATTTTGCTATCTAAGCAAGGCATTGATCCAGCTCTGGTAAAGTAGAGGCACTAGTGGGTTCCGAAGTGGCTTTCGTTTTTCCACGTTTTATCGTTGCAGGGTATACTTAATAAACGGCCGTGAGCGAACGCTCAAATCTGGCTGATATATGTGATTTTTATGCCTAACGGTTTCTTTTTACTTCAGCGCTGCTGGAAAGGTATACTATACGCACAATGGCGAATATGATTGTATTAGCGACGAGGGAATGGCTCTGAGAAAGTATCGAGTTTGATAGCGCTGCGTGGTTGGGCGCTTTAGTGATGAACGCGTATTTCGTATCACTGAGATTTACTCTAGCAGTAAACACATACATTTACTAGTACCACCGATCCCGAAGTCTCTTCTTACTCACCATAGGCCTCGTCACCACAATCGCCACTGCCAATCCCACAATTGTTAACACTAACTGGGCCTTGTTGAATTCCTCGCTCAGCACATCAAACGTCCTAGAAGGTGCAACACGGGTCAGGAATAAGTCCAGTCCAGATGCGAATATGAGAGAGGTAGATTCCAATAAGGAAGGGACGGTGATGATTTTGGAGATTTTGGCCACCTGATAATGTAGAAAAGGGTTCAGTTGGTAGTGCTCTCGCAAGCGGGGAAGCGGTATGAGCGCACTTGGTAATTATGTGATAAGACGAGCTTGGCGTCAGAGGGGAGCACAGGATGATACTGAATCAGCTGCTCTTCCATTTCCTGACTCGTCGCTTTTCGGTTCGGTCTGCGAGGGTTCAATAAACGGCCTGGAATGGACCGGATCTTGTTATCGTTCGTAGCCACTATAAAAAGTACCTTAGTGACAAGAACAATGGGAAAGAGAGAGAACCAGGAAAGAAAGAACGCACCGATGACATCTTTACCAGAAATCCCAAATTTGGTACGCGTAGTAGCCATAGCAGTGACTTCATTTCTATACACGAACGAGTTCTCGTAGAACGTGATATCCAGGTTGTCTTTCGAGAAGGGTGTCAAATCCGAACTACAATAATACGTATCAGAGACCAAACAAGAGAACAGAGAGAGAGAGAGAGAGAGAGGAAAGCTAACCTCTTGCGTTTATCATCCACACCAGCGCCTTCGTACATCTCCACAACAACAATCCTATACCCCTTCGTCTGTGCAGTCCCGAGATACTCGTCGTCATAATACCCGTACACCAATCTATGCCCCTCCAATGTCCCTTGCACATCCGCACATTCCGTCGAAGTAGGAAGTGTCGCATCATAAACCACACTACCCTTCGCTCCATCCAGCACACGGAGCTCACACCCTTGAGGGTAAGGAGAGACGAGAATACTGAGACGGGGATTGAGATACTTGTACAATGTCGTCCTGTTTCCTAAAACTTTGCCTAGCGAGGCAATTGGGCCTGGTGTTGCTGGGATAAGCTTTGATTCAGGGGCGAAGGGTAAAGACCAGGATGCAGTGGCGATGAAAGAAGAATCATTGGATAGTTGGTATCCAGCGACAGATCCACCAAGAACCACTGGGAGATGAGCAGCGCTCAACGCACTCTGGACTACTTGGCGGGCTTGCTCTGTTTTAGGGTATACATGTGCCTGCATTTGTGAATGAGCGAACTGGATGAAGAGGAGAAAGGAAAGGGGTGGAGATAGGCACCTGAAGAGAACTATCGAGAATCAATACTGCTTTGTCGATCAGATACGCATTGGCCAGTTTTCCACTGCCGACTTTAATGCCATGCAACATCCTGTCTGCGCGCTCTCCCTGTCCCAAACTAGCGCCCGTGAGCGCATCGAAGTGATACAACACGATATCCTGCTTTTTCATCAGCAACACCCTCACAAACAAACGCCTAAAACACATACATTCGCATCTTCCACAACAACGAATGCTTGCAACTCTGAGATGAACAACTTTGCAGGCGTTCCAGAGGGGAAACGACGGGACCAGATGATATTACCGTTACTGGAATCCAACCCAAACAATTTGCCTCGTTTCGATACTGTCACAATAACCTGTCTAAATCCAAACGCATCCCGTGTTAAGGTAGCATCTCCAGTTTGTGCAGTGGCTGAAGAGGATGCAGATGCATAAGAGCCTGTGGCGAAACGTTTGGCGAACTTGACCAGATACGCAGGCAAGTCCTACATTCATCGCAGTCCCAGTCAGCATCCCAATACAATGGACGAAAAAGATGAGCATCACCTGAGCATCCCTTAGCTGCCTTTCCAGTCTCTGTAAAAACCTCTCTTCCTCCAACCTCCTACTATCCAACTTATTCTCCGGCAACTCCACAAACTGCACCAACTCCAAATTTGACAACGATTCTTCTCGTGTCCACTGTAGTTTATCTTGTTGCATGAACTGAACTGTTCCTGTTGTTGTCGTCAAGAAGAGACGGCCGAGAACAGACATGCTGGATGGGCTAGCTGCGTCCATTGCGATGTGTACGACGTCACCGTAGGAAGCTTTGTCTCCACGGAAGGAGTATCCTGCTACCAGACCTGTTCCATCACCTAGATGGGGCGCTAAGAGTTCGACGGAGTTCATCTATACACGGGATCAGTATGGATAACAAGCAACAAATGAAACAAAGAGGCATACGCGGTAGTTGGGTGCCCAATAATATTTGGCCAAATATGGTTTGCGCTCTTTATCCAATCCCCCAGCATACAAAGTGGACTGTGTTGCCTCCCAATCCCACACTTTCTCCAATCCGTGCTCCGTCAGCTTAACCACGCGACTGGAGCCACTTGCATTCTCCAATACGATATGACCATACTTGTTCAATCCCAGTTCTACTACTTTCGCGCCAGAACCTTCCAATACAGATGCTTTGGCATCCAGAGAAGGCGTTAGAGGTAGAGCTTTGAGGTACGCGCCCTTGTCTAGCCAGACGAGATGGGGAGGGACAGAAGGGGTGCTGAGGATGACTACGCCAGAGTCGTAAGAAGATAAACTGGATGAGATGGCAGAATCTGAAAGGAAAGTGCCGGTGGAAGGAGAGAGTGCGGTGACGTGGAGAGTGTAAGACATGAAAGAACTAGTCAGGCCGATAACGTAGATTGCTTCTGGTGTTGCTGCAATTCGAGTATATAGTATTGAAGAGCTATATGGAAATATCAACTTTGTGAGAAAATAGAGGGATAATGGAGGGGGGGAAATGTGTACCCTTGGTCTGGAGAACTCCATGTCCAAGTAAGCTCTCCGTTTGGAGTTACGCTATGTACAGTGCTTGGATCTGCGAGTACGATTATGCTGGAGTCTGTAGTGAATTCCAGTGGTGAGGTCGATAGCGTGGAAGGAGAAGTATGTGTTGAACTGGGAAGTCGTTTCTCCAACAATAGTTCTCCGCTAAGAACGTCGAATAGTCGTAGAGTGGAGGCTTCTGATCCAGATAATGTGGCAACGACTGTAATAAGTCTGCGTTAGAAGCCTTGGTAAAGGCACACTGAAGAATGCAAACGTACCGGTGTCATGTTTCTCAAACGAATGCAGATTATCTCCGTCTTGGAATAGATGCCTCCACGCTGTAAATATCAACAGCAAATCAAAATTCTTACTTTCTACAAACAACAGTAGCAATAACTACGCACTTATATTTCCATTTAGAGGGTCCAATGCAGCCAGGACATTGCTCTCTGTCGCAGTTAGAATCACTGTCTTCGTGTTCTTTTGCCCCACTCGATGCAGAACAGGCGCTGCATTATGCTGATGAGTTAATGGAATGCCGATGTTAGGTTTGTGCCAGTCCAGTACCCCAACGTCAGACTCATGGATGGCCAGACAAGAGGAAAGGAGAGTTGCGAGTGTGCACCATGATAACAAGCGCATGGTGTAGGGCGCTGGTGGTGGTATGTGGAAGGCGCGTCCTTGCTGGAATACGGGGTCCGCGCAGCCCGCGCTATCACGTGGGCAAAGTGAAACATAAAATAGTGTATAGCCCACCTAAGTTCATACTCTTCACAAATTTGTTATTGGGCAGGAACAAAAGCACCAAAATTTCTGGATGGAATAGACTACATACGCCGAAGGGGAATCGAACCCCTACCTGCTGCTCACGAGATGGAAGGCAGCAATGATAACCGTTTCACCATCGGCGTGTGAAGAATGTTTGGCATTTGTAAGTTTCATCTCCTCCAGCTACTACAATCCACCACCTACGCACTGCCTATGTATTCCAATACTATTTTGGCATATAGAATTACTCTGAATCCTCCAACAATGTTATTCTTCTATCAGAGTGCCCGATACGATTCTGAGGCTGAGCGCTTGAGCTGTCACACGCTGATGGCTAGAACACTGAAAAGCTATGAACCCCAGTCTCATGAGAAAACGAGACTTCGCAAATAGCAACCTACAAGTCATAGAAAGTAGTCCAACAAATTCTCCTGAATCTTCTCAGCCAATTTTGTTAAATTTTCCTGCTCACTCGAATAGCGACTTTGCTCCGCGAATATACGCAGAATCCCAAGAACGTCCATCCGTAATACTTTGTCTATGCCTTCGCAGTTCTTGACGCCATATTTTGACGCCACATGGTCGGAAATATTGTTGAGTGTAATATACCCTCTCAGAAGCCTGGATCTCTGAACGTCTGTGAGCTGAGAAGGGAGTTTAGATTGAAAAGAATGGGGAGCAGTGATGTCGGTTATTGAATCTCTTGCGGATGTCACGGCTTCACACAGAAGACGATAATATATCTCGCCCTCCATCTCTCTCCAATCATCATTCTCCGCTATCTGAAGCGCATCAACCAGATCTAGTGTTCTGGGACTGGCTTCGATGCGTTGGATCATCTGATCTAAGATGGCTTCGCGAAGCTGCGTGTGGTTGGCCAGCTTGGCATACTTGCGAAGGCGTAAGAGATTCTCGTGGGACATCCGCAAGGATAGAGAAGGTTTGGAGCTCGCCCACATGTTTGGTCGTGAGAGAGAGGCAAGGTCCAAGAACTCGCGTGCCCAGCTCTCCAAGCTGGCAAACCCATATTTGTGGGTTATCAATGCAAGGGAAAGGAACCGATAAATCTGTTCGGGAGTGAAGGATGCACGACGGGCCATGGTGGTGATGTCGCCTGGTCTGGATAGAGAAGATAACGTAAGCACCGAGAATATTGAACACCAAGGCTATGAGATCTTGTTACGTGGCATAGATCATCCAACACAACGCACGAAACTCTTCTGCAGTGTCACCGCTAAGTGTAAGAGGTGTCTTGTCACTGGCTCCATCTCCTACAGTACCTAGCATGGGTGCAGATAACATATCAGAGAAAGCGGATTCCTCTCTCATGAAAGCACCCTTGTGCACCTACACGAATGCTATTGTGAGTATGAGTTGTTTGCATGCCATCTCCTACTGGAATCGTACACGAAAGAGTGTTTTCTCCACCAAAACGACAAAATCACCAGTATCTTTGTAGTAGATGGTATCTGGTGAGATCATATCAAGAAGAAGGTGTGACGAAGGTAGTATACAGCGTAGAATATGTTTCTGTAGATGGGGGACTGGGAACTTGAAATCAACATCGGGACATGAAGTATGACTCATCCCCTTCACACGCCTTCAGCACATCGGCTACTTACTCCAGGGAAGGATCTGCGTTGGTCTTCGGGTCGCCTTGTGAGCAAGTATAGCTCCTGAGAGTGTTCGAACAATGGAGCCCACCAAATCCGCACATTATCCATCGAACCTGTGTGCATGGCTGACCAGTGTGGTGTTTAGCTATCCGAGAGTATGCTCTCAAATAAGTCAACGCTGCATTGAGCAAGTTTGAATTTTCGGTCATACTATACAAAACGTGTCACTGTTCTCCCTATAGTAAACCGTAAACAAAGGGACTCTTCTTTACAGCTAGTCATCCTGCCACGGGAATAACTTTCACACCTTCTGCGATCGAGTGTAGATAACCTATCAATATTGAAATACAACGCTGCGAGAGGATCAAGCAAATCATGGGGCTTTGTCTCGGATGTGACCGCTCTCCCGTTTTCGTCATATCTGCAGCCTGTTGATATAAGAAAAGTATTCAGAAACTGATCACAACAAACATGACAAGGTACAACACACTTTTCACTTCCATCGCCAAGGAAATATACAGGCAGAAAAGCCCGGATAGATTTTATCAGACCATCCCGGTGAGTTTTCCACTGGCCCTTTTGACGGTATGCGCACGACTCTTTGCAATTGTCCCCTGCAGAAACCGTGATTTCGGAAAGCCTGGCAACGATATCAACTGAGACAGGGGCCTCAGTGCCGGTTCTCGCAGACCATGAAATCGCGTGTTGGTTTTCGCAGGAGGTAAGAACGGGGTCAAATATAGAGGGTGGGTTTGATTTGGGCGACACAATGATCATTTTATGCGCCATGATATAGTCCCACAGGCCCCATGAGTGAGATATATCCTTGGACAGCACGGTCTTTCTGATTATCCGTAAGATCTGGCGGGAGTTGGGAGCGAATCAAATTAAGGGATGGAATGTTGGGAGCACCACTTCCACTGAATAGCATACGTGCAATTTCACGTACTATGCGATAATAAACCTCGCCTTGGATCTCACGACAGCCACTGGACCTCAGTAATCAATAACGCCTTCGAAAGAGCTAGGGTCCTTGGTTTGGCGTCCAAGCGTCTTAGTACGGCTGCTTCGACTTCATCATGCAACGCTGTGTTTCCAGTAACAGCAGCATAATGTAACAGTCGTTCGAGGTCATTCTGGGAACACGAAGAGGGGAACATTGAGGCCGTGGGAACTGAGATCATGAATGTGTTCAATCCAATAGTGGAGCGAAATGGGACACAGAAGCGATTAATATATCCCTGGGCCCAAGTGTGAAGGGCTTTGAACTCGTATTTATATGTTATTAACGCAAGAGAGAGGAATTGTGAGAGGGCGGGCAGCCCCATGCTTATTACGTAGGACGAAGATGTAGGAATTTCATGTGGCCTGTCACATAAATCAGCAATATAACTAAGTATCACTGGATTTTCAACGTACAGTGCGTACAAGATCCAACACAACGCTTGGAATTCAGCAACTGTGTCTCCCGGTAAAAGAAGCGGCTGGTTGTCATCAAGACCATCGACCTGTATCTTGTCGTTTTGTGGTACTCGGAAAAGATCAGTGAAGATAGATGGCTTGCGCTTGAGATATGCCCGGTGAATCTAAGACAATGTCAGTATCGTGCCATGCCATTGCTAGACATTACACAGCATGTACTCGGAAGAGGGTGTCTTCTACCCTGATTGCGCAATCTCCATCTTCGAGATAGTACTGAGGATGTCTGTTTGGAGATGTTTCTGAGCTTCCATCAAGTGGCATGTATCGATATCCGAGTATGAAAGGAAGACAGTCCAACCCGATTAAGGTCAGAGCGCTGATGGCGTGGGAAGTGAGCAAGTCACTCGCTGTCATGGACGTCGGATCCAGTATCAGGGGGCACGCATCAATTCTTCGTTGACTTACAAACGGCATATGCGAGCAGTGCTTGACCCCCCGGACAGAGAATCGGCCGAGATTAATAGCAGCAAGTTGTAACGGCATTGGTACTGTACATTGTGTGCATATATATTTCTGTCACTACATGAAACTAGAAGTTGAAGGTCGCTACTACTAAGCCCGAACACCTTTGATGATGGTGTGAAAGTCTTTCCCTGTATGAACAGGGACAAAGAAGTCTTGTACTTCCATCATATCTTTGGCACTGTGCGTGACGAATCAAATATTTGCGCAATAATACGAGGAGAACGACGGCCAATAACCAACCTGGTGTTGTGGATCTCAAAATCAAACTTTCGAAGCAGATTGCCTAAAATCAGATAGAGCTCTGCCCATGCAAGGCTGCGCAAAGAGAAACAAGTAAA
>Ga0247730_1001079_pt1 | contig 16252 bp, 25 predicted proteins | sample UWRJL073202C2_FD_180959 | JGI IMG/M metagenome (GOLD analysis project Ga0247730, IMG submission 180959) | Plant litter microbial communities from Arlington Agricultural Research Station in Wisconsin, United States - UWRJ-L073-202C-2 | ecosystem: Environmental > Terrestrial > Plant litter >... | reverse complement strand
CCTATCATGCGTCCAAGAACAATTGCTATGTCATTTTCAACGAATTACTTGACTTGACACCCTTCACAACTTCTGGGAACCTCTCAACAGTACCGACCAGCTCCCTATCAGCACAATCACCTGCGCGTCCGAGCACTCCAACTCCTGAGAGTTACAACAGAACGATATATCGACTGGCGGGTGTCGTGTGTCACTATGGACAACACTCGTTTGGCCATTATATCTCCTTCAGGAGGAAACCGCCAGTGGGGAGACGACATTGGGATCCGCCGCGGTTAGTTCGCAGAGCACAGAAGTACGGTGCACAGTCAGAAACAGACACTGGGGAAGAGGAAACGGAAGATGAGCGAGAACAAGACGAGCTGTCGAGAGACTTCACTTGGGAAGATGGGCCGTCGGAGTGGTTGCGGATCTCAGATGACAGTTGTGTCGAGGTTCCTCTTGCAGCAGTGTTAAGAGAAGGTAGTGGGGCGTTCATGTTATACTATGAGCGGGCGACCGTGGTACTTTCGCCCACATCGTCCTCTTCCCATTCCCCTGCTCCAATGGCCACTCCTGCGCCAATACCTGTCCCAGCGGCAATGACTACATCAACTATGCCAGTGTTTTCATCCTCGTCATATACTGGGCGCACTTCTTTCTCTTCAACATCCGACTCGAGTCCTTCCACTTCGAGTTTCTTGAGCTCATCCATGACATCCTCGTCCTCTTCCACGAACGGATTTGTGCCACATTACGATCCTTATGGGTCATCGGAAGAGACCTTGAAACCAGATCATCACTCCCATGCAATCCCAATCCCTTCTCGTCCAACTGGGCGACCTCGAATCGTGAGGAGCACTAGCCTGAGTGCGCGAAGTCCAATCTCCATGTCCATGATGGCAAATGGCAGTGCTGGTCTCAAAGCATAACTTAAATTAACCGTTTATCGTGTGTACGAATAGTACTACCATTGAAGTCGTAATTTCACTTCATTATTGAACAAATCTCCTAGTATGCAGGATATGCGTTGAAGCTCAACAGAGTTAAGATGGTGCCCTCAGAGTACCAGTATACCATCTTCGCCGGCTCGTACTCTGACACTGTCCCAGCCATGTCGCGGATCCTCGCGATTTGTGCCCATTGTCCCCCAATGCCCATTCCAATGTCCATCGGTTCCGCGGCCTTCGCCGTGACAAGAACAGTGATATCATCTGTCGCAGGGTTGTGAGGTCTGACATGTTCACGAGAACCCGCGATGAAGTGAGGCAGGCAGTCTTCGTTGGGTGGGTCCGCAGGATTTGTCCAATCTGGCCAAGGCGACAAGACCACTTTGTGAAACTGGCGTTCGAGCTGTTGCTCGACTGCCACTGGATCAGGTGAAGATGGCAAGGGTGCATGGGAAGGCGAAGGCCCATCGATAGGAGGTGTGATGCTCTTAATGCGCCGGACGGAGAACTCTGCATAGCCTGAAGTGTGGGTGAGAGGAAGCGCTGTGGGACCAAGCAATGGGAATAGGGATGGAGGGGTCCATTCGCCCCAGTCAGGTTCTGCTGTGGTATCTGGAACATCGGCTCCCCATCCAGATGCTGTCACCCCGGTGGTGTCGCTGCCCCATCCCGTACCTGGTGCTTCGCTGCCCCATGTCGATACATTATCACCATCGGCAACAGTAGATCCCCAGGTAGGAACTCCACTTGCCCATGTTGCAGAGTCGGACATGTCAACATCTTCTGTGCTGATGACAGTCACACCGGCATTGGCCAATGCAGCGTCGATGTCAGGATTCTCAGTGGGAATGATGTGGTCTTCTTCCACTGGCATCTCGATGCTAACCTGGCTGGGCTCAGGCGCTCGGAACAACTCTTTCAGAGCCAAACTGAGATCGTCGGGGAAGGTGCTGGCCATCTTTGATGTAAGTGGCAACTCGACGGATGCACGCTCGATGACCTGTTTAGCATCATCAAACCCTTTGTTGACTTTCTTGTCCTTTGAATTGAAGACTCGATTGCGGATAATGTACTGGACAAAGAACGAGATTAACTTGGGGGCGATCGTCAAGTGAGCATCGTTCCTATCAAAGAGATTAGCAATAGTACAGGAGGAACGAGCTAGTTACACAGTACCAAATGAGCCCTCTGTCCTTCATGTGCGTCGAGAAAAACACTTTGAGCCCATAAGCTGGATCAGCCAGGAATTCCATCATCTTCTGGTTCCCTAGATCGTCAGGATCTGGACCAACTTGGTCTATGCCATCGTCCGAGTCATCATCGGAAAGGACGTCCTCCTCAGCCTTTTTCACTTGCTTGGTCTGAGGGATTCCTGCCAGGCCAACAAATTTCTGGAACTGTTCAAGGCATTAGTAGATGGTCTTGTTCGAAATAAGAAGCATACCTCATCCCAGATCCTACGGACGTTGTTATTGGGACTTGGACTAGGCCATTTTTTGGTCCTCGTAAAGGTCTCAGCTGCGTGTTGGAACCGGGAATACATATCTTGCTTGCTGTTTTGGGTATATTTCAGCTAGCACGTCCAATAGCAATGGAGGCGACTCACGGATCGACTACTATGCTGTCTCCTCTCGCTGCGTCATCAGCCTCCCATTGTTGCCACCAGGGCATATTTGCCTTAGCAACACTCTGAGCCATTACAACATGCTTTAACGCGGTTCTGTGGTTGGTAGCGTCTGTCTTCGGGTTATCCATTTCGTGGCGCTTGCTAAGTGCGACAGTGGGGACGTTCATCCCATCGCGCTCAATGCCATCGGCTTCTGATCTCAGCCTGATCCCACTTTCGACAAAGTCCTTGTAAGGGATTCCTGTGTAAGTGGGGAATGGAGGAAAGCGAGGCTCATATTTATCGTCTGGCGTGGACATGGTGGTGGTGGTGCAGACGTAAGAAAGAAGACGCGCTTGGGCTACGCGTCTAGTTCTCGTGAGAAGTTCATCACGATGGCACGTGACCCTGCTCTTGCTCTTTATCCTTCAACTTCTGCACGTCCAAGCACAGACTTCAGAGATTCGGAATAAGACTATGCTTCAAGATCTACCACCAGAGCTTATCTACCGCATAATGGATGAAATGATGCTGGGATCTCCAAGGCCTGAGGCGAGAAACTTGCACTTCATCTGCGATAGAAAAGAAAGCCTTGCCTCTCTGTCGCTCACCTGTCATAGCCTTCGAACTTTGGTTGCGCCTATATTGTTCCAGAAGATCTCATACACCCTTGGTGTGGATGATTGGGATAACATGTCAGACGCATCTTGCGCCCTTGTCAAGAATGCGCTCACTCAATATTCCAAGTCTGCTGTGCACGTCAGGTAAGACACACCGAGTAATCAATTGCAATCCTCAGCAAGGCATGACATCAGACTTTCGAACAGGGAACTGAGGATTACCTTGCCTCGTTGGGTACAGAGCTCGCGAGAATGGGAGGCTGGTCAAGTCAGACTCTTCTGCGACATTGTCAGTGCGTTGCCACTTGTCGAGATCGTCTACTTGAATGCCGCCGCGAGAGTATCACTGGACCAAAACGTGTTCGATCTCACGGTCTCCCATCCAAGCCTACGCAAGCTGGACTTGCGCGACCTCACCATTAGTTTCCATGGTTTTCCTTACATGCAGATTGATGATAACAGCCCCAAAGCGGCGGATTTTACCAAAGTTGTCGTGTCCAATGCAACACTCTACGCGCCATCTATTGAAGAGTGTAAAGCCTGGGATAGACTGTTCAATCTTGGCGTGACAGTGACTAGGGTGCATTTGTGTCCTTCAAGTTCGGTCATGACTGGAGTCCTGGACATAACCTTGTTGGACATAACTTTCAAAGACCTGACCACCCTTGTCTGCACTGGAACTTTTACGCTAGGGGAGGGGAAGATTGTAGAGGAGTTCTTTCAGCGACACCCGACACTTCTAGAGTTGCAGATCGACTTTGCAAAGTTTGACAAGCCAAGCATGGAAAACTTAGAGCAGTGGTCTATCAGGTCTCCTCTAATCAAGCCGCTATTTGATGCGTTCGAGGGTATCGAGTGGGCCATTGAGAAGGTCACCCTTCTCAGGCACTCGGTGGTGCATGCCTTCCGCTGCAGTGGTGTGAGTCTTGCGCCACATGGCATTCTGACAGAGTCCATGAAAACTGCAATATCACGCGTCGACGAAGCATACCCTGAGCTAGAGTTTCTGAGAATGGATACCTTTCTAATACCATTGGAAAGTGGCACCGCGGAAATGGTGAGTGACAGCTGACTATATATGTCATTTTCTAATGATGATATCGATTGTCATGGACAGTGGCCCACTTTTCGAGGAGTTATACAGAGTGGCAGGTTTTCAAAGCTACTTCACGGGACGTTTTTCTGGCATCGCACAATGGCTGACTTGGATTACAGCCTTTGGAAGATACACAGCGACGAAACCAAGTTAAAATTCTTCAAAGAAATGCGAGCTCTTTCAGCCGACATGGCAAAGGCTTTCCCCTCCATGCAGCGCATCAATCAAGGTGTTTCAAACGACTTGGATCCCCTGGTAGACCACTTCAATTTCCACATATCGCGGTCTCCAGATGGTCATATTCACTTAGTGCAGGAGCATTTCGACCAAGATTTCAGCTAGTATCCACATTATGATACGTTTGAACTACATGCTGCGCTGTCCTATTATTGATATTGTTTCTGACTGGTATAAAGGGTCACGTTGACTATCCAACACTGTAGGAGTTCCGCATATGTTTCCCCTGTAGTCGGGTGTGGATTCAATGACAACAACATTATACATACGGACTCGGAGCGCGGATCTTGTGTGTGTTGCGCTTCTAGTTGGCACAGGTTAGACCCGCTTGAAAGGGGCAATGATATATATGGAATCATCCTGCCGTTTCTAGCTTTTTTCGCCCTCCAGCTATGGCCGTAGAAACATAGTAAGTGGCTCGGCTTCTTGTAACCCTTTGAATTGATCATGATTGGCAAGGGACGTTAATTTACTGGCACCTCGTCCTCCTGCTTCCATTTTGCCTCCAAATAAATTCTAATGAATTTGCAGTAAGGCCACTTAGTGTTCTCAGGTAAAATGGGGATGGCATCCTAGGCAAAAACAGCAAAAGCTATGAGCACCGCAGGACTCGAACCTGCAGCCTTTTGATATTACGTAAGCACGCTGTAACACATGACCATCGAAGTCAAACGCGCTACCATTGCGCCAGGCACCCTGTACTGGAGGACGTTGTGTAATGAGCCAATACCTTTCTGCAAATAAACCCGCTTCCCTGATGCTGTCTGCATCTCCTTAAGTTTTATCATACGCATCTGCCGAAGGACTGTTGCATAGAGAGATCTGGACGTGTTGACCGCCACACCAAGCAACCCAACGACAGTCAGGATGCCGGATGATCCGGCGGCTGCATTGACTACAGCGCCACATTTCGGCGATTACCTTCTCGTTCTATACTACCACGACCACTATGGCGCTCAATTATGCCATGCTCGACCCGGATCGGAATCCAGTCCCACTACCAGACGAAATCACTATCACTACCTACGATAGAGGCATCGAGCTTGCACTCATTGGTCCGTCCATGAGATACAAGGCGCTGGGCAGTCTTTGGCTCACCGAACAGCGGGTACGAGCGTGCTGTTTGATTCGTATATGGGCACCATACTAATTTGTTATATGGTTGAACAGTTTATCTTTGTATCTGCGCCCGGTTCAGATTTTGACTCGCTGACGATCCCTCTGCCTTCCATTCTATCCACCAATTTCCATCAGCCGACGTTCTCATCCAACTACCTTAGCTTCGAGATCAAGCCTTCTGGTCCACTAGAGCAATCCAAGCTTCCAGAGGGCGTCACAGCAGAACTGCGATTCAAGGACAAACCCATGTTTGAGTTCGTTGCGATTCTAGACAAGACGAGAGAGCGTGCGATCTATATGAAGAGGCAGAAAGTAGAGGACGATGAAGGCTTGCGTGCGTTTCTGCTCCAAATACACAACTGCTCTCAATCCTGACATTCGAATAACCTTTATAGCTACTTATACCTCCCCAGTCGAATCGTCCACAGTTTCGATGGTAGGAGGTGTCCCTGTTGACAACCCACCCGAATACGCTTGAAAGCGACAAGCTCAATTTATGTACTACTACCCCTCAACTTATGTTATAATCGGACCCGTACCATTCCAGTATTTGCTTCCAGACTGAGCTTCATAGCATCTTCTTCGATGCACTGTCCAGACCCGATGTGAGGAGCGCTCTCACGATAACCCTTTCCCTGTCCTGGGTAAACTCTCTACTTTGTTTAATGTGGGCCGTATCCTGCAATATATAGGATCGGTGCAGTTAGAAATCGAAGATACCAGCAGGTGAGCGACAATGCGTCAGGATAGTCTACTCTAGATGTCACAGTTAAATTGTGAGGGCCACGTTCTTTGTCTTGTCTCCAGGAGTATAGCAGAGCCAAGTATACGATTCGGTAAATGGGCTGTTCAGGTATCTTATCGAGGGTCAAAGACATTGCAGGTCTATAGTTGAACACGTACGGGAACACAAGTGTTATAACACCAGGACCATCAGGACGTGATGGAGCCACGTTCAGAATTCCCACGCTCCATTCAGTCAACAGCCATCAGATGCGCCTTGGTCTGCAACCATCGTTGCAAGAACTCTTCTCTGTTCCAGTGTGTTCTGATGATTCTATTGCTGCCTTGTTTAATACGCCTTTGACAACAATGTTCTCGGAGCATGGGAACGCTTTCATCCAAAGACATGCTCTTACCTCTGACAATACATCAAACATGAGCGGCTTCACCTGACCACGCACCCTTTATCGCTCCGTATAATGACTGTTCATGATAACTGAATAGCTAGCCCCGCTCGGCGCTCTAGCGTAGATAAGAAGGAGCTGCTGCTGCTTTCATCTTGACCACCATGTCTTCTGAACTGGACCACGATGCTACTGCTGCAATCGACTTGCAGAAACTTGGGTACCAGCCAGAAATGACCAGGGTGAGCCTCATTCACTGTTGAATGAGAACAGTTCTGAGAAACGAAACAGAGGCGTGGTCTGGTTCATATTTTGTTCAGTACGTCTTATGCAGCCTCTAACTGTCCACACCGACTAAGTATCTATCCTGCTCTGAACAGTGACCCTAGGTATAGTGCGTTAGTATGTCGTCAAAGATGGTCTAACTCCCATTTTCGGTAGCCATTATGGCCGTTCGTACGTTGACGTTGACAGTGAATTCGCCCAATACTCATTACGACTCGCAGCTTATGGTCTTGCGGCTCCTTTTGCCACAGGACTCATCGGCGGAGGACCAGCAGATTTCATCTGGGGGTATGCTCTCTTCTTCGATGCCCGCTCTAATACCGTGTATTCACATATACATCTTTCAGTTGGGTATTAGTGTCAATTCTAACGCTTCCTATGGCTTTTTCCTTGGCTGAAATCTGTGCTCAATACCCCACTTCTGCGGGGGCTTACTACTGGTGCTTTCGTTTGGCAACTCCTCGTTCACGAGTCTTGTTATCGTGGATCAACGGCTGGCTGACCATCGTTGGTGTCTGGACCATTACACTCTCAGTGACTTTCGGAACAGCCCAAATACTGGTTGCAGGGGTGCAGATTTACATCGAGGAATGGGTACCGACCGCATGGCAGACGTGTAAGATCATTCATTCCTGGTGTCAAAGGATTTCATGGCTAATATCCTGTCACCTAGATCTGATATTTGTGGGAATTGTTTTGATTTCGAGTGTTTTGGGAATCACCTTGGACGATTATCTACATCTCATTGATGTATGTTCTACAAAGAGCTGTCTCTCGTTATACTTATTGAAGTGCTCACTTTAGATTGGAAGTGCCATTTGGACATTGCTTGGGACCGTCGGTAAGCACACTATTCCTGCCGTCATTCGTCCGAGCTTGATCAATGGTTCTGTTCATAGTTATTCTCATTTGCCTGTCCGCAAAAGCCGCTGTTGGTCGGCATTCGGCAGGATATGCTCTCGGTCATTTTGATCCCACGCCTTCTGGATGGACTCCAGGGTGGTCGTTTTTCATCGGTCTTTTGCCTGTGAGTCTACGTATTGGAAAATCCCTTTTAGCTCAGCTAACACGACGATTTACAGCAAGGTTGGTAGTTCTCCAGCCACAACGAAACCAATTGCTGACATCCGACAGCATACACCTACTCGGCTATCGGAATGAGTGCGATCTTTTGCTCCGAGTACATGCATATAACTAATCGCGGACTGAAGTCTCAAGCATGGCAGAAGAGTTGCATAATCCCACTGTGGATCTTCCCCGGGCGATTGTCTGGTGCATACCCATCGGATTCCTGACGGGTGTTGTGTTCCTTTTGCCAATTATGTTCACTTTACCGGATATAGCTACGTTACTTGCAGGTAAGCATGTATCCTAATTATGGAACGATACTTGCAACATACTCAACGCGCACAGTAACGAGTGGACAGCCAATCGGTGTTCTATTCGAGCTCATCATGGGATCTAAGGGAGGCGGATTCGGCATGGTACCTAATTTCTTGTGGTTATCTCCTCGCTTCTGACATGTTACTCTAGTGGTTCATCATTTTCGGAATCGGCATGTTTTGCGCTATCTCAATCTCTGCAGCATCTTCTCGATCGACCTGGGCGTTCGCGCGGGACAAAGCGTTACCCTTCCACTCTTATTTCTCCAAAGTTTCACCTCGTTTTGGGCCACTGAACGCCTTTCTCTTGCTTACACTTGTGCAACTGCTTCTTGGGTTGATATATCTCGGAAGTACAGCAGCGTTTAATGCGTTTGTGGGCGTAGCTGTGATGTGTCTTCAAGCGAGTAACTCGATGCCCATTTTCATATCATTGCTTGATAGTCGAAAGAGCATCGAGAGTGGAGCGGAAGGTTTCTCGCTAAAAGGGCCTTGGGGATGGATCTTAAACATATTGGCAGTGACATGGACTCTTTTCCAGATTGTCTTATTTTCAATGCCAGCTGTGAGACCTGTTACGAAGACATCCATGAGTGCGTCACTTTCTTCTTAACAGCGAGCTTTACGGTATTCATTGTTTGGACCTGCAGATTACGCATCTGTCGTTTTTGTAGGATTTGGAGCTATCAGTGCCGTCTGGTATGTTATCGGTAAGATTTTTTTCGTTGGCGAAGTCTCGATTTGTGCTAAGATGCTTTCAGACGGTCGTCACAGATATACTGGACCTCCCGAACCGAAGGCTTCGACAATGCGGGGCAGTGATGAGAAGGCAGCAATTTCGGAGACTGAAAGCGCTTAATGTCACGTATGTGGCTTCGCATTTGAATCGTGGGTGAGAGGACCCGAAAGTAAAGTGCTCTCTGAGTGAATTTCAAAGGAATTGATGATTTGTTGTACACGATTTACAAAAGTGCACTGTATTCAGCTTAGAGACACGGCGGACATTGTTCCAGAAAGATCTGCGTCGCATCACTGGCATGAGCGTTGGTTTCATCCTCAGCAAAGTCACTCACCATTCAAATCGTCAATACCATTGAACATTGGCCTCAGCCATGTGTCGTCCCTTTCCATTATAGACCAGCCCTTGCGAAAGAGTGACACGCTTGGCGGACTCACGCAAGATGATGGCGTCGCTAACTAGTCCAACGCGTCCGGCCTGGCTACGCATCTTCTGCTCAAGCTGGAATGTTAAAGAAACATCTTGTGCACAGTACATCTTCAATGCATCGGATAGAGGGCGAGTCTCAAAGACTTCATATGACCCTCCTTTCTCAGGAGCAAACAGCGCAACTCCACTCTCTTTGACTCTGATCCAAGCTGGAGTTGATAGGCCGTATGAGTCCATGCCTTTTCCAAGGCCGCAGACGAATTTGGTGCGTTGGAGCTTCGACCTTCTGACCGCGAGTTCCAAGATCTGGAGATCGAAGGTGTTCTGGAGACGGACATTGAAATGGCTGTACAGAGCATCAGAGTCATTCCTAACGTCCCAGAACATCTTTGCAAGAGCGATCAGTAATAGTAAGGGAGATATGTAAGTGTTCGAACGTACCTTTCTGACGCTTGTACCCTCAAGCAAGCTGCGAAGGCTGTTCCCGTTTGCATCGGTCTGGTCAAAGGCTGCAGCACCGAGGGTGGTGATATCCACTAGCCAAACAGTATCTGAGCCTTCTGCATAAAGCTGTATGATGGCAACTCGTCCTGAACGTCCAAGATTGACGCCTTCGAGGTCGACAGCAACAGATGAAGGTGGTGGAGATGACTGGACCTCGGCAAGACATGCAACAAGAGTCTGAAGGGTGTCAACCATGATAGGAGTGGGCGAAGACATGATGGAGGTTTGGAGCAGACTGATGTAGTACATGAAAGACTAGCGAGACCTTTTATAGTAGCGGTGGCGCTTTCCAAGCTAGACGCCCGTAAACGTTTATGACTATGGTGGAAGCGCCAGCTGTCAAAAATCCGAAAGAAGACATTCAGCACCCATCTTACGAGCTCATTTTCCCGGGCATTGCCGATGTGAATATTCTGGAAAAGGATAAAATTACCAGTCATGGTCCCCGGCCCAGTTCATAGCCTAGCCTGAAACCCATAGACACTGCCTGATAGCACCGATCCTGACTGCTATACAGTATCATACACGGCGATTAAACGTAGTAGAGTGGGCTGCTATCAGATGATCGTTACACAGCCTGGCCAGAGTATCCAGCCCTCTTAATGGCTAGGACGATAGAAACTGTTGAGCTTTTTCCCACGGCGTGACAGAATATGTTTGAATGATCGGTACAAGAACATGAAGTTTGTTCATGACCTGTACATGATGTTCACGACTCGCGAGTTCCTCCCGCGGTAGAGTACAAGACATATCTCATACATCACAGAAAGAATTGGTATGTCATTAGTAGCACAACATTTAATCCTGCTGAGAAATACGGCATACATTACTACGACAAGAACTGCGCGATAACATGAGTAATAAGAGTTCTGTTACAATCAACGGTGCTCACCTTCAAGGCAATCAATACCACTGGACAAAGGCCTCAGCCCTGTTCGGCCCTTTGCTATTATACGAAAGACTTTGCGAAAGGGTGACGCGCTTGGCAGACTCGCGCAGAATAATCGCGTTGTTGACCAAGCCAGCATGTCCTGCTTGGCGACGCATTCTCTTCCCGAGCTGGAATATCAAAGAAACATCCTGTGCGCAGTACACTTTCAATGCATCGGATAGAGGGCGAGTCTCAAAGACTTCATATGACCCTCCTTTCTCAGGAGCAAACAGCGCAACTCCCCTTTCTTTGACTCTGATCCAAGCTGGCGTCGCCAGACCATACGTTTCCATGCTTTTCCCGAGGCCGCAGACGAATTTAATACGTTGAAACTTTGACTTTCGGACGGCGAGTTCCAGGATCTGAAGATCGAAGGTGTTCTTGAGGCTGATATTGAAATGACCGTAAAGAGCATCGGAATCGTTCCTAACGTCCCAGAACACCTTTGCGAGAGAAGTCAGAGGTATTAGAAAAATGCGCAAACAATATAACGCACCTTTCTGACACTTGTACCTTCAAGCAAGCCACGAAGGTTATTTCCGTTGGAATCAGCCTGCTCAAAGGCTGCGACGCCTAAGGTGGTGACATCGACCAACTAGACAATGTCTGAGCCTTCAACATAAAGCTGCATTACGGCGACTCGCCCTGACCGACCGAGAGAAACACCCTCGAGGTCGACAGCAACAGAAGAGGGTGGTGGAAGTGATAGGACTTCAGCGAGACAATCAGCGAGGGTGTCGAGAGTGTCCACCATCACGGGGGTAGGAGAAGACATGATGGCGCAGGCTTAAAGCAATGAAATGAGGGCTACGGAAGATTGGTGTGGCCTTTTATGCGAAAGAGGCGGCGCCTCTCAATATAGGCGCGCGTAAAAGTCTGTGGGGGAAGTGCGATCTTAGCAAACTGTCAACCGCCTGGCTTGAAAAGAAGTTTGGTAAGTCCCCGTATCTTGTATTCGAGTTCCCTGTTATCTGCAAGAAAGCCATGGAGTGTTGTCCGTAGGCGCTGGATATCGACTTCCATGCCGCCCAGGAGTAATGCGGGTATGGGTTTAGGTAGAGGTTTGGCGCCTATGGTTCGTCTGTGATGTCCCCAAGATGATAGGTTTGATGTGCTCCATGTGAGCATAGGCAGCCCCAAGATTTTTACCGCGAATCATGGTTCAATAGAAAGATCTAGCACCGCCCCGTCGACGGTGGCGCCTGCAGTGCAAAGTTATTAGAGTCAAAACGCCGCCCGGCAAAGTCGAAGTTCAAGCTTTGCAATCTGTTTTCCCTCATCGCTTGTAGCCAGAGGCATACCTGCAAAGAGCAACAGCTAGATGGTGGCCAGGGGTCAGGATGAGAACGTTTGCTGGATTCGGATTTTTGTTGAAGCAGACATGAGCACGTGGTGACTATGCAGTAATCTTATCGTTATCTCTCTCGGGCTATCACCCAAAGGCAGAGCTTCCGGTACTGGGACCCCCTAACTGGCGCTAGTGAGGTGGATATTCAGCCCCAATGAGATACTTTACACTTCAGAAGCTGGCGCAATAAGAGCGGAATATGTTGCCTGAACAGCCGAGGCGGGTTGCTTCAAATTTGATTGCCTGAATCGATGATCCATCCGGAACTTGTTTCGAGGGTTTCTTCTGAACCACCATTATCGACCGCCCAGTATGTCCAGCGCTCAGTTAGCATCGTTCAAAGTACCAGCTATCGAGAATGAGCCTATGGTATGCTTCAATGAACTCAATATTATGAACGCGTCTGAACATTATAGTAGAAAACCTACGCGCCGGGATCTGCAGAAAGAAAGGCGTTAGATGCTGCTGTTGCTCAGATGCAGCAGGAACTACCTTTTGAAGTGCCTTGTATTGTGAATGGAAAGCCAGTGCGTGCTTTCACAGCAGCGTGTGCTTGCAGCTGCTGAAGCTTCTGTTACCAGGTCAAGACAGGAAAGACCCTCAAGCAACTCATTCCCCATGACCACGCTTCACATCTTTGCACATATCACGAAGCAGATGAGGCTACAGTCTCCAGTGCCATTGATGGTGCTCTTGCAGCCAAAGCAGATTGGGAGAGCATGCCTTGGAACGACCGGGCTGCCATCTTCTTGAAAGCCGCCGATCTCGTTAGTGGGAAATACCGATACAAGCTCATGGCTGCCACCATGCTTGGTCAAGGAAAGAACGCATGGCAAGCAGAAATCGATGCTGCTGCTGAGGTGCGACGGATTCTATCGTGTTTTCGCTTTTGCATACTCATATCTACTTCAGCTCACAGATTTCCTTCGTTTTGGAGTGAAGTTTGTTGAAGAGTTGTACACTCAACAACCACCTAAGAACACCGCCGGCTCATGGAAGTACGTCGTTTACATCTTTGATATTTGATATTAGCTCATGAAAGACAAAGCCGTACTGAGTATCGTGCTCTGGAGGGATTCGTGCTCGCTGTCACACCTTTCAACTTCACCGCAATCGGAGGAAACTTGCCAGGAGCACCAGCTCTTGTTGGAAACGTCGTTGTTTGGAAGCCTTCACCCATGGCCATCTATTCGAATTACATTGTTTACCAGATTCTTGCTGAGGCTGGTGTTCCTCCTGGTGTCATTCAGTTTATTCCAGGACCCGCTCCTGAGGTTGTTGGTCAGGTTATCAATCACAAGAGTTTCGCCGCTTTGCACTTTACCGGAAGCACGACGGTGTTCCGTAAGCTCTGGAAAGACATCTCTTCCAACTTGGATCTGTACAAGGGTTATCCTAGGATTGTAGGGGAGACTGGAGGAAAGAACTTCCACGTTATCCACGAATCTGCTGACATCAGGAATGCGGTTCTGCAAAGCATCCGTGGCGCTTTTGAGTATCAAGGTAAGTCATGGTTTTACTTTGTTTCGCTACTTCCATGTTCTAAGTATCATTGCAGGTCAGAAGTGTTCGGCTCTGTCACGAGTATATGTGTCGTCGAAAATCTGGAACGGGGGCTTCAAAGATCAATTCCTGCAGGAGATTGCGCGCATCAAAGTGGGTTCCCCTCTCGAGTGGGAGAACTACGTTGGTCCCGTCATGTATGTTTATTTCAGTATTCAAATAGAACGTTCTAACTTGGACCACAGCGCGAAGCACTCATATGACAAGATTGTGGGGTATATTCAGAAAGCTAAAGATGCAGGTGGCGAAGTTCTGGCTGGAGGTGTCGGTGACGACTCCAAGGGCTTCTTTGTCCAACCCACTGTCATTCTTAGCAAAGACCCCAAGTCTGTCACCATGGTCGAGGAGATCTTTGGCCCTGTTGTCACTATCTATGTCTTCGAAGACACAGACTACGAGAAAACGCTGGAACTCATTGACACCACTACAGAATACGCGTTGACTGGATCCATGTATGTTCTCACTCCCTTGTGTGGCAGTAATATACTTACACAACGTCAACAGCTTCTCGACAGACAGGAAAGCCTTGATCATCGCAACGAACAAGCTGCGCAATGCTGCCGGGAACGTTTACTACAACGAGAAATGCACAGGTGCTGTAGTTGGCCAGCAGCCATTCGGAGGTGCTCGTGGAAGCGGGACCAACGACAAAGCAGGTAGCATCAGCATCTTCTACCGCTTCATCAGTGCTCGAAGTATCAAAGAGAATTTTGTGGGCCTGGAAGAGTTCCATTACCCATCGAACTTCGTTTGAAATGTAACAGTAGCATACTAATTCAATTTTTGTATCATCTTCGCCTATCCCTGTCTTTTCTGCGTGGACTTCTCGATCTTGAGCTCCGTCTCCTGCTATGTCTGTCCGAGTCCGAGTCCTTCTTGTATCCACTGTCCTTGTCCCTGTCCGTACTCTTCTTGTACCCGTTGTCTCGTGGGCGCTCGCTACTACGAGAGCTGGGAACATCAAAGACCATTCCATAGTCTTTAGACCCTCTTCCTCCATCATCATCACGATAGCGTTTGGTGGCCACAAGATCGTCCCTACCACCATAGCCAGGAGTATATTTGGACTTCGGAGCACGAGTGATATGGTTAGACCAAGATGTGTTTGTCTTGGCAACGGACTGTGAGCTGCGAATAGAAGTGAGCATAACGAGCATGAAGTAAAATAGCGTGACGTACAAGTCGACCCAGATTCGTCGGTCATCAACCAAGACATTCTGCATCTTGAAGTAGCCCTGTTCCGCGTCCTCACGCTTGTCAAATTCGATAAAGGCATACTGCAGCGAGTCTCCGGTCTTCTTGTCGCGGATGACCTGACAGCTCATGATGGTTCCAAACCTCGAGAAAATGAGCTCAAGATCTTCGTCCCTAGTGACAGGGTTGAGTTTGCACACAAAAAGAACGTTTTCTGGTGGTCTGACGTTGGCAAAAGGGAGATCTCCGACCATTTCGAGCGTCAAAGCTGATGCTGCGGCTGCCTTTGCACGTTGGATCCGTTCCTCTTCATCTTCAGGGAGTGTAGCAAGAGGATCCTCGTCTTCTGCAATACGGGTAGAGTTGTCTGGTGGTCGAGTGGGCGATGAGGGCGGTTTCAGAAGGTTCGGTGGGTCGGGAAATGGGTCGTCTGCAACTCGTTCAGTTATGTTCTCTACACAAAGAAAAGGGCAATTACCTAGAATGACAACATGTCGAATGCGCACATCTTTGAATGGTCGGCCTTCTTGGTCTGTGTAGACCTCATTCAGCTTGTCAAGGGTATCCATGCCTTCGACCACTCTGCCAAACGCCGCATGTTTCCCATCCAGGTACTCAATGTTATCTGCCAGTGTGATGAAGAACTGGCTCCCACATCCGCCAGGCCCCCCGTCTATCGAGGGCGCAACTGCCATTGAAATAGTGCCCTTTTCCGTATGCTTCAACTTCGAGGGCTGTATTTCTGGCAGGAAATATCGAGGAACGGACGAGGAAGACGACGCTTGCTGGGAGTTAACATAGGACCATATCGATTCTCCACCTGTTCCAGTCGCAGATGGATCGCCCGTTTGCGCGAGGAAATCTTTTGAGACTGTGGACAATCTCAGCAGAGAACGGCCGACAACAATAAGCCACGCACCGTTGAAGAACGCGTTCAAGTTGTAATAGTAAACTTTGCAGAGCTTGAGGAAGTTCTCGCAGGTTTTAGGGCAAAGTTCTGTTTCAAGGTCGATAACAAGGTCTCCTAGAGACGTTTCGAACAAGACTGACATAACTGACCTCTGCAGGCCGCCAATCAAACGGGCTTCAGATGGACGCACTAAACGAGAAAGAATGGAAGACCAGAGGCACAAGAGAGCTTTA
>Ga0247730_1001078_pt1 | contig 16272 bp, 11 predicted proteins | sample UWRJL073202C2_FD_180959 | JGI IMG/M metagenome (GOLD analysis project Ga0247730, IMG submission 180959) | Plant litter microbial communities from Arlington Agricultural Research Station in Wisconsin, United States - UWRJ-L073-202C-2 | ecosystem: Environmental > Terrestrial > Plant litter >... | reverse complement strand
CGGACGTGACCGGTTCGATCAAGCTGCCGGAAGGCGTCGAGATGGTGATGCCTGGCGACAACGTGAAGATCTCGGTGACCCTGGGCTTCCCGATCGCGATGGACGAAGGTCTGCGCTTCGCGATCCGTGAAGGTGGCCGCACCGTCGGCGCCGGCGTGGTTGCCAAGATCGTCAAGTAAGAAAAGTGATGCCAGCCTTTTGGGGCTGGCACCCGGTCGCAGGGCGGGCAGGTCTTAACACCTCCCGCCTTCGCGGTTCCACTGTTTTACCTGTACGCCAGTAGCTCAATTGGCAGAGCAGCGGTCTCCAAAACCGCAGGTTGGGGGTTCGAGTCCCTCCTGGCGTGCCACTCTTTTCGAGGATCGACGGCAGTTCGTGCCGGACGCAGGCATGGGCTTTCAGGCCCGTTCCGTCCGTGCATTAACCTGTCAAGCGCGTATGAACACGAAGGCAGCAGAACAAGCCAAGGGTATGGGCCCGGCCGATTTCGGCAAACTGGCGCTCGCGCTGGTCGTGCTCGTCGTCGGCATCGTCGGTTTCTACTATTACAGCGATAACCCCAGCGTGCCGTCATTCGTGCGCGTCGTCGGCGTTATTGCAGCGGTGGTCGCCGCCATGGCGATCGGTGCCTTCACGGTACCGGGCCGCAAGCTGCGTGGCTTCGTTGCCGAGTCGCAGTTCGAGTTGCGCAAGGTCGTCTGGCCGTCGCGCGACGAAACGATCAAGACCACGGGTATCATCATCGTGGTGGTCATTATTCTCTCGCTGCTGATGGGGCTCATCGACTGGTTGCTCAAGACGGTCGTGCTCGATTGGCTGCTTAAGCTCGGACATTGAGGTAAGGCATGAGCAAACGTTGGTACGTGGTTCACGCCTATTCGGGATTCGAGCAGCAGGTTCGCAAGGCCCTGACTGAGCGGGTCGTGCGCGAAGGCATGGAGGAGCGCTTCGGCGACATCCTGGTTCCGACCGAGGAAGTCATCGAGATGCGCGGCGGCCAGAAGCGCCGCAGCGAGCGCAAGTTCTTCCCTGGCTATGTCCTTGTCCAGATCGAGACCGATACCTCGGGCAAGACGCCGCGCATCGACGATGAGTGCTGGCATCTGGTCAAGGAAACCCCGAAGGTCATGGGTTTCATCGGCGGTACGGCAGATCGTCCGCACCCGATCCGCGATACCGAGGCAGAGGCCATCCTCAGCCGGGTTCGCGAGGGCGTCGAAAAGCCCCGTCCGAAAGTCCTGTTCGAGCCCGGCGAGATGGTTCGCGTCACCGAAGGCCCGTTCAACGACTTCAATGGCGTGGTCGAGGAAGTCAATTACGAGAAGAGCCGCCTGCGCGTTGCAGTGCTCATTTTCGGTCGTTCTACCCCGGTCGAGCTCGAGTTCGGTCAGGTGGAGAAGGCCTGAGTGCCTTCTGGCTGACGCAGTCAGCCCCTTCGCCCCCGGTCGTTGCTTAGCCTGGGTCGAACGCCTATAATGCCCGGTCCACGCTGGAGCCTTGTGCTCCGGCGTGTCCGTGTTTCAGCGGTCCGCATGGGCGGGCCTATCCATTCCAGGGACGGTCTACAGCGAGGAGCCGCAAGGCGCCAGCACTCGCGAGGAAAGTAAAAATGGCAAAGAAAGTAATTGGTTACATCAAGTTGCAGGTGAAGGCTGGCCAGGCTAATCCCTCGCCGCCCGTCGGTCCGGCGCTCGGTCAGCGCGGCCTGAACATCATGGAGTTCTGCAAGGCGTTCAATGCCGCCACGCAGAAGCTCGAGCCGGGTCTCCCGATCCCGGTCGTGATCACGGCTTACTCCGATCGTACCTTCACCTTCATCACGAAGACCCCGCCGGCCTCGATCCTCCTCAAGAAGATCACGGGCGTGGCCAAGGGCTCGCCGAAGCCGAACACCGACAAGGTGGGCAAGGTCACCCGCGCCCAGCTCGAGGAAATCGCGAAGTCGAAGGAGCCGGATCTGACGGCTGCCGATCTCGAAGCCGCCGTGCGTACCATCGCCGGCAGCGCGCGTTCCATGGGTCTGGTTGTAGAGGGTTAAGACATGGCAAAGATCACCAAGCGTATGAAGGCCGCCACGGCCGCCGTTCAGCCCAACAAGACCTACGGTCTTGAAGAGGCCCTGAAGATCGTCAAGGACAACGCCAAGGCGAAGTTCGCCGAGTCGGTCGACGTCTCCGTTCGCCTCGGCATCGACGCCAAGAAGTCGGACCAGGGCGTTCGTGGTTCCTCGCTGCTGCCCCACGGCACCGGCAAGACCATCCGCGTCGCCGTGTTCGTGCCGCCGGGCGAGAAGGCCGAGGCCGCTCTTGCTGCAGGCGCCGATGCCGTCGGTATGGACGACCTCGCAGAGAAGATGGCTGCCGGCGACCTGAACTACGGCCGCGTCATCGCTACGCCGGACGCCATGCGCGTCGTCGGTAAGCTCGGCCAGGTCCTCGGTCCTCGTGGCCTGATGCCGAACCCGAAGGACGGCTCGGTCACCGCCGACGTCGCCACGGCCGTCAAGAACGCCAAGGCCGGCCAGGTCAAGTTCCGTAACGACAAGGGTGGCATCATCCACGCGACCATCGGCAAGGCCAGCTTCGACGCTGCCCAGCTGGCGGACAACCTGAACACGCTGGTCTCCGACCTGGTGAAGGCCAAGCCTTCGGCAGCGAAGGGTCAGTACATCCAGAAGATCGCACTGTCCAGCACCATGGGCGTGGGCGTGCCGGTCGATACGTCGACCGTCAACACCAGCGGCAAGTAAGAAAAGTTTTACGGCCCCTGTCGGCTCAAGCCGGCGGGGGAACGTTTTTGAGGCGGCCCGGGGCTCACGTTCCGGGCAGCCGTCAAAGACCGTAGGCGCGATCAGCGCGCGACGGCGACGAGCAGGGAGCTCGTGTTGGCATGGATACGCCGTCGTCGTTAGCGGGATTGCTTAATCGGGCGCCGCCATGGGTCTGGCCTGCGTAGATGGTGTAGCCCCTTCTGGTATTCGTTTCGAATCTGGAAAGGCCAACACCCGGGACACTTCGTGCCCCCGACGTCAGGATGATGTCGCCCAGGACCGCAAACGGCAGGAGTCGTGAGCGGAGTTCAATTGGAGGAGTGCAATGGCTCTCAATCTGTCCCAGAAGCAAGAAGTAGTCGCGGAGCTCGCATCCGTCGCTTCGAAGGCCCACTCCCTGGTCGCCGCGGAATATGCGGGCACCACGGTTACTCAGATGACCGCGATGCGCAAGAAGGCTCGTGAGTCGGGCGTGTTCTTGAAAGTTGTCAAGAACACCCTCGCCGCACGCGCTGTTGCAGGTACCGAATTCGAGGTCGTCGCAGACGCTCTCGTCGGTCCGCTGCTCTATGCGTTCTCGACTGAGGAACCGGGCGCCGCAGGCCGCCTGATCAAGGAATTCGCCAAGTCGAACGACAAGCTCAAGCCCATGCTCGTGTCCGTCGAAGGAAAGCTCCTTCCGGCCACGCACGTGGACGTGCTTGCGTCGCTGCCGACCCGTCAGGAAGCGCTCGCCATGCTGGCACGCGTCCTCAACGAGCCGGCCACGATGTTCGCCCGCGCCGTCAAGGCCGTGGCCGACCAGCAGGGTGGCAGCGACGAAGTCGCCGCCGAAGAAGCCCCGGTCGAAGCCTGATCCCGCCGACTACCCCTACCGAAACCATTTCAGAAGGTAAGAAACAATGTCCACCCTGACCACCGAACAGATCGTTGAAGCCATCAAGGCCAAGTCCCTGATGGAAATCATGGAACTGGTGAAGTCGATCGAAGACACCTTCGGCGTCTCGGCTGCCGCCCCGGTTGCCGCTGCTGGCCCGGCCGCTGCCGGCCCGGCTGTCGAAGAGCAGACCGAGTTCGACGTCATCCTCAAGTCGCCCGGCGACAAGAAGGTCGACGTGATCAAGGCCGTTCGCGCCATCACCGGCCTCGGCCTGAAGGAAGCCAAGGACCTCACCGAGGCCGGCGGCGTCGTGAAGGAAGCTGCTTCGAAGGAAGACGCTGCGAAGTTCAAGAAGGACCTCGAAGCTGCAGGCGCCACGGTCGAACTCAAGTAATCGGCGCTTTGCGCGCCAGTAGTTCGAACTAGCGTCAAGTTAGCCTGGGGGTGTAAGCCCCCGGGCTTTGGCCGTTCCAGTGGCCTGTTACAGCACTACGTTCTACGTTCCGCGTTCGTCAACGTCGGAAATGGGACATCGGGAGTTGAGGGCATCCGTGCCCTGCAGTCGAATCTCGATCTCCGATTTTCGATTCATTTTTAGCCTAGAGCCGAGGCGGTACCCACCATGACCTACTCGTTTACCGAGAAGAAGCGCATCCGTAAGGATTTCGGCAAGCGGCCCCCCGTGTTGGGCGTGCCTAACCTGCTGACGATCCAGACCGACTCGTACAAGGAATTCCTGCAGGAGCGCATCAGCTCCAAGCAGCGCGAAGAGAAGGGCCTCCACGCCGCCCTCAAGTCCGTTTTCCCGATTTCCAGCTATTCCGGCAATGCGGCCCTCGAGTACGTCGACTACAGGCTCGGCGAGCCTGCGTTTGACGAGCGTGAATGCCGCAACCGTGGCATGACGTTCGGTGCGCCGCTGCGCACCACCGTGCGCCTCGTCATTTACGACAAGGACAGCCCGGCGTCGAAGAAGGCCGTGAAGTACGTGAAGGAGCAGGAGGTCTACATGGGCGAGATTCCGCTCATGACCGACACCGGCACCTTCATCATCAACGGCACCGAGCGCGTCATCGTCTCGCAGCTGCACCGTTCCCCGGGCGTGTTCTTCGACCACGACCGCGGCAAGACGCACAGCTCGGGCAAGCTCCTGTTCTCCGCCCGCGTCATTCCATACCGTGGTTCGTGGCTCGATTTCGAGTTCGACCCGAAGGATGCGCTGTTCACGCGTATCGATCGTCGCCGCAAGCTGCCGGTGACGGTGCTGCTGCGCGCGCTCGGCTACCAGAACGAGGAGATCCTCTCGATCTTCTTCGAGCACAACACGTTCCACCTCGGCAAGAAGGGCGGCGTCACGCTCGACCTCGTCGCCGAGCGCCTGCGTGGTGAAACCCTCTCGTTCGACCTGATGATCGACGGCAAGGTGCTGGTGGAAGCCGGCAAGCGCATCACTGCGCGCCACGTTCGCCAGCTGGCCAGCGAGAAGATCACGACGCTCGAAGTGCCGGAAGATTACCCGGTAGGCCGCATCGTGGCCGTCGACATGATCGACAAGGACACGGGCGAGATCATCGCCGCGGCGAATGACGAGCTCACGCTCGAGCACCTCGAGAAGTTCCGCAAGGGTGGCATCGACACCGTCCCGACGCTGTACGTCAACGACCTCGATCGTGGCGCGTACATCTCGAACACGCTGCGCATCGACAACACGCGCACGCAGCTCGAGGCCCTGGTCGAGATCTACCGGATGATGCGTCCGGGCGAGCCGCCGACCAAGGATGCCGCGCAGAACCTGTTCTTCAACCTGTTCTTCACGTTCGATCGCTACGACCTGTCGGGCGTCGGCCGCATGAAGTTCAACCGTCGCGTCGGTCGCAAGGACGTCATCGGTCCGGGCGTGCTGTACGACCACAAGTACTTCAGCGAGCGCAAGGAAGAAGAGTCGCAGCGCCTGGTCGCCGAGCAGGGCCAGACCTCCGACATCCTCGACGTGCTGCGCGTGCTGATCGACATCCGCAACGGCACCGGTACGGTCGATGACATCGATCACCTCGGTAACCGTCGCGTGCGTTCGGTCGGCGAAATGGCCGAGAACACGTTCCGTATCGGCCTGGTCCGTGTCGAGCGTGCGGTTCGCGAGCGCCTGTCGCTTGCCGAATCCGAAGGCCTGACCCCGCAGGAGCTCATCAACGCGAAGCCGGTAGCGGCCGCGGTGAAGGAATTCTTCGGTTCGTCGCAGCTGTCGCAGTTCATGGACCAGAACAACCCGCTGTCCGAAGTCACCCACAAGCGCCGCGTGTCGGCGCTCGGACCGGGCGGCCTGACGCGCGAGCGCGCCGGCTTCGAAGTGCGCGACGTTCACCCGACCCATTACGGTCGCGTCTGCACCATCGAAACGCCTGAAGGCCCGAACATCGGCCTGATCAACTCGCTGGCCGTGTACGCCCGCACCAATGCGTATGGCTTCCTCGAGACGCCCTACCGCAAGGTCGAGAGCGGCAAGGTCACCGACAAGGTCGACTACCTGTCCGCCATCGAAGAGGGCGATCACGTGATCGCGCAGGCGAACTCGCCCCTCACGAAGGAAGGCAAGTTCATCGAGGATTTCGTCTCCTGCCGTTTCCGCGGTGAGTCGGAGCTTCGTCCGTCGGCCGAGATCAACTACATGGACGTTTCGCCCATGCAGACGGTGTCGGTGGCAGCGGCACTTGTGCCGTTCCTCGAGCACGATGATGCGAACCGCGCCCTGATGGGTGCGAACATGCAGCGCCAGGCCGTTCCGACCCTGCGTAGCCAGAAGCCGCTTGTCGGCACGGGCATCGAGCGCGCCGTGGCGCGTGACTCGGGCGTCACGGTGTCCGCGAAGCGTGGCGGCGTGATCGACCAGGTCGACGCGGCACGTATCGTCGTGCGCGTGAATGAAAGCGAAGTCGGCGATGACGATGCCGGCGTCGATATCTACACGCTCACGAAGTACACGCGTTCCAACCAGAATACCAACCTCAACCAGCGTCCGCTGGTGAACGTCGGCGACATTGTGGCAGTGGGCGACACGCTGGCGGACGGTTCCTCGACCGACCTCGGCGAGCTCGCGCTCGGCCAGAACATGCTCGTCGCGTTCATGCCGTGGAACGGCTACAACTTCGAAGATTCGATCCTGATCTCCGAGCGCGTCGTGCAGGAAGATCGTTACACCTCGATCCACATCGAGGAAATGACCTGCATCGCCCGTGACACCAAGCTGGGTGCCGAGGAAATCACGGCCGACATCCCGAACGTGGGTGAGCAGGCGCTCGCACGCCTCGACGAATCCGGCATCGTGTACATCGGTGCGGAAGTGAAGGCTGGCGACATCCTCGTGGGCAAGGTCACGCCGAAGGGCGAGAGCCAGCTCACGCCGGAAGAGAAGCTGCTTCGCGCCATCTTCGGCGAGAAGGCCTCCGACGTTAAGGACAGCTCGCTGCGCGTGCCCCCGGGCATGGACGGCAATGTCATCGACGTGCAGGTCTTCACGCGCGACGGTATCGAGAAGGACAAGCGCGCCAAGCAGATCGAAGAGACCGAACTGAAGCGGATCCGCAAGGATCTCGACGACCAGTTCCGCATCCTCGAAGGCGCCATCTACGCCCGTATGCGTTCGCAGCTCACCGGCAAGTCCGCGATGAGCGGCCCGGGCGGCCTGAAGCGCGGCACCGTCATCGACGATGCCTACCTCGACGGCCTGAAGAAGGACGACTGGTTCAAGATCAACGTCAAGGAAGAAGACGTCTCCGAGTTCATCGAGCGTGCGGCCGAACAGGTCCGTCGCCACAAGGAGAACTTCGAGAAGCGCTTCAAGGAGAAGCAGGGCAAGATCACCCAGGGCGACGATCTCGCGCCGGGCGTGCTCAAGATGGTCAAGGTGTACCTTGCCGTCAAGCGCCGCATCCAGCCGGGTGACAAGATGGCAGGCCGCCACGGTAACAAGGGTGTCGTGTCCATGATCGTTCCGGTCGAGGACATGCCGTTCTCCGCCGACGGTCGTCCGGTCGACATCTGCCTGAATCCGCTGGGCGTGCCGTCGCGTATGAACATCGGCCAGATCCTCGAGGTCCACCTGGGCTGGGCTGCCAAGGGCCTGGGCCACAAGATCTCGGCCATGATCGAAGCCCAGGAGAAGCCGGCGAAGCTGCGCGAATTCCTGGACGAGGTCTACAACCACGGCAACGCGGGCGCGGAAGGCGCGGTTCGTCACGTCGATCTTGCATCGATGACCGACGCCGAGATCATCCAGCTCGCCGATAACCTGCGCGACGGCGTCCCGATGGCCACCCCGGTCTTCGACGGTGCCGAAGAGACCGAGATCAAGCACATGCTGAAGCTCGCCGGTCTGCCGGAATCCGGCCAGACCACGCTCTTCGACGGCCGTACCGGCGAGGCGTTCGATCGCCCGGTCACCGTGGGCTACATGCACATGCTGAAGCTGAACCACCTCGTCGACGACAAGATGCACGCGCGTTCGACGGGTCCGTACTCGCTCGTCACCCAGCAGCCGCTGGGTGGTAAGGCGCAGTTCGGTGGCCAGCGCTTCGGCGAAATGGAAGTCTGGGCGCTCGAGGCCTATGGCGCGGCGTACACCCTGCAGGAAATGCTGACGGTCAAGTCGGATGACGTGCAGGGCCGTAACCAGATGTACAAGAACATTGTCGACGGCAACCATGAGATGGCAGCAGGCATGCCGGAATCCTTCAACGTGCTCGTTAAGGAAATCCGCTCGCTCGCCATCGACATCGAGCTGGAAGAGATCAAGTGATCGTCGCGGCTACCGGAGATTATGCATGAAAGACCTGCTCAATCTGTTCAACCAGCAGCGACAGACGCTGGACTTCGACGCGATCAAGATCGCCCTGGCATCGCCGGAGCTGATCCGTTCGTGGTCATACGGCGAAGTGAAAAAGCCGGAAACCATCAACTACCGCACGTTCAAGCCTGAGCGTGACGGTCTGTTCTGCGCGGCCATCTTTGGCCCGATCAAGGACTACGAGTGCCTGTGCGGCAAGTACAAGCGCATGAAGCATCGTGGTGTCGTGTGCGAGAAGTGCGGTACCGAGGTCACGCTGGCCAAGGTCCGTCGCGAGCGCATGGGTCACATCGAGCTGGCCAGCCCGACCGCGCACATCTGGTTCCTGAAGTCGCTGCCTTCGCGCATCGGCCTCATGCTGGACATGACGCTGCGTGACATCGAGCGCATCCTGTACTTCGAAGCGTTCGTCGTGATCGATCCGGGCCTGACCGCGCTCGAGCGCGGCCAGCTGCTCAGCGAAGACCAGTACCTGGAAGCGACCGAAGAGCACGGCGACGAGTTCGATGCCCGCATGGGTGCCGAGGCCGTCTACGAGCTGCTGAAGAGCCTCGACCTGCCGGGCGAAGTCATTCGCCTGAAGGAAGAGATCTCGTCGACGAATTCCGAGACCAAGCTCAAGCGCCTCACGAAGCGCGTGAAGCTGATCGAGGCGTTCCTCGAGTCGGGCAACAAGCCGGAATGGATGGTCATGACCGTCCTTCCCGTGCTGCCGCCCGACCTGCGTCCGCTGGTCCCGCTCGATGGCGGTCGTTTCGCCACGTCCGACCTTAACGACCTGTACCGCCGCGTCATCAACCGTAACAACCGCCTGAAGCGCCTGCTCGAACTCGCTGCGCCGGACATCATCGTCCGCAACGAGAAGCGCATGCTGCAGGAATCGGTCGATGCGCTGCTCGACAACGGCCGCCGCGGTCGTGCCATCACCGGCACGAACAAGCGCGCGCTGAAGTCGCTGGCCGACATGATCAAGGGCAAGCAGGGTCGCTTCCGCCAGAATCTGCTCGGCAAGCGCGTCGACTACTCGGGCCGTTCGGTCATCGTGGTCGGCCCGACGCTGCGCCTTCACCAGTGCGGCCTGCCGAAGAAGATGGCGCTCGAGCTGTTCAAGCCCTTCATCTTCGCCAAGCTCCAGGCGCGTGGCGAAGCCACGACGATCAAGGCTGCCAAGAAGCTGGTCGAGCGCGAAGAAGCGCAGGTGTGGGACATCCTGGAAGACGTGATCCGCGAACATCCGGTCATGCTCAACCGTGCCCCGACCCTGCATCGCCTCGGTATCCAGGCGTTCGAGCCGGTCCTCATCGAAGGCAAGGCGATCCAGCTGCATCCGCTCGTCTGCACGGCGTTCAACGCCGACTTCGACGGTGACCAGATGGCCGTCCACGTGCCGCTGTCGATCGAGGCACAGCTCGAAGCCCGCGCGCTCATGATGTCGTCCAACAACATCCTGTCGCCGGCGAACGGCGAGCCGATCATCGTGCCGTCGCAGGACGTCGTGCTCGGCCTGTACTACATGACGCGCGAACTCATCAACGTGAAGGGCGCCGGCATGGTGTTCGCGAACGTTGCCGAGGTGCGTCGTGCGTACGACAACCGCGCCGTCGAACTGCACGCCAAGGTCAAGGTCCGCATCCACATCACCGAGCAGGACGAAGAGGGTGCAACCTCCTCGCGTACCACCATCGTCGACACGACGGTGGGCCGTGCACTGCTGATGGAAATCATCCCGGAGGGCCTGCCGTTCGCGCTGGTCAATACCGAGCTGACCAAGAAGAACATCTCGCGCCTGATCAACCAGAGCTACCGTCTGCTCGGTCTGAAGGAATCGGTCGTGTTCGCAGACAAGCTGATGTACACCGGCTTCCGTTTCGCAACGCGCGCCGGTATCTCCATCGGTATCGACGACATGAAGATCCCGGCCGAGAAGAAGGGCATCCTCGAGGAAGCCGAGACGGAAGTCGTCGAGATCCAGGAGCAGTACCAGTCGGGTCTCGTGACCGCCGGCGAGCGCTATAACAAGGTCGTCGACATCTGGTCCCGTACCAACGAACTCGTCGCCAAGGCGATGATCGACGGTATCGGCACCGAGAAGGTGCAGGACGCCGAAGGCAACACGGTCAACCAGAAGTCCATGAACTCGCTGTACATCATGGCGGACTCCGGCGCGCGTGGTAGCGCGGCGCAGATTCGCCAGCTGGCGGGTATGCGTGGCCTGATGGCGCGTCCGGATGGCTCGATCATCGAGACGCCCATCAAGGCGAACTTCCGTGAAGGCCTGAACGTGCTGCAGTACTTCAACTCGACCCACGGTGCCCGTAAGGGCCTCGCGGATACCGCGCTGAAGACCGCCAACTCCGGTTACCTGACCCGTCGTCTCGTCGACGTGGCGCAGGACGTCGTCATCACCGAGCACGATTGCGGCACGGAAGACGGCGTCATGATGTCCCCGATCGTCGAAGGCGGTGACGTGGTCGAGCCGTTGCGCGACCGCGTGCTCGGTCGCGTCGTGGTCGAGGACGTCTACGCCCCCGGCGACGACGACCAGGCGATCGTGACCCGCGACACGCTGCTCGACGAGTACCTGGTCGACAAGCTCGACAAGGCCAGCGTCCAGCTGATCAAGGTCCGCTCGCCGATCACGTGCCGTGCAAGCCATGGCGTCTGCGCCCTGTGCTACGGCCGCGATCTGGCGCGTGGTCACCTGGTCAACATGGGTGAGGCCGTGGGCGTTGTCGCCGCACAGTCCATCGGTGAGCCGGGTACCCAGCTGACGATGCGTACGTTCCACATCGGTGGTGCGGCGTCTCGTGCGGCGGCGGTCGACAACGTCACGGTCCGCACCACGGGCGCGCTGAAGTTCAACAACCTGAAGTCGGTCGAGCACGGCAATGGCCACCTGGTCGCCGTCTCGCGTTCGGGCGAAGTGAGCGTCATCGACGTGAACGGCCGCGAGCGCGAGCGCTACAAGGTGCCTTACGGTGCGACCATCTCGGTGAAGGACGGCGATCCGGTCAAGGCCGGCCAGACCGTCGCGAACTGGGATCCGCATACCCATCCGATCGTCACGGAAGTGGCCGGTGTCGTGCGCTTCATCGATTTCATCGATGGCATCACGGTCCAGTCGCAGACGGACGAACTGACCGGCCTCGAGTCGGCGGTGGTCACCGATCCGAAGCGTCGCGGTACGCAGGCCAAGGATCTGCGCCCGATCGTTCGCCTGGAAGACAGCAAGGGCCGTGAGCTCAAGCTGCCGGGTACGGACATCGCGGCACAGTACTTCCTGCCGGCCGGTGCGATCGTCTCGATCCAGAACGGTACCGAAGTGGGCGTGGGTGACGTCGTCGCCCGTATCCCGCAGGAAACGTCGAAGACCCGCGATATCACCGGTGGTCTTCCGCGCGTGGCCGATCTGTTCGAAGCCCGCAAGCCGAAGGAGCCGGCGATCCTCGCGGAGCGCTCGGGTATCGTCAGCTTCGGCAAGGACACCAAGGGCAAGCAGCGCCTGATCATCAAGGACGTGGACGGCAACGAGCACGAGGAGCTGATTCCCAAGTGGCGTCAGGTCATCGTCTTCGAAGGCGAGCATGTGGAGAAGGGCGAGACCGTCGTCGACGGCGAGCCGAACCCGCATGACATCCTGCGTCTGCTCGGCGTGGAGCCGCTGGCGTCGTACCTGGTCAAGGAAATCCAGGACGTCTACCGTCTCCAGGGCGTCAAGATCAACGACAAGCACATCGAAGCGATCATTCGCCAGATGCTCCGCAAGGTCGAGATCTCGGAAGCGGGCGAAAGCACGTACCTCCGCGGTGAGCAGATCGAGCGCGTCCGGATCAACGAAGAGAACGAGCGCGCTGAAAAGCGTGGCGAGCGTCCGGCTTCGTTCGATTCGATCCTGCTCGGCATCACCAAGGCATCGCTGGCCACCGAGTCGTTCATCTCGGCGGCATCGTTCCAGGAGACCACCCGCGTCCTCACCGAGGCGGCTGTCCGTGGCACCCGCGATACGTTGCGTGGCCTGAAGGAAAATGTTATTGTTGGGCGGCTAATCCCTGCAGGTACTGGTCTGGCTTACCACGCTGCGCGTCGTAGTCAGGGCGGTCTGACGGCCTCGGAGCTCGAAACCCTGTCGGGTTCGGCGCCGGTCGCCAGCTTCGAAGAAGCCTCTGCCGGGTCCAACGATAGCGCTGAGTAAGGCCCGTATCCCGGGTTTTGCTTGTACATACGAAATGAGGCGCACGGACGCGCCTCGTGTTCGGAATCATGGACGATGGGCGCCAGCTCGCTTCGCGGGCGGCGCACGTCAACAACGCTTATATGGCGGGCCGATCTATCGGTCTGCCTTTATGTTTCTCAGGAATAGCTTCGCATGACGACAGTCAACCAGTTGGTGCGCAAATCCCGCAGCCCGAAGGCGTACAAGAGCGCCTCGCCGGCCCTGCAGAGCAGCCCGCAGCGTCGCGGTGTCTGCACGCGCGTTTACACGACCACCCCGAAGAAGCCGAACTCGGCGCTGCGTAAGGTTGCCAAGGTGCGCCTCACCAACGGTTTCGAAGTCATCAGCTACATCGGTGGCGAAGGTCACAACCTCCAGGAGCATTCGGTAGTTCTGATTCGCGGCGGTCGCGTAAAGGATCTTCCGGGTGTGCGTTACCACACGGTTCGCGGCAGTCTCGACTGCGCCGGCGTGACCAAGCGTCGCAAGTCGCGCTCGAAGTACGGCGCCAAGCGCCCGAAGAGCTGAGTAAAGGACAAGAATTATGTCGCGTAAAGGTTCCCATCCCGCCCGTGTGGTCCTCCCGGACCCCAAGCACGGAAGCCAGCTGATTGCCCGCTTCATCAATATGGTGATGAAGTCCGGCAAGAAGTCCGTCGCCGAGTCGATTGTCTACGGCGCCCTTGAACACATTGGTGAAAAGCACGCCGAAGCGGTGCAGCTCGTCGAGAAGGCCCTTGGCAACATCGCCCCGGCCGTCGAGGTGAAGTCGCGTCGTGTTGGTGGTGCTACGTACCAGGTTCCGGTCGAAGTCCGTCCGGGCCGTCGCATGGCGCTTGCCATGCGCTGGGTGATCGACGCAGCGCGCAAGCGCGGCGAGACGTCCATGCCGCGCAAGCTCGCTGCCGAACTGCTCGAAGCCTCGGAATCCCGTGGCGGCGCTGTCAAGAAGCGCGAAGAGACGCACCGCATGGCGGAGGCCAACAAGGCCTTCTCGCATTACCGCTGGTAATTTCAGCTTCAGATTGAGGAAAGACCGTGGCACGCACTACGCCCATCGAGCGCTACCGCAACTTCGGCATCATGGCTCACATCGATGCCGGCAAGACCACGACCACGGAGCGCATCCTGTTCTACACCGGTGTCAGTCATAAGATTGGCGAGGTGCACGACGGTGCCGCTACGATGGACTGGATGGAGCAGGAGCAGGAACGCGGCATCACCATCACTTCCGCCGCCACCACGGCGTTCTGGAAGGGTATGGATCGTTCGCTGCCCGAGCACCGCTTCAACATCATCGACACCCCGGGGCACGTCGACTTCACCATCGAAGTGGAGCGTTCGCTCCGCGTGCTCGATGGTGCGGTGTTCGTGCTCTGCGCCGTGGGTGGCGTGCAGCCGCAGTCGGAAACCGTTTGGCGTCAGGCCAACCGGTACAAGGTGCCGCGCCTCGCGTTCGTCAACAAGATGGATCGCACCGGCGCGAACTTTGACAAGGTCGTCGGCCAGCTGAAGGCTCGTCTTGGTGCCAACCCGGTGCCCATGCAGGTGCCGATCGGTGCCGAAGACAACTTCGAAGGCGTCGTCGATCTCCTGAAGATGAAGGCGATCCGTTGGGACATGGAGTCCCAGGGCATGAAGTTCGACTACGTCGAGATTCCGGCCGAGCTCCAGGAGCGCGCCGAAGCCGATCGTACTGCCATGGTCGAAGCCGCGGCGGAAGCCACGGAAGAGATGATGGACAAGTACCTCGGCGGCGAAGAGCTGACCGAAGCGGAAATCATCGAAGGTCTTCGCCTGCGCACGCTGCGCAGCGAGATCATCCCGGTGTTCTGCGGTACGGCGTTCAAGAACAAGGGCGTCCAGGCCATGCTTGACGCGGTGGTCAACCTGCTCCCGTCGCCGCTCGACCGTCCGCCGGTCGAAGGTATCGACGAGAACGAGCAGCCGGACACCCGCGAAGCAAAGGACGACGCTCCGTTCTCGGCGCTGGCGTTCAAGATCATGACGGACCCGTTCGTCGGTGCACTCACGTTCTTCCGTGTCTATTCGGGCACGCTTGCTGCGGGTGACCCGGTCTTCAATCCGGTCAAGGGCAAGAAGGAGCGCATCGGCCGCATGCTGCAGATGCACGCCAACGAGCGTCACGAACTGAAGGAAGTCCGCGCTGGCGATATCGCCGCTGCGGTCGGCCTGAAGGACGTCACGACCGGTGACACGCTCTGCGCGCAGGACAAGGTCATCACCCTGGAGCGCATGACGTTCCCGGAGCCGGTGATCTCGATGGCCGTCGAGCCGAAGACCAAGTCCGACCAGGAAAAGATGGGCATCGCCCTCGGCCGTCTGGCTGCGGAAGATCCGTCGTTCCGCGTCAAGACGGACGAAGAGTCGGGCCAGACGATCATCTCCGGCATGGGCGAGCTTCACCTGGACATCCTGGTGGACCGCATGCGCCGCGAGTTCAACGTCGAAGCCAACGTCGGCAAGCCGCAGGTGGCTTACCGCGAGACGATTCAGGCGCAGGACGTCAAGTCGGACTACAAGCACGCCAAGCAGTCCGGTGGTAAGGGTCAGTACGGTCACGTCGTGATCGAGCTGTCGCCCATCTCCGACGCCGATCGCGCTGATCCGAAGATCGCGCCGTCCATCAAGGACGACTTCCTCTTCATCAACGACATCACGGGTGGCGTGATTCCGAAGGAATTCATTCCCTCGGTCGAGAAGGGTCTCCGTGAGACGATCACCAGCGGTCCGCTCGCGGGCTTCCCGGTTGTCAACGTGAAGGTCAAGCTCGTGTTCGGTTCGTACCACGACGTCGATTCTTCGGAAATGGCGTTCAAGCTCGCCTCCTCGATGGCGTTCAAGCAGGGCTTCGCGAAGGCAAAGCCGGTACTGCTCGAGCCGATCATGAAGGTCGAAGTCGTGACGCCGGAAGACTACGTCGGTGACGTGATGGGCGATATCTCCCGCCGTCGCGGCATGCTGACCGGTCAGGAAGAAACTCCGTCGGGCAAGACCATCAACGCGATGATCCCGCTCGGTGAGATGTTCGGTTATGCGACCACGATTCGTTCGCTGTCGCAGGGACGCGCCACGTTCACGATGGAATTCGACCATTACGAGCCGGCGCCCAGCAACATCGCTGAGCAGGTCATGAAGAAGTCCTGATAGGGCTTCTTCTTCAAAACATATAACGTTCTCTTCGAGGTTTTAGGTCATGGCAAAGGGTAAGTTCGAGCGCAAGAAGCCGCACGTCAACGTCGGCACCATCGGTCATGTCGATCACGGCAAGACCACGCTGACGGCTGCACTGACGAAGATCGGTGCCGAGCGTTTCGGCGGTGAATTCAAGGACTACGGTTCGATCGACGCTGCGCCGGAAGAGAAGGCACGCGGCATCACGATCTCGACCGCACACGTGGAATACGAATCGCCGAACCGTCACTACGGCCACGTCGATTGCCCGGGCCACGCTGACTATGTGAAGAACATGATCACGGGTGCGGCGCAGATGGACGGCGCGATCCTGGTGTGCTCGGCCGCTGACGGCCCGATGCCGCAGACCCGCG
>Ga0247730_1001077_pt1 | contig 16275 bp, 14 predicted proteins | sample UWRJL073202C2_FD_180959 | JGI IMG/M metagenome (GOLD analysis project Ga0247730, IMG submission 180959) | Plant litter microbial communities from Arlington Agricultural Research Station in Wisconsin, United States - UWRJ-L073-202C-2 | ecosystem: Environmental > Terrestrial > Plant litter >... | reverse complement strand
TGCCCGAAGTACGCCTCGTCGGTCCTGGCGGTGAACAGGTCGGCATCGTTCGTATCGAAGATGCCCTGCGACTGGCGGCGGAAGCCGATCTCGATCTCGTCGAGGTGGCGCCCACAGCTCGTCCGCCCGTCTGCCGTCTCATGGACTACGGCAAGTTCAAGTACGAGACCGCTCAGAAGGCACGCGAGTCACGCCGCAACCAGACCAACACCATCATCAAAGAGATGAAGCTGCGCCCCAAGATCGACCAGCACGACTACGACACCAAGAAGGGTCACGTCGTCCGATTCCTGAAGGCCGGTGACAAGGTCAAGATCACCATCATGTTCCGTGGTCGCGAGCAGCACCGCCCCGAGCTGGGCTACCGCCTGCTGCAGCGTCTCGCCGCCGACGTCGAGGATCTCGGATTCATCGAGTCCAACGCCCGTCAGGACGGCCGCAACATGACCATGGTGCTCGGCCCGCACAAGAAGAAGTCCGAGGCCCAGGCCGAGGTCAAGGCCGAGAAGGTCAAGAGCATGGCCGAGAAGTCCGCCGAGAAGGAAGCCGAAGAGGCTGAGGTCAAGGCACACCGCGAAGCCGCCCAGGCTGTCGCGACACCCAAGAAGCCCCGTCGTCGTTCCGAGAACCTCGACCCAGACATGGAGGCATAAATGCCGAAGTTCAAGCCCCACTCGGGGATGAAGAAGCGCGTCAAGGTGACCGGCAGCGGCAAGCTCCGTCGCGAGCAGACCAACCGTCGTCACCTGCTCGAGGTCAAGTCGTCCTCGCGCAAGCGTCGCCTCGAGGGCTCCACGGCCGTCTCGAAGAACGACGTCCCCCGCGTGAAGAAGATGCTCGGTCTCTGACCGCGTTCCACCCCATCCCACGGACTAGCAAGTCCCACTGATTTGAAGGAGAACTGAGATGGCACGCGTCAAGCGCTCAGTCAATGCACAGAAGAAGCGCCGGCAGACACTCGAGCGCGCTGCGGGCTACCGCGGTCAGCGCTCGCGGCTCTACCGCAAGGCCAAGGAGCAGGTCACTCACTCGCTGGTCTACAGCTACCGTGACCGCAAGGCGAAGAAGGGCGACTTCCGTCGTCTCTGGATCCAGCGCATCAACGCTGCGGTCCGCGCCGAGGGCATGACCTACAACCGCTTCATCCAGGGCCTGAAGGCCGCTGGTGTCGAGGTCGACCGCAAGATCCTGGCCGAGCTGGCCGTCAACGAGCCGGCCGCGTTCTCGGCTCTCGTGCAGACCGCGAAGGACAACCTTCCGGCCGACGTCAACGCTCCGAAGGACGGCGCCGCGGCCTGACCGCGGTACCCCCTCACGCAGTGGCGAGCACTCCGGGTGAGCTCACCGTCCGATCAGGACGTGTGAAGCACGCCAGGAGGCTCGCCACTCGTGCGTTCCGGGCCGATCACCGCGAGTTTCTCGCGGAGGGTCCGCAGGCGGTGCGCGAGGCGCTCGCCCACGAGCGGGCGGCGCTGGAGGTGTTCGCGACGGTCGACGCGACCGACCAGCACACCGATCTCGTCGAGGCGGCCCGTCGCCACGAGGTCCCGTGGCACGTCGTGACCGATGACGTCGTCGAGGCCATGACCGACACCGTCCAGCCACAGGGTGTCATCGCCCGGTGCGCGATGCTCGACCGTCCGCTCGAGGCCCTGCTCGACCGGTCGCCGACGTTCCTCGTCGTGTGCGCCGACGTCCGCGATCCCGGCAACGCCGGTGCCGTGATCCGCTGTGCGGACGCGGCCGGCGCGGAGGGCGTGGTGTTCGTCGGCGACAGCGTCGACCCGTTCAACCCCAAGTCCGTCCGCGCGACGGTCGGCAGCATCTTCCACCTGCCCATCGCCGTCTCCCGTGACATCCCCGGCTCGCTCGCGGCCGTGCAGCAGGCCGGCATGGCGGTGCTCGCCGCCGACGGCAAGGGCGACGTCGGCCTGTTCGACGACGGTCTCGACCTCTCGGCGCCGACGGCCTGGCTCATGGGCAACGAGGCGTGGGGACTGCCCGACGAGGTCAGCGCGCTCGCCGACAGCATCGTCGCGGTGCCGATCTTCGGACGCGCGGAGAGCCTCAACCTCGCGACGGCCGCGGCAGTCTGTCTCTACGCGAGCGCCCGCGCACGCAACTCTCATTGACTGATCGAGGGTCCGGTGCGGCACGACTAGTTCTTTGGTACTAGATTCATCGCCCATGGAGCATGCGCGGCCCAACGCCTTCGACGACTACCCGGACGGCGTCATCATCGCCGGGCCCGAAGGTGTCGTCGAGTACGTCAACCCGCGCATCAAGGCCATGGCCCGCGCCGAGGGCGACGAGATGCTCGGGATGCACCTCAACGAGGCCGTCCCGTTCGACGATCTCAACGGCAACTCCTGGTACGACAGCACACAGCCCTATGACGGGCTCAACATCCGCAACCGGATCTCCGAGTCGTCCTGGTGGTCTCCGAAGGGCAGCGAGTACCTGATCACGGCGACGCTCGTGCGCGATCGCCGCGGGGGCCCCGTGCAGCGCGTCGTGGTGAGCGTCCGCAACGCCCGCATCCGCAACCAGGCCGATCGCGAGCGGTCCGATCTCGTGGCGACGGTCGCGCACGAGCTCCGATCGCCGCTGACGGGCATCAAGGGATTCACGTCGACCCTGCTGACGAAGTGGGACAAGTTCTCCGAGGAGCAGCGGCAGCTGATGCTCGAGACGGTCGACGCCGACGCCGACCGGCTCAGCCGCCTCATCACCGAGCTGCTCGACGCCGCCCGCATCGACGCCGGCCGACTGACCTTGAAGCGGGGACCCGTCCGGCTCGACGAGGTCGTGCGCCACGTCCTGACCAACGTCTCGGGCGGAGCGAGCGAGCCGTTCGAGATCAGCATCAGGAACGACCTCGACCTGATCTGGGGCGACAGCGACCGCATCCACCAGGTCGTCACGAACCTCGTCGAGAACGCGATGCGCCACGGCTTCGGCCTGCGCGAGATCGTCGTGCAGAACACGCAGCACACCGACTACCGCGGCGGCGTCTCCCTGCAGGTCCACGACAACGGACCCGGCATCCCACCCGAGATGAGGCAGCGGGTGTTCAGCCGGTTCTGGCGCTCCGGGCCCGGCGCGGGCAGCGGCCTCGGCATGTACATCGTGCGGGGCATCGTCGAGGAGCACGGGGGAGCCATCGACATCCAGGACGCCGAGGGCGGCGGTGCCCAGATCCGGGTGTGGTTCCCGATCAACGAGCCCGCCTCGATGTCCGACTGACGGTCACTAGACTGGGGCCCGCGGGAGACCGCTCCGATCCGCCCCTGATTGCCAGGCCCACGAAAGACAGGTCCGCAGTGTCTGCGCCCAACTCCTCGTACGACCCCGTCGAGGTCACCCCCTTGCGATCCGACGAGGTCGAGCGCATGCGCGACGAGGCCCTGGCGGCCATCGCCGCCGCCGTCACGCTCGACGACCTCAAGCAGGTCCGCATCGACCACGTCGGAGACCGCTCGCCGATCGCGCTCGCGAACCGTGAGATCGGCGCGCTGCAGCCGCAGGCGCGCAAGGAGGCCGGCCAGCGGGTCGGCCAGGCCCGCGGTGCGATCAACCAGGCACTCGCCGCCCGCACGACCGAGCTGGAGGCGGCGGAGGAGGAGCGGGCGCTCGTCACCGAGGCCGTCGACGTCACCCTGCCGTGGGACGTCTCGCCGGTCGGCGCACGTCACCCCGTCACGACCCTCTCCGAGCACATCGCCGACATCTTCGTCGCGATGGGCTGGGAGATCGCCGAGGGCCCCGAGGTCGAGGCCGAGTGGCTCAACTTCGACGCCCTCAACCTCGGGCCGGACCACCCGGCGCGGACGATGCAGGACACCTTCTGGGTGACCCCCGAGCGGGCCGCCATGGTGCTGCGCACCCACACGTCGCCCGTCCAGGCGCGGACGATGCTGACGCGTGAGCCCCCCATCTACATCGCGTGCCCGGGCCGGGTGTTCCGCACCGACGAGCTCGACGCGACCCACTCGCCGGTGTTCCACCAGGTCGAGGGCCTCGCGATCGACGAGGGGCTGTCGATGGCGCACCTCAAGGGCACGCTCGACCACTTCGCCCGGGCGATCTACGGCGACGGCATGACGACGCGCTTCCGTCCGTCCTACTTCCCGTTCACCGAGCCGAGCGCCGAGATGGACCTGCTCTGCTACGTGTGCCACAACGAGCCGGACGCCGTCGCGTCCTGCCGCACCTGCAAGGGCGAGGGCTGGGTCGAGTGGGGCGGGTGCGGCGTCGTCAACCCGCGCGTCCTGATCGCCTGCGGCGTCGATCCCGAGCGCTACTCGGGCTTCGCCTTCGGCATCGGCATCGACCGCACCATCACGTCCCGTTACGACATCGCCGACCTGCGCGATCTGTTCGACGGCGACATCCGTTTCACCGAGCCGTTCGGAGTGGAGCTGTGAAGGCACCCGTCAGCTGGCTGCGTCAGTACGTCGACCTGCCGGACGACCTGTCGACCGTCGACCTCGCCGCCCGCCTCACCGCGTTCGACCTCAAGCTCGAGGAGATCGTGTCGTCGGGCATCAGCGGTCCGCTGGTCGTCGGTCGCGTCCTGCACCTCGTCAAGGAGGAGCAGAAGAACGGCAAGACGATCAACTGGTGCCGCGTCGACGTCGGCGAGCACAACGACGCGTCGGTGCCCGACGCGCCGGGCGACGACGTGCCGTCGCGCGGCATCATCTGCGGCGCCCACAACTTCGTCGAGGGCGACCTGGTCGTCGTGTCGCTGCCGGGCACCGTGCTGCCCGCGCTCGGCTTCGAGATCTCGGCGCGCAAGACGTACGGTCACGTCTCCGACGGCATGATCTGCTCCGGCGCGGAGCTCGGCGTCCCCGGCGACGCCGACGGCATCATCGTGCTCGAGCCCGGCTTCGCCGAGCCCGGCGACGACGCGATCGAGCTGCTCGGGCTGGGCGACGAGGTCCTCGACCTCGAGGTCAACCCCGACCGGGCCTACGCGCTGTCGCTGCGCGGCGTGGCCCGTGACGCGGCGATCGCGTTCGGCGTCCCGTTCCACGACCCGGCCGACGTCCGGACCGACGTCGCGGGTGACGCGTACCCCGTCCGGGTCGACGACCCCGGCGCCGCTCCGGTCTTCGTGACGCGTGAGGTCACCGGATTCGACCCGACCCGCCCGACGCCGGCGTGGATGTCGCGCCGCATCGAGCAGGCCGGCATGCGGTCCATCTCGCTCGCCGTCGACGTCAGCAACTACGTCATGCTCGAGCTGGGTCAGCCCAACCACGCCTACGACCGCGCCAAGCTGCGCGGCGACATCGTGGTGCGACGTGCGGTCGACGGCGAGCTGGTCACGACTCTCGACGACGTCGTCCGCACGCTCGACACCGGCGACCTGCTCATCACCGACGACCGGGGCCCCATCGGGATCGCCGGTGTCATGGGCGCGGCGGACGTCGAGATCGACGCGACGACGACTGACATCGTGATCGAGGCGGCCTACTTCGACCCGCCGACGATCTTCCGCACCGCGCGGCGTCACCGCCTCGCGTCCGAGGCGGCCAAGCGCAACGAGCGAGGCATCGACTCGACCCTCCAGCTGCGCGCGGCCACACGGGTCGCCCAGCTGCTCGCCGAGCTCGGCGGGGGAGCCGTGTCGCCCGGAGCCACCGTCGTCGGTACGGCGCCCGGGCCGGAGACCATCACGCTGCGGGCCGACCTGCCGGCGCGGGTGACCGGCGTCGACATCGACACTGTCACCGCCGTCGAGGCGCTGGAGGCCAATGGCTGCGAGGTCGAGGTCGATCACGAGTGGCTGAGCGTGACCCCGCCGCCGTGGCGTCCCGACCTCACCGATCCGTACGACGTGGTCGAGGACGTGCTGCGTGTCGTCGGCTACGACCAGGTGCCGTCGATCATCCCCGTCGCTCCCGCCGGGCGGGGGCTCACGGTGGCCCAGAAGCTGCGCCGCCGGGCCGGCAACGTCCTGGCGGGCGAGGGGCTCGTCGAGGTCAAGACCTTCCCGTTCGCCGGCACGGCCGACTGGGACCGCATGGGCCTGCCGGCCGATGACGTCCGGCGCCGTCAGGTGCTGCTCGAGAACCCGTTGTCGGCCGAGGACCCCGGCATGACGACGACGCTCCTGTCGGGCCTGCTCCGCAGCCTCGTGCTCAACATCGGCCGGGGACACTCAGACGTCCACATCACCGAGACCGGACGGGTGTTCCTGCCGCGGGAGGGTCAGGCGGAGGCGCCGATCTACGGCGTCGACGGTCGTCCCTCGGCCGACGAGCTCGCGGCGCTCGACGTCGCGCTGCCCGCGCAGCCGTTCCACGTCGGCCTCGTCATGAGCGGCGAGCGCGTCCGATCCGGCTGGGCCGGCGCCGGTCGTGCCGCGTCATGGGCAGACGCGGTCTCCGTCGTCCGTCACCTCGCCGAGGCCCTGCACGTCGAGGTCGAGGTGCAGGCCGCCGAGCTGGCGCCGTGGCATCCCGGCCGGTGCGCCGCAGTCGTCCTCGACGGGGTGACGATCGGTCACGCCGGCGAGCTGCACCCGCGCGTGCTCAAGGCCTACGGTCTGCCTCCGCGCGTCGTCGCGGCCGAGGTCGACCTCGACGCGCTGATCGCAGCCTCTCCGGAGATCGGCCCCCGTCCCGACTTCTCGTCGTACCCCGTGGCCAAGGAGGACCTCGCGCTCGTCGTCGACGAGTCCGTCACGGCGGGTGCCGTCGAGGCGGCCCTGGCGGGTGCGAGCCCGTTGGTCGAGTCGGCGCGGCTGTTCGACGTCTACGCGGGGGAGCAGGTGCCCGAGGGCAAGAAGTCGCTGGCGTTCGCGCTGCGCCTGAGGGCCCCCGACCGCACCCTGACAGAAGAGGACATCAAGTCCGCCAGGGACGCGGCCGTGAGCGCAGCGAACGGGCTGGGAGCGGTCCTCCGCACCTGACCCACGCGTCAGCGTCGTCAACCCACGCGTCAGCGTCGTCAACCCACGCGTCAGCGTTCTTAACCCACGCGTCACCGTCGCCAACCCACGCGTCACCGTCGTCAACCCACGCGTCAGCGTCGTCAACCCACGCGTCAGCGTTGGGGGGTCAGAAGGTGACCGTGGGGGCGGTGTCCTGGCCCTCGGGGGCGTTGTAGAACTCGCGGGCCTTGACGCCGGCGAGGCCCGTGAACAGCAGCCACGGGATGGTCTGCACGATCTTGTTGAGCGAGGCCACGGCGTCGTTGTAGTACTGGCGGGCGAACGAGATCTTGTCCTCGGTGTCCGACAGCTCCTTCTGCAGCTCCAGGAAGTTCGTCGACGCCTTGAGGTCGGGGTAGGCCTCGGCGACTGCGAGGACGTCGACGATGGCGCGGTCGAGCTGTGCCTGGGCCTGGGCCTTCTCAGGGACGGTGCCGTTGTCGGCGGCGGACTTCACGGCCGTCCGTGCGCGGGTGACCTCCTCGAACACGCCCTTCTCGTGCTGGGCATAGCCCTTGACGGTGTTGACGAGGTTCGGGATGAGGTCGGCGCGCCGGGTCAGCTGGACGTCGATGCCGCCCAGTGCCTCCTGCGCGCCGATGTCGAGGCGACGCAGCTTGTTGAACGCGTAGGCGGCGAACAACGCCACCACGACGACGATGCCGATGATGGTCAGAAGGACGGCCATGGATGTCTCCTAGGGATTGGACGGGACGTGCGGGTCTACCAGGAACCGCCGCCCCCGCCACCGCCTCCGCCGCCACCCCCGCCGCCTCCACCGCTGGAGGACGACGACTGGGTGGCCGCGTAGGCGCTGATCGAGGACGCGAGCGAGGACTCGAAGCCGGAGAAGGCGTCGTGGCTGCCGAACGAGCCGGTGCTGCCCGCAGCGTAGCCACCGGCGAACCACACGGGGGACGGAGCAGGAGCGCCGGTGGTGATCTCGTACTTGCGGGCCCACCGGTCGGCGCAGTCGAAGGCGACGGCGTACGGGATGTAGGCCGTGTAGAGGTCCTTGCGGCTGCTGAAGTCGAAACGGTCCTTGGCCGACGTCGTCGACAGCATGCGCTCGAAGCCGCCCGCCCGTGACCAGAGGTCACGACCCAGGGGGGTGCGGCGCCTGCCGACGCCCGACACGAACAGTCCGGCACCGCCGACCGCGAAGCCGGCGAGCGGCAGGAGGTACATCGACACCGGCGGGGCGAGGAAGATGCCGATGCCGAGCAGCGCGACGGCAGCAGCGCCGACGGCAAGGCGCGAGAGCATCTCCGACGAGACGGAACGCTGCGCGCCGATGCCGTCGGCCCAGGTGCTGGTCCGGTCCGGGAGGGCGTCGCGGGTCGCCTGCAGCTGCTGGCCGGACGCGACGGACTCCTGGCCGGCGACGAACTGCGAGCCCAGCACGAGCACCCCGAGGTCCTGGCCCACGAACCGGGTGACGTCGTCGGTCCTGGCCCAGGCGTCGTCGTCACCGACACCCGTGACGGTCCAGGTGTCGCCGTCCTGCGTCAGCGTCGTCAGACCCTGCTCCGCCTGGTACAGGAGGGTCGCCGCCAGACCGCGCTCCGGCACCTCCTCGGTCGTCAGGTACGCCGTCTGGACGGGTCCCAGACCGGGCGGCGGCTCGTACATGACCGGGTAGCCGGGCTGCTCCTCCCGGGACCGCCGCTCGAGGAGGTACGCGAGGACGGCGAGGGCGACCGTGATCACCAGGACGATCACCAGGTTGCCGACGGACTGTCCGAGCGCACGATCGGCCTGGACGGGCCACGGTGCCGTCACCCGGTCGGGCGTCTCGACCGGCAGGCCGATGCGGACGGTGACCGGCGTCCGCGGGGGCAGCGCGCCGGTCGAGACGGTGACGGTGTCGGACCCACCTCCGGTGATGTCGCACGGCCCGCCGTCGTTGTACCCGGTCGTGCACTGCACCAGACCCGACGCCGCGGGGAGCGTCATGCGGATGGTCGTCCTCCGGATGTCCATCTGCCATCCCTGCGGGACGACGTTCCAGTAGAAGACCGACTCGGCGGCAGACTCGTCCGCCCAGCTCGACGACGCGTACGAGCCGTTGCCGACCGTGGCGGGGGACAGCGCACCCTTCACGACGTAGCTGATCGTGTAGGTGTGCGCCCCCGGCGAGACGGTCGCATCGGGGTCGCCGATCTTCGCGACCCTCAGCCTGCGGCCCATCTGCCACTGCATCTCGAACGGCTCGCTGCGGCCGTCGAGCTCGACCTCGATCTTCTCGGGGTCGAGCCGCACGGTGCGGTCGGTCGGGTCGGCGAGGTCCCAGAAGCGGAAGATGCCGTGCCGGCCGGCCGGGAACTCGGTCGTCAGCGTCTCCTTGGCCACCAGGGTGCCGTCGGCGGTCAGGACGTAGTCGACCTGGTAGTCGGTGATCGTCACCGGGTCGGGACCGGTCGCCTCGTCGGACGTGACGAGCCCGGCCAGGGCCGGCAGGATCACGAGGGCCGCTGCGATCAGGAGCACGACGACGCGCAGCACGGTCCGCTTCATGGCTGCATCCTAGGGGGCAGCGGGACGTGGCCGGGTGGATTCGGGACACCCGGTCGTGCAAGACATTGCAGAGTTGTGCAAGAATGTGTGACATGTCCAAGGTCCTCACACAGCTCCCGTCCGGCGAACGCGTCGGAATTGCCTTCTCCGGAGGGCTCGACACCTCCGTCGCCGTCGCGTGGATGCGCGACAAGGGCGCCATCCCCTGCACCTACACCGCCGACATCGGCCAGTACGACGAGCCGGACATCGCCGGCGTGCCGGGCCGCGCCATGGAGTACGGCGCCGAGCTCGCCAGGATGATCGACTGCAAGCGCCCCCTCGTCGACGAGGGCCTCGCGGCGCTCGCGTGCGGGGCGTTCCACATCCGGTCGGCCGGCAAGACGTACTTCAACACGACCCCTCTCGGCCGCGCCGTCACCGGCACCCTCCTGGTGCGCGCGATGCACGAGGACGGCGTCAACATCTGGGGCGACGGCTCGACGTTCAAGGGCAACGACATCGAGCGGTTCTACCGCTACGGCCTGCTCGCCAACCCCGAGCTGCGCATCTACAAGCCGTGGCTCGACGCCGACTTCGTCTCCGAGCTGGGCGGCCGCACCGAGATGAGCCAGTGGCTCGTCGAGCACGGCCTGCCGTACCGCGACAGCCAGGAGAAGGCGTACTCGACCGACGCCAACATCTGGGGCGCCACGCACGAGGCCAAGACCCTCGAGCACCTCGACACGTCCCTCGAGAGCGTCGAGCCGATCATGGGCGTCAAGTTCTGGGACGACTCGGTCGAGATCGCGAGCGAGGACGTCACGATCTCCTTCGCCGAGGGACGCCCCGTCGCGATCAACGGCACGTCGTACACCGATCCGGTGGCCCTGGTCCACGAGGCCAACGTCATCGGCGGTCGCCACGGACTCGGCATGTCCGACCAGATCGAGAACCGGATCATCGAGGCGAAGAGCCGCGGCATCTACGAGGCCCCGGCGATGGCGCTGCTGCACATCGCGTACGAGCGGCTCGTCAACGCGATCCACAACGAGGACACGATCGCGAACTACCACGCACACGGACGCCGTCTCGGCCGGCTGATGTACGAGGGACGCTGGCTCGACCCGCAGGCCATGATGCTGCGCGAGTCGATCGAGCGGTGGATCGCATCGCTCGTCACGGGCGACGTGACGATCCGGCTGCGCCGCGGCGAGGACTACTCGATCGTCGACACGCAGGGCAAGGGCTTCTCGTACCACCCCGACAAGCTGTCGATGGAGCGCACCGACAACGCCGTCTTCGGTCCGACCGACCGCATCGGTCAGCTCACGATGCGCAACCTCGACATCGCCGACTCGCGCGCCAAGCTCGAGCTGTACGCCGCCCAGCCGCTCAACCAGGGGCAGGTGCTGGTCGAGAACGGCACGCTCTTCGGTGAGCTGCCCGCCGGTGGAGCGACCCGCATCGAGGCCAATCCGTCCCTGCGCGGTGACGAGGAACAGGCCCTCGAGGCGGCCGCGATGGAGCTGGGCACCGACTGACGTCCGCGTCGGCACCCAGACCTCACCCAACCCATGTCTGCAAAGGTGGAGAGATGACCACGATCACCGTCGCCGTCGTCGGCGCGAGCGGATACGCCGGGGGAGAGACACTGCGTCTCCTCCTGTCGCATCCCGACGTCGAGATCGGCGCGCTCACCGCAGCATCCAGCGCGGGGACACGGCTGGGCGCGCACCACCCACACCTCGTCCCGCTCGCCGACCGCGTCCTGCAGCCCACGACCGTCGAGGTCCTCGCGGGCCACGACGTCGTGTTCCTGGGCCTGCCGCACGGAGAGTCCGGCAAGGTCGCCGCCCAGCTGGGTGACGACACGCTCGTCATCGACCTCGGGGCGGACTTCCGTCTGCAGTCGGCGGACGACTGGACCGAGTTCTACGGCGGCGAGCACGCCGGGACCTGGCCGTACGGCCTGCCTGAGCTGTTCGTCGGGGAGGGGCGTCAGCGCGACCAGCTCGCCGGCGTCAGGCGGATCGCCGTGCCCGGCTGCAACGTCACGGCGATCACGCTGGGCATCCAGCCCGCCGTCGCCGGACACCTGGTCGAGGCGACCGACCTCGTCGCGGTGCTGGCCAATGGTTACTCGGGCGCCGGCAAGGCCCCCAAGACCAACCTGATGGCCGCCGAGGGACTGGGCTCCGCATCGGCGTACGGCGTCGGCGGCACGCACCGCCACGTCCCCGAGATCATGCAGAACCTGCGCCGGGCGGGTGCGGAGGACGTCACGATCTCCTTCACCCCGACCCTCGTGCCGATGGCGCGCGGCATCCTCGCGACGACGACCGCCCGCCTGGCGGCCGGCGTCGATCTCGCCGCCGTGCGGGCGGCCTACCAGGCGGCCTACGACGACGAGCCCTTCATCCACCTGCTGCCCGAGGGCCAGTGGCCGACCACGGCGGCGACGCTGGGCGCCAACACCGCCCAGCTGCAGGTCGCCGTCGACGAGCGCGCTCGTCGCCTCGTCGTCGTGTCGGCGATCGACAACCTGGTCAAGGGCACCGCAGGCGGCGCCATCCAGTCCATGAACCTCGCCCTGGGTCTCGACGAGACCACGGGCCTCTCAACGGTAGGAACAGCACCATGAGCCTTCCCCACGAAATCCCCGGCTGCGCTCACGCTCTCGCGGGGGGCCCGGCATGAGCGTCACCGCCGCACAGGGCTTCACGGCGCACGGCGTCCCGGCCGGACTCAAGTCGACCGGCGCACCCGACGTCGCGGTCGTCGTCAACCAAGGACCGTCCAAGGCCGCCGCGGCGGTCTTCACCAGCAACCGGTGCAAGGCCAATCCCGTGCTCTGGAGCGAGGAGGCCATCAAGAGCGGCTCGGCCGTCGCCGTGGCCATCAACTCCGGAGGGGCCAACTGCTACACCGGGGCCGAGGGGTTCACGACGACCCACCGGACCGCCGAGACGGTGGCCGATCTGCTGGGCGTCGGCGCGATCGACGTCCAGGTCTGCTCCACGGGCCTCATCGGCCTGCTCAACGACCGCGACGCGCTGCTGTCGGGCGTCCGCGCGGCCGTCGAGGGCCAGAGCGCCGACGGTGGGCACACCGCCGCGACGGCGATCATGACGACCGACACCGTCGCCAAGGAGGCGGTGTCGCGCGGCGACGGGTTCACCGTCGGTGGCATGGCCAAGGGCGCCGGCATGCTGGCACCGGCCCTCGCCACGATGCTGGTCGTCATCACCACGGACGCCGACGTCGACTCCGCGACCGTCGACGCCGCGCTGCGGTCGGCCACGGCGCAGACGTTCGACCGGCTCGACTCCGACGGCTGCCAGTCGACCAACGACACCGTGCTGCTGATGGCCTCGGGGGCATCGGGCACGACGCCGGACGCCGCCGCGTTCACGGCAGCCGTCACCGACGTCTGCCGCGACCTCGCGATGCAGCTGCTCGCCGACGCCGAGGGCGCCGATCACGAGATCGCGATCGAGGTCGTCAACGCGGCCACGGTCGACGACGCGCTCGAGGTCGGCCGGTCCGTCGCCCGCAGCAACCTGTTCAAGTGCGCGATCTTCGGCAAGGACCCCAACTGGGGACGCATCCTCGCCTCGGTCGGCACGACCCAGGCCGCCTTCGACCCCGCCGACCTCGACGTCGCGCTCAACGACGTCTGGGTGTGCCGCAACAGCGGACCGGGGGAGTCGCCCGAGTCGATCGACCTCGAGGCACGCGCGGTCTCGGTGACGATCGACCTCAAGTCCGGCGACCGGTCGGGCACCATCTGGACCAACGACCTGACGCAGGCGTACGTCCACGAGAACTCGGCGTACAGCTCATGACACCTGACTTCGATCCCGCCGACCACGAGTGGAATCCCGACGACTGGAAGCAGGCGACCGCGAAGGCCGCCACGCTCGCCAAGGCCCTGCCGTGGCTGAAGAAGTACCACGGCAAGGTCATCGTCGTGAAGTACGGCGGCAACGCCATGACCGACGAGTCGCTGAAGCACGCGTTCGCCGAGGACATCGTGTTCCTGCGGCTGGCCGGCTTCAAGCCCGTCGTCGTCCACGGCGGCGGACCACAGATCAGCAGGATGCTCGACAAGCTCGGCATCGAGTCGGAGTTCCGCGGCGGCCTGCGGGTCACGACGCCCGAGACGATGGACGTCGTCCGCATGGTGCTGACCGGCCAGGTCGGCCGCGAGCTCGTCGGCCTGCTCAACCAGCACGGTGACCTCGCGGTCGGTCTGTCGGGCGAGGACGGCGGACTGTTCACGGCCCAGAAGACCATGCCGGTCATCGACGGCGTCGAGACCGACATCGGACTGGTCGGCGAGGTCGTCGGCGTCCGTCCCGAGGCCGTCCAGGACCTCATCGAGGCCGGACGCATCCCGGTGGTGTCGACGGTTGCGCCGGACGCGTCCGGCCAGGTGCACAACGTCAACGCCGACACCGCAGCCGCGGCGCTGGCCGTGGCGCTCGGAGCCGAGAAGCTGCTCGTGCTGACCGACGTCGAGGGGCTCTACGCCGACTGGCCCAACAGCACGGACGTCATCGGTGAGATCAGCCCCGAGGCACTCTCCGAGCTGATCCCGACCCTGTCGACCGGCATGATCCCGAAGATGACGGCGTGCCTCAAGGCCGTCGAGGAGGGCGTGAAGCGCGCCACGGTGATCGACGGGCGCGAGCCGCACGCCGTCCTGCTCGAGATCTTCACCGACGAAGGTGTCGGCACCCAGGTCGTGCCCGGCGCCGCCACCCGCATCCGCACCGCGCTGTACGCGACGAGCGTCGAGAAGGGGGACAAGGCATGACCTCGACCGCCGACTGGACCACGCGGTACCAGGGCGTCGTCATGAACACCTTCGGTCCGCCGCAGACGGTGCTGGTCCGCGGCGAGGGCTCCCACGTCTGGGACGCCGACGGCACCAGGTACCTCGACCTGCTGGCCGGCATCGCGGTCAACGCGCTCGGCCACGGGCACCCCGCGATCCTCGAGGCCGTCACGACGCAGCTGTCGACCCTGGGACACACGTCGAACTTCTTCGCCACCGAGCCGCAGATCCGTCTCGCCGAGAAGCTCGTCGAGCTGGTCGGCCACGACGCCCGGGTGTTCTTCACGAACTCGGGCACCGAGGCCAACGAGGCGGCGTTCAAGGCCACCCGTCGCACCGGCCGCACGAAGATCGTCGTGGCCGAGGGGTCGTTCCACGGCCGGACGATGGGCGCGCTCGCCCTGACGTCCAAGGAGGCCTACCGCGCACCGTTCGAGCCGTTGCCGGGCGACGTCGTCTGGGTCCCGTACGGTGACGCCGCTGCCCTCGAGGCCGCCGTCGACGACACCGTCGCCGCGGTGCTGATCGAGCCGATCCAGGGTGAGGCCGGCGTCGTCGTGCCGCCCGACGGCTACCTCCGGGCCGCCCGCGACGTCACGACGCAGCACGGCGCGCTGCTGTGGCTCGACGAGGTGCAGACCGGCATGGGCCGCACCGGCGCCTGGTTCGCGTACGAGGAGTCCGGCGTCGTGCCGGACCTCGTCACGCTGGCCAAGGGACTCGGCGGTGGCCTGCCGATCGGCGCGTGTGTCGCAGTCGGCGACGCGGGCACCCTCCTGCAGCCCGGCAACCACGGCACGACGTTCGGCGGCAACGCCGTCTCGACGGCCGCGGCGCTGGCCGTCGTCGCGACGATCGAGTCCGAGGGCCTGCTCGAGCACGCCCTGACGATCGGCGACCAGCTGCGCCGCGGACTGGCCGACCACCCGCTCGTCGCCGACGTCACCGGTCGCGGCCTGCTCGTGGGCATCGTCCTGCACGAACCGCTCGCCGCCGAGGCGCAGAAGGCTGCGCTCGCCGCCGGCCTGATCCTCAACAACGCCACGCCCGATCGTCTGCGCCTCGCGCCTCCGCTCGTCCTGAGCGAGGACGAGGCCGCGGAGGCCGTCACGGTGCTGCGGGGAGTGCTGGACGAGGTGTCCTCATGACCCTGCGCCACTTCCTGCGGGACGACGACCTGTCGCCGGCGGAGCAGGCCGAGGTGCTGGCGCTGGCCGCGCAGATCAAGGCCGATCCGTACGCCCGCAAGCCGCTGGCCGGCCCGCAGACCGTCGCGGTCATCTTCGACAAGGCGTCCACCCGTACCCGCGTGTCGTTCAGCGTCGGCATCGCCGACCTCGGCGGCAACCCGCTGGTCCTCGACTCCGCGGTGACGCAGGGCGGCCGTGGGGAGTCGAGCGCCGACACCGCGCGGGTCCTCGGCAGCATGACCAGCGCGATCGTCTGGCGGACGTACTCGCAGGCCGGCCTCGAGGAGATGGCGGCGCACTCCGGCGTCCCGGTCGTCAACGCGCTGAGCGACGACTTCCACCCGTGCCAGATCCTGGCCGACTGGCAGACCGTCATCGAGCACAAGGGTCGGCTGGCGGGCCTCACGGTCGCGTACCTCGGCGACGGTGCCAACAACATGGGGCACTCGTACCTTCTCGGCGGAGCCACGGCGGGGATGCACGTGCGCATCGGGGCGCCCGTCGGGTACCAGCCGGACCCCCGGATCGTCGCGGACGCCGAGGCGATCGCAGCCGGCACCGGGGGATCGGTCAGCGTCACGGACGACTCGGCGGCGGCCATCGCGGACGCCGACGTCGTCATCACCGACACGTGGGTCTCGATGGGCCAGGAGGCCGAGAAGGACGCCCGCCTGCTGCTCTTCGGCGACTACTCGATCACCGAGACGAGGCTCAAGCTCGCCGCGCCGGACGCCATCGTCCTGCACTGCCTGCCGGCCTACCGCGGCCTGGAGATCTCCTCGGACGTCCTCGACGGGCCG
>Ga0247730_1001076_pt1 | contig 16283 bp, 13 predicted proteins | sample UWRJL073202C2_FD_180959 | JGI IMG/M metagenome (GOLD analysis project Ga0247730, IMG submission 180959) | Plant litter microbial communities from Arlington Agricultural Research Station in Wisconsin, United States - UWRJ-L073-202C-2 | ecosystem: Environmental > Terrestrial > Plant litter >... | reverse complement strand
GTCCGGCACCGATCGCCGGACCCTGGACCGCCGCGATCGTCGGGATGGTCAGGTCGCGCAGGCCGAGGAACGAGGCGTAGACCCTCATCAGGTGGTCGCGCATCTGGTCCGTCGGCCGGTCGAGGTCGCCGAACAGGTTGGCCAGGTCGGCGCCCGCGCAGAAGGCCCGACCGGCACCCGTGACGACCAGCGCCCGGGCGTCCGCGTCGTCCGCCACCGCCCGCACCGCCTCCGCCAGCTCGTCGAGCAACGGCCAGTCGAGCGCGTTGCGGCGCTCGGGGGCGTTGAGCGTCAGGACACGGACGGGACCGTCGGACTCCAGCAGCACGAGGGGCATGCCGCGACGATATCGCCGAACCGACCGCCCGGCCTCACCCGTCCGACGGCTCCTGGGGCGCCTCGGGGTGGAACCGCAGGCCGGGCACCGCCTCGAGCAGCGCGCGGGTCAGGGGTGTCGCAGGCTGGGTGAAGACCTGCTCGGTGGTGCCCTCCTCGACGATGCGGCCGCCGTCCAGGACCGCCACGTGGTGGGCGATCTCCGCGACGACCGCGAGATCGTGCGACACCAGCACGTAGCTGAGGCCGAGCTCGCGTTGCAGGTCGACGAGCAGGTCCAGGATCTGGGCCTGCACCGAGACGTCGAGCGCCGAGACGGGCTCGTCGAGCAGCAGGAGCTCGGGCTCGAGCGCCAGGGCCCGCGCGATCGCGACGCGCTGCCGCTGCCCGCCGGACAGCTCCGCCGAGCGTCGGCCCAGGTAGCTGGCCGGCAGCGCGACCTGGTCGAGCAGGCGCGTGACGGTCTCGGTGCGGGAGGCCCGGTCACCGATGCCGAACGATTCCAGCGGCTCGGCGACCAGGTCGCGCACGCTGAACTTGGGGTCGAGCGCCGCGAACGGGTTCTGGTGGACGAACTGGAACCGGCGGCGCAGCGCACGCAGCGCGGTCCGGTTGGTCGAGGCGACGTCGACGCCGTCGAACAGGACCTTGCCCGACGTGGGTCGCTCGAGGCCCATCGCGATCCGCAGCGCCGTCGTCTTGCCCGATCCGGACTCGCCGACCAGGGCCAGCGTGCGGCCACGGTGGACGTCGAGCGTGAGGTCGTCGAGCACCCGGACGCTCTCGCGACGACCGATGCCCCCGCGGGACTCGAAGTCCTTGGTGACGCCCACGAACCGCAGCACCGGGTCGTCGACCGGGGGCGCGGGTGCGGGTCGCCGGTGCCGACCGAGGCCGGGCGCCGCGGCGATGAGGCGTTGCGTGTACTCGTGCTGCGGCGACGTCACGACGTCGGCCGGGACACCCTCCTCGACGATGCGGCCCTGCGACATCACCACGAGGTGGTCGGCGCGATCGACCGCGACGCCCAGGTCGTGGGTGATGAGCAGCAGCGAGGTGCCGGTCTCGGCGACAAGCCGGTCGAGGTGGTCCAGGATGCGGCGCTGGACCGTCGCGTCGAGCGCGCTGGTGGGCTCGTCGGCGATCAGCAGCCGAGGGTGCCCGGCCAGGGCGATCGCGATCAGGACGCGCTGGCGCTGACCGCCGGACAGCTCGTGCGGGTACTGGCGCGCGCGACGACCGGCGTCGTCGACGCCCGCGCGCTCGAGCACCTCCACGACCTCGACGCCGACCGAGCGCTTGGGCACGCCACGACGACGGACCGCCTCCGCGACCTGCTCCCCGATGCGCAGCGTCGGGTTGAGCGCGACCATGGGGTCCTGTGGCACGAGGCCGACGACCGGGCCGCGGTGGCGACGGAACGCCTTGTCGTCGGCGTGCGTCACGTCGTGGCCGCCGAGCGTGATGCTGCCTCCGACGATCCGTCCGCCCGCCGGGAGCAGACCCAGGGCGGCGTGCGCCGTCGTCGACTTGCCCGAGCCCGACTCGCCGACGATCGCGACGACCTGCCCCGGGCGGACCGACAGGGTCAGGCGGTCGACGACGACCCGCTCGCGCCCGCGGTGGCCGAAGCCGACGGAGAGCTCGTCGATCGTCAGGACGTCGCCGCCGGACGCGCGGTCGAGCGCCGGCACCGGTGTGTCGGTCACTGCCATCTCTGGATCTCCTCGAACGTCTTGCCGATGTGGTTCAGGGCGTAGACCACGGCGCCGACGGCCAGGCCGGGCAGCAGGGTCAACCAGGGCGACGTCACGAGGTACGTGCGCCCGGCCGACACCAGGGAGCCCCACTCCGACTGCGGCGGCGGCGCGCCGAAGCCGAGGAAGGACAGGGACGACACCGCCAGGATCGCGGTGCCGAAGTCGAGGACCGCGAGCACCACGACGGGCCCCCACGAGTTGGGCAGGATGTGCCGGGCCAGGATGCGCGTGCGTCCCGCGCCGCTGGACCGGGCCGCCTCGACGTAGGGCAGCGTCTTGACCCGCAGCACCTCGGCGCGGGTGATGCGGGCGAAGCCGGGCGTCAGGCCGACACCCACGGCGATCGCGACGTTGACCGTGCCGAAGCCCAGCGCCGTGACGATCGCGAGGGCCAGCAGGAGCGACGGGATCGCGAGCAGCACGTCGACGAAGCGCATCAGCAGGCTGTCGACCCAGCCGCCCGCATATCCCGCGAACACGCCGAGGACCAGGCCCGCGACGACCGCGAGGCCGACCGAGATGACGGTCGCCTCGACCGACAGCGCGCTGCCGTGCACCATCCGGGTGAACAGGTCACGGCCGAGCTCGTCGGTGCCGAACAGGTGGTCGAGGCTGGGGCTCAGGAGCTTGTCCTTGGGGACCGTCCGCGTCGGGTCGCCCGGCGCGAACAGCCGCGGCGCGACGGCGCTGACCAGCACCAGCACGACGTAGAGGACCGCGAGCAGGAAGCCGGGGCGACGCAGCAGCGCCCTCAGCGTCTGCCGGGAGCGGTTGGCGGTGCCGTCGCGGTCGGCCGGGTCGGGGCTCGGTCCAGGGACGGGCCCGAGCTCGATGTCGGCGGCGCTCATACCAGCTCCAGGGTGTCGGGGGTCTCGCGGCGATCGCGCGAGCGGGACGGGCCACGCTGCAGCACGCGGGGGTCGAGCAACGGGTAGACCAGGTCGACCACGAGGTTGATCAGGACGAACGCGAAGGCGGCGAGCACGACGATCCCCTGCACGAGCGGGATGTCCTGGGCCAGCACGGCCTGCTGCGCGAGCCGGCCGATGCCCAGGCGGGAGAAGATCGTCTCGACGACGACGGCGTTGGTCACGGTGAAGCCCACCAGGAGGCCGAGGATCGTCAGCGCCGGCAGCGACGCGTTCTTGAGCGCGTGCTTGGTGTGGATCCGCAGGCGGGACAGGCCCTTGGCGCGGGCCGTCGTGATGTGCGCCTGGTCGAGGGTGTCGTCGAGGCCGCGGATCAGCACCTGGGCGAGGATGCCGGCCGTCGGCAGCGACATCGCCAGCGCCGGCAGGAACAGCGTGCTCACGCCGTCGGAGCCCGTCGCCGGGAACCAGCCGAGCGAGAACGAGAACAGCTGGATCAGCAGCAGGCCGACCCAGAACGTCGGGAACGAGACGCCGACGGCGGGCAGCCGGTGCAGGAAGGTCCGCAACGGGCGCCAGCTGACGTACGTCGCGACGAAGGCGAGCCCACCGCCGATGACGAGCGTCAGCAGCAGCGCGACGGCGGCCAGCGCCAGGGTCGGCGGCAGGTTGTCGACCAGCAGCGAGGTGACCGGCTGGCCCAGCGAGACCGACTGGCCGAAGTCGAGCCGCAGCGCGTCGACCAGGTGCGTGAGGTACTGGACGAGGACCGGGTCGTCGAAGCCGTACATCTCCTGGATCCTGGCGACCTGCTCCGCCGACGGGCGACCCGCGCCTCCGCCCGACTGGTTCAGCAGGATGGAGACGGGGTCGCTCGGCAGGAGGTAGAGGACGACGAAGGACACGGTGTAGGCCGCCCAGAGCACGCCGACCGCCTGGGCCACGCGTCGAACCGTGTACTGCACCATGTCGTGTCCTTCGTCGTCTACGGAGTTACTTCGACAGCCACACGTCGTTGAGACGCAAGAACGTCTCCGCCGTGTAGTTCAGGTCGTGGACCTTGTCGCTCTTCGCGACGACCTGGGCCCGGTCCTGCAGCGGGAAGAGCGTGCCGCTCGCGATGATCTCCTTCTGGAGCTCGGCGAACGCCGCGTTGCGCTTGGCCGTGTCGGGCTGGCTGATCTCGTCGTCGAACAGCGGCTTGAGCTTGGCCACCGTCTCGGGCTTCTGCGCGTACGCGCCGGGACCGGAGCCGGGCTTGACGACGGCCGTGTCGTACAGCGTCCGCAGCACGTCGGCGTCGCCGCGCGTGTAGTACGACGCGGTCAGATCGAACTCGCCGTTGTTGGTCGCCTGCGTGTACTCCGCGGGGGTCACGAGCTTCTGGTTGAGCTTGATGCCGACCTTCTTGAGCTGGTCCTGGATCAGGTCCCAGCCGCCCCACGCCGTCACGAAGTCGATCTCGAGCGTCTTGCCGTCCTTCTGGCGGTAGCCGTCGGCGCCCTTGGTCCAGCCGGCCGCGTCGAGCAGCGCCTCGGCGCCCTTGGGGTCGTAGCCCAGGAGCTCGGACTGGTCCGACCAGCCGGGCGTCGTGGAGTCCAGGACGCTCTTGGCCACGGGGTAGTCGTCGCCGAAGGTCGTGGCCGCGTACTCCTTGCGGTCGATCGACTTCTGCAGCGCCTCACGGACGGCGTCGTCGCCGAGCACGCCGTTGACGTTGGGGATGAAGTTGTACGCCAGGCCCGGCAGGACCGACGTGTCGATCGTCGCGCCGGACGCCTTGATGGTCTCCGCGCTGGCCTCCGAGAAGGGGTTGCGCGGCCACGCGACGTCGAGCTGGCCCGACGTCAGGCTGCCCGTGAGGACGCTCTCCTCCGGGGAGAAGGTGACCTCGAGCTTGTCGATGTGGGCGGCGCCCTTGTTCTCGTTGATGCCCGAGCCCCACGCGTAGTCGTCACGCTTGGTCAGCTTGGCCGACTGCGACGGCGTGTAGCTGTCGAGGGTGAACGGGCCGCTGCCGACGAAGTCGCCGAGGGCGCGCTTCTGGGGGTCGATGTCGTACGACGCGGGCGACAAGATGCCGAGCGTCGTCGTCGAGGTGGCCTGCAGGAAGGCCGCGTTGCCGGTCTTGAAGTTGACCTGGATCTTGTTGGGCGCCAGCACCTCGGTGCTGTCGTAGCCCGACAGGTAGGTCGCGCCCAGGCTGGCCAGCGCGCCCAGCTCGAACACGCTGTCGTAGGCGGTCTTGACCGCCTCGGCGTCGAGCTTGGTGCCGTCGCTGAACGTCACGTCGTCGCGCAACGTGAAGGTGTACGTCTTGGCGTCGGGCGACACGGTCCACTCCGTGGCGAGCCACGGGACGATCTCACCGGTCTTGGGGTCCTGGTCGGTCAGGGAGTCGACCAGGTTGCGGTCGATCGAGCGCGACTCGATCCAGAAGTTCTGGCTGGGGTCGAGGTTGGAGTAGGAGTCCTGGTTGAAGGCGATGCGCAGCGTGCCACCCTCCTGCACCGGACCGTCGGCCTCGGCGGACGAGGAGTCGCTGCCGTTGCCGCAGGCGCTGACGGCCAGCAGGGCGGCGACGGCGAGGGCGGCGAGGGCGCCGCGGCGCCCGGCCGGTCGGCGGGATTCTCTGGACATGCGGGTGTTCCGTTCTGTGAAGGGTGCTTCTTCGGGGGGTGGGAGGTGGATCAGGCGTTGAGGGCGGCTCGACCGGCCCCGACGAGCGCCGTGTCGTCCTGGGGCGGGTGGATCCGCGCGCACAGGACGTCGCGCAGGTGCCGCTCGAGCGGGTTGCCGCGGGTCAGGGCGGGGTTGCCGAGCGCGGCGACGGCCGTCTGCACGGCCGCGATGGCCGAGCGGGTGGCGATGACCTTGCCGAGCCCGAAGCGGGCGAAGACCGCCGGGTCCCCGCCGTCGACCCGCACGGCCAGGCTGTGGAGCACGTCCTGGGCCGTCGCCAGGTGGGCCTCGATCTCGCCGGCGACGCCCTGGATGCGCTCGGTCGTCGCGATGGGGCGCCCCAGGGCCGTCGGCACCCGGGTGCGGGCGAACTCGCCGAACCAGTCGCGTGCCGCCTCGGCGATGCCGACGTACAGGCTGAACACCGCGAGCATCGAGCCGTCGCTCGGGCCGGCGTTGTTCGCGACCGAGCCGACCGGCACGCCCACGAACTGGTCGGCCGGCACGTGGACGTCGGTGTAGACGACGTCGTGGGTGCTGGTGCCGCGCATGCCGAGGTGGTCCCACGTGGGCTCGATGCGGATGCCGGGGGTCGGCACCCCGTCCGCGTCGGTGGACGGCACGATGACGTGACCGATCAGCGGCTCCGGATCGTCGGTGACGGCCCACACGAGGTGGTACGCGAGTCCTTCGGAACCGGTGGCGAAGCCCTTGTGCCCGTTGAGCACCCAGCCGTCGTCGGTGCGTCGGACCGTCGTGGCCGGCAGGCCACCACGGGCCGGGGCGCCCAGCTCGGGCTCGGCCCGGATGGCGTTGATGGGGGTGGGCCCGGCCGCGGACTCGCGCAGCACGCGCCCGTACAGCTCCGCCGGCCACACCTCGGTGAACCAGCCGTGGCCGAAGTAGGTCATCGCCGCCAGCAGCGCGGTGGAGGGATCACCCTTCCCGAGCGCCCGGAACACCCGCACGATGTCGACGGCGTCGAGCCCGCCGTGACCGCCGTGCTCGACCGGCACCGACGCCGTCAGGATGCCGGCCTCGTGGACCGCCTGCAGGCCCTCCCACGGGAAGCGGCCGGAGCGGTCGACGTCCTCGGCGTGCCGGGCGAGCTCGGTCGTCAGCGCGGCGAGCCGCTCGTCGCTGACGTCGACGGCCGGCAGGGCCACGGTGGTGTCGGTCGTGGTCATGACGCGGCCCGCTCACGCACGACGTCCTCGAGGGGCGGCTGGTCGACGACCTCGCCCCGGCGGCCCGTCGCCTCGCGGTGGGCGAGCTCCTCGCGCACCAGCGGGAGGAGGTAGCGGCCGTAGTCGACGGCGTCGTTGAAGTTGTCGTAGCCGCGGATGGAGATCAGCTCGGCACCGAGGTCGACGTAGTCGAGGATCGCGGCGGCGACCGTCTCGGGCGTGCCGACCAGGGCGGTGGACGCGCCGGCGGCTCCCGTCGCGGCCGCGGGCTCGGTCCACAGGGCGCGGTCGTGCAGCTGCTGGCGGGAGGCGATCTCGAGCAGCCGCTGCGAGCCGACGTTGGCCGGTCCGTCGGTCCGGTTGGTCGACGCGCTCGCCAGCTGCCACAGCCGGGACGCCTGCGACCCGTCCTTCAGGACCTCGAGGATGCGGTGCGCCTTCTCCCAGGCGAGCTCCTCGGTCGGCGCGATGATCGGCCGGAACGTCACCCACGTGCGCGGGGTGTCGGTGCGGCCGGCGGCGCGCGCCGCGTCGGCGATGCGGTCGATCTGCTGCTGTGTGTCGGCGAGGGGCTCGCCCCACAGGCCGAAGATGTCCGCCAGGGCACCCCCCTGGCGGTAGGCCTCCTCCGACGAGCCACCGACCGAGACCGGGATCGTGCCGTTGAGGGGCTCGACGTGGGACACGAAGTCCTCGAACGAGTAGTACGTGCCGGCGTGGTCGAAGGGCTCGCGCTCGGTCCAGACCCGACGCAGGATCTGGATGTACTCCTCCTGGCGCGCATACCGCTCGACCTTCGTGAGCCGGTCGCCCTCGCGGGCCTGCTCGTGGTCGCTGCCGCCGGCGATGAAGTGCACGACCGCGCGCCCGCCCGAGATCTGATCGAGCGTGGCCAGCGCCTTGGCGGCGACCGTCGGGTAGACCGTGTTGGGGCGCAGCGCGATGATCGGCTTGATCCGCTCGGTCGCGGTCGCGATGGCCGTGGCGAGCGTGAACGGGTCGTGGGCCGTCGAGTTGTAGGGGACCAGCGTGTAGTCGAATCCGCCGTCCTCGAGCACGCGGGCGTAGCGGGTCACGTACGCCGGGTCGAGCCGGGCGTCCTTGACGCCGTTGAGCTCGTTGCCGGGGTTCACGTTGATGGCACTGATGAACTCGACGGTCATGGTGCACTCCTGGGGGTGGACGGGGGGCATGGGTCATGCCGGTGAACGGGTGCATCGGGCGCACCGAGCAGGTGGGGATGCGGCGGGCTCGTCGCGGCCCGGACGGCTCAGCGCAGGCGGCAGGGACACGGCCCGCACGCGGCGGTCATCGCACGGCGATGCGCTCCGGCCACGGTGCTGTTCATGGTGACCATGCTGCCAGCGGCCGTGGTGGCGGTCCAATGACATCTGCCGATGACAACCCATAGCCATGGCCGATGGAAGACGTCGCCGGATCGGCCGTCCGGCGGTGGCGCTGCGCGGCGTAGAACTCCCGCAGCGCGACGAACGCGGTCTCCTCGACCGTGCTGTCGACGCCTCGGCGGGCCAGCAGTCGCACGCTGATCAGGCCGAGGTCCGGCAGGTCGGACCGCAGCACGAGACCGTGCGGCACGCGGCCGGCCGACGGCAGCGGGGCGACACCGAGGCCGGCCCGCGCGGCCGCGAGGACCCCCTCCAGGCTCGTGGACTCGGCGACGACGTCGACCCGACGGCCCCGCTCGCCCAGCACCTCGAGCGCCCGCTGGCGCATGCTGCAGGGCTCGACGAAGGCGATCATGGGCCACGCCTCGCCGGGACGGGGCGGCACCCACGCGGGGGCGGCGTACCAGTGCATCGGCAGGTCGCCGATCTCGTTGCCCGGCATCTCGGTGCCGACGCCCAGGGTGACGGCCAGGTCGATCTCGCCCTTGGCGACCGCGCTCTCCATCTCTGCCGAGCCGTCGATCCGGAACTGGACGGTGTGGTCGGGGAAGGCGTCACGCAGCGTCGCGAGCAGCTCGGGCAGCACCGACTCGGCTGCCGTCTCGGTCGAGCCGATGACGATCGTCCGCGGACCGGCCGCCTCGAGCCGCTCGAGGGCACGGTCGTGCACGTCGAGCAGGCGGCGCGCCTCGAGCAGCAGGCGCTCGCCGGCGTCGGTCAGTCGCGCACCGCGACCGGACCGCTCGACCAGCGTCTGCCCGAGCCGTCGCTCGAGCGACCGCACGTGCTGGCTCACGGTGGGCTGACTGACGTGCAGCGTCGTCGCCGCGCGACCGAAGCCACCGCAGTCGGCGATCGCCGCGAACGTGCGCAGATGCGTCAGGTCGAGGGCGGCAGCCATGTCTCGACGGTAGGTCTCCCCCCGGGCCTGACATGACGCGTCCCACCTGGTGGGACAACGGACCACCAGGTGGTACAGGTCACATCGAGATCAGACGGCGCCCAGCAGTTCGGTCAGGTGACGGGCGCTCTTGACGTTCTCCAGGTCCAGGACCGTGCCGAGGATCTCGTCCGCGGAGCCGCGCGTCGTTCCCCGGGCCGCCACGGCGCGGAACTTCGACGTCAGCGGATCGGCGAGCTCGTCGACCGACGACGTCCAGTCACGTCCTGACACGTCGGCGTCCCGGACGGCCTGCTCGCCGCGGGCGTTGGTCAGCCGGACGCTGGCCTGCAGCGGGATCATCGAGGCGTCGAACTGGACCGTCGCCGAGGAGGCGACGCGGTGCGTCTCCGGATCCGACCAGGTCGGGAGCGTGTCGAGCGAGACGTAGCCCTCCGACAGCGCGATGGCTCCGGTCCAGGCGGGGCTGAACTTGGTCTGCATCTCGCTGTGGGGCTCCTCGAAGCTGCACACGCCCTGGATGCCCGGCGAGACCGTGAGCTCGACCGCCGTGACGTCCTCGGGGCGCCAGCCGTCGGCCCGCAGACCCGTCATCGCGTCGACGACGGCGTACGTGCCGAAGCAGGCGGCGTGCTTCTTGAACTTCACGTCCAGGATCTGCCACGGGCGGTCGGACCGGTCCGTGACGGCCGGCGGCGACCCGAGGGCGTCGATGAAGCCGAGGGGTCCCGAGATCCCGTCGGTGCCCGCGACGAACCCGCGCGACGCCAGCCGCGCCGACAGGACCCCGGTGGAGGCGGCCCGGCCGCCGTGCAGGGGCTTGCCCATCGAGCCGAACATCGACTTGAGGCCGGCCGCCTGCGTCGCGGCGACCCGCAGGGCCATCCACGTCTGCTCGCGGTCGAGCTCCATGAGCCGCGCGGTGACGAAGGCGGTGGCGAAGACGTTGACGGTGCCGGTGGGGTGGAAGCCGAGGGCGTAGTGCGCCTTGCCCACGGCCTCGCCGATGACCTCGCCCAGCTCGTAGGCCGCGACCAGCGCCGTGATCAGCTCCTCGCCCGTGGCGTCGACCTGCTCGGCGACGGCCAGGGCCGCCGGGACGAGTGACGTCGACACGTGGGCGCCCGACACGGGTGCCCAGTCGTCGAAGTCGAGCGAGTGGGCGGAGACGCCGTTGACGAACGCGGCACCGAACTCCGAGCTGCGCTCGGGTCGGCCGATCAGTGTCGACGCGTCGCCGTTGCCGCCGAACTCGTCGAACAGCATCTGCGTGACGGGCTCGTGCGAGCCGACGATCGCGACTCCTACCGCGTCGAGGATCGTCCACTTCGCCATCGCGACGACCTCGGCCGGCAGGTCCTCGAAGCGGGTCGTGAAGGCCCGCTCGACCGCAGCGTCGATCTCTGCGGTCCAGGCGGCCCGGTGCTCGGACGATCCTCGGTCAGACATGGCGACTCCTCTGGGTTGATCCCGGCTCGGCCGACGTCAGGTCGTCCGCCGTGAGGTCGGTCTCGTGCTCGGCCGCCTCGACCAGGTCGTGGATCTTCTCGGTCGTCTGCTTGCGCTTGCCCCGGAACGTCGACGACGCCAGGCCGATGACGACGAGCACCAGCACCGCGACCATGACCAGCGAGATGCCGCGGGTCACGAAGATGCTCGCGCTGCCGTCGGAGATCGCCAGCGAGTTGCGCAGGTTGATCTCGAGGATGCTGCCCAGCACGGCGGCCAGGACGAGGGGTCCGGGCTGGAAGCCGAAGCGCCGCATGAAGTAGCCGACGACGCCGGCGATGATGCAGGTGACGACGTCGAACATGCTGTTGTTGAGCGAGTAGACGCCCACCAGCGTGACGATGACCGTGACGGCCGAGATGATGCCCATGCGGACCCGCAGCAGCTGGACGAACAGGCCGACGAGCGGCAGGTTCAGCACCAGCAGCATGACGTTGCCGATCAGCATCGAGGCCATGACGCCCCAGAAGATCTCGGGGTGCTCCGACACGAGCGTCGGGCCGGGGGTCACGCCCTGCAGCAGCAGCGCGCCGTAGAGCAGCGCCATCACGGTGCCGGTGGGCAGGCCCAGCGTCAGCAGGGGCAGGAAGCTCATGGTCGAGCCCGCGTTGTTGGCGGTCTCCGGGCCGGCGACGCCCTCGATCGCGCCGTGGCCGAACTTCTCGGGGTGCTTGGAGATCTTGCGCTCGACGGAGTACGACGCCATCGAGGCCAGGACGCTGCCGCCGCCGGGCACGAGACCGATCAGCGAGCCGAGGACCGTGCCGCGGGCGATCGGGCCGGCGGAGTCCTTGAAGTCCTGCTTGTTGGGCATGATGCCGTCGACCTTGGCGGCCAGCGGCGTCTGAGCCGAGCCCTTGCCGACGTTGGACAGCACCTCGCTCAGGCCGAACAGGCCCATCGCGATCGCGACCAGGTCGAGGCCGCCGAGCATCTCCAGCGAGCCGAAGGTGAAGCGCCCCGAGCCCGTGACCGGGTCCTGGCCGACGCTGGCCACGATCAGGCCGACCGCGACCATGGCACCGGCTCGCGGCAGCGACTGACCGCCCATCGCGAGCACCAGCACGATGCCGATGACCGCGACGAGGAAGAGCTCCGGGGCGCCGAAGCGCTCGGCGAACGACGCCAGCGGCTTGGCCAGCAGCACCAGCATGAACGTCGCGGCGATACCGCCGATGAACGAGCCGATGGCCGCGATGCCCAGGGCCGGTCCCGCTCGTCCCTGCCGCGCCATCTGGTGGCCGTCGAAGGTCGTGACCACCGAGGCGATCTCACCGGGCACCTTGACCAGCACCGACGTGATGGTGCCGCCGTACATGGCGCCGTAGTAGATGCCGGCCAGCAGGATGATCGCGCTCGGTGCGTCCAGCGCGAACGTCACGGGGAGCAGGATCGCGATCGTCGTGGTCGGTCCGAGGCCCGGGAGGACGCCGATGACCATGCCGAGCAGCACGCCGACCAGGACGAGCACGAGGTTGGTGGGGGTCGCCGCGACCGCGAAGCCGTCGGCGAAGTCACTGATGGTGTCCATGAATTACCTCGGAAGGAAGGCGTCGACGGGCAGGGGGATGTCCAGGACCTGGATGAACAGGAAGTAGATGACGATCGCGAGCACGAGCGACATGACCACCGAGAGCAGCCACTTCTCGCCGGCCAGCACCTTGAGCCAGAAGAGCGACACCAGCGCGATCGACGTCGTGATGCCGATCGTCGTCAGCAGCGCCGCGAAGGCCGCCATCGCGACGATCGCCGCGATGGCCGCCGGCGGGAAGAACGTGGCGTCGTCCTCGGCGTCACGCTCCTCGACGGGACCGAGCACGATGCCCACCGAGGAGACGACCAGCAGGACGGCCGCCATGAAGGGCCACAGGCCCGGGCCCATCGAGCCGTCCTGGGTCAGGCCCAGGCGCCAGCTGCCGCCCATGACGGCGAGTCCGGCGAGTCCGAGCACCACGCCGGGCGCCCGACGCAGGAGAGGCTCCAGTGCGCTCGCGCGCTCAGGCTTGACCACGTTCACCACTGCTTCCTTCACGCTCATGACGTCGAGATGCCGAGCTCGTCGAGGGTCGTCTTGGCCTCGCGCAGGAGCGACAGCACCTCGGCGCCGTCGTAGCCCTCGGGGGCGATGACCTCCTTGCCCAGCAGGTCCACCGACTTCTTGTCCTGGCCACAGGCCTGGTTGGCCTTCTCCAGGACCTTCAGGACGGCGGGGCTGGTGCCGGCCGGAGCGGCGATGAAGCCGAGGTTTCCGGCGCCCGGCAGCTGCCCGTCGCCGTATCCGGCCGACTTGACCGTCGGGGTGCCGGCGGGTGCCCACTCGGGCAGTTCGTCCGCAGCGATCGCGAGCACCTTGAGCTGCCCCTCGGTGATCCACGGGACGGTCTCGGGGCTGACGTTGCTGATGCCGAAGTCGTAGTCGCCCTGCTCCAGGCCGCGCTTGATCTCCGGGACGCTGGACGCGGCGACGTGCTTGATCTTCAGGCCGTAGTTCTTGGCGAGGGCCTCGCCGACGAGGCCGGAGATCGTGGAGACGCCGCTGTCGGTGACGCTCAGGGTCTTCTTCTTGCTGGCGGCGATCAGGTCGTCCATCGAGTTGATCGGGCTGTCCTTGGCGACCACGACGAACGCGGGAGTCACGGTGACGCCGCCGACCGGCGCGAACGACTCGATGTCGTAGGTGACGTCGGCGTTGAGCGCGGGGGTCAGGGTCGAGCTGCTGGTGCTGCCGAAGACGAGGGTGTAGCCGTCGGGCTTGGACTGCGCGGCCTCGGTCATGCCGATCGAGCCGCTGCCGCCGTCGCGGTTCTCCACCGTGACGCTGGCGTCGAGCTGTCGCTCGTAGCAGTCGGCCCACACGCGTCCCACGACGTCGGTGGCCGAGCCGGGCGCGAACGGGATGAGCATCTTGATCGCGCGCTTGGGGTAGGACGACTCGGTCTTGTCGCCCGATTCGTCGCCGCTCTGCGCGCAGGCGCTCGTCGTGGCCAGCAACGCCGCTGCCGCCGTGACGATCCAGGTCTTCCTACGCATGTGGTGCCTCCTTGGGGGGTGCCTTGCGGCAGGGCTGTCGTGAACTGGGACACACGGTGACACGCATCACAGGGTGCCTGCAATCAATTCGATCGCGGGCTTTGGACGCCCCTACAAAGGGTCTGTGAATCGACTGTGATCAGGCGAGTCCCGAGGTCTCGAGGACAGCGGCGGTCTCCTTCAGGGCGGTCTGCACGGCGGCGGCGTCGAGCTCGGCGGGCGGCACGATGTCCTGGCCGAGGGTCCTGATGACGGTCTTGTCCTGGCGGCACGTCCGGTTGGTCCGCTCGAGCGACTCCACGATCTGCGGGCTGGTGCCGGCCGGGACGGCCCAGTAGCCCATGATCCCGTTGCCCGGCAGCTGCCCCTCGCCGTAGCCGGTGGACTCCAGCGTCGGCAGGTCCGGCGCCCACGCCACCGGCTCCGCCGTCGCGACCGCGATGCCCTTGAGCTGGTGCTCTGTGATCCACGGCAGGGTCTCGGGGCCGACCGACGTCACGCCGTAGTCGTAGTCGCCCTGCTCGAGACCGCGCTTGATCTCCGCGACGCTGGACGGCGTCACGTGCTTGACGTCGATGTCGTAGTTCTTGACCAGCGCCTCGCTGAGCAGGCCGGAGATCGTGGCGACGCCGCTGTCGGTCACGGTGAGGGTCTTGGCGCGGCCGGCGGCGATCAGGTCGTCCATCGAGCTGATGGGGCTGTCCTTCGCGACGACGATGAAGGCCGGCGTGAGCGTGGTCGACCCGACCGGCACGAACGAGTCGACGTCGTAGGTCGCGTCGGTGAGCTCGGGGGTCAGGACGCCGCTGCTGGTGCTGCCGAACACGATCGTGTAGCCGTCGGGCTCGGCCTGGGCGCCCTGCGTCATGCCGATGGAGCCGCTGCCGCCGTCGCGGTTCTCGACCGTGAACGGCTTGCCGATGGTCCGCTCGTAGCAGTCGGCCCACACCCGGGCCGCGATGTCCGTCGACGAGCCGGGGGCGAACGGCACGATGACCTTGACCGCGCGCTTCGGGTAGGACGCGTCCTGGCTGCCGCCCGTCGTGGTCTGCGCACAGGCACCGGCCGCCACCAGCACGGCCGTGACGACGACGATCCAGGTCCTGCTCCGCATGTATGTCTCCCCCGACGATGTGACGGCTGGTGCCGATAGGAGACAGCGTGACATCGATCAGACAGGCTTTCTACATGCTGCCCGACCGCGTTTGGGCCCCCGCACAAACGGGGGCCCCGACGCAGGTCAGACCGGTCGCTTGGCGATCGTGACGATGCGGTCGACGCGGCACACGATGACGCCGTCCTGGTTGGTCCCGTAGTGCCGGAACGTCACGTCGGCCACGGTGCCCCTGTCCTCGACGGCCAGGACCTCGGTCGAGGTGGCGATCGTGTCGCCGGAGCGCACCGACGCCGGGAACGAGATGCCGTCCAGGCCGACCTCGCCCGTCGCGTGCTGCGTCGTGTCCTGCGTCGCCAGGCCGATCGTCAGCGACAGCGTCATGCCGCCGAAGTTGATGCGCCCGCCGAACGGGGTGGCGGCCATCGCGCCGTCGCTGAAGTGCCCCTCGACGGCGTTCATCAGCATCGGCGTCAGCAGGCCCATCTCCAGATCGGCACCGACGGTCTTCGACCGCGAGTGACGGAACCGGTCGCCCACCACGAAGTCCTCCGCGTACCCCTCCAGCGGCTGGCGGAAGTCGCCGCTGTCCTTCGCGACGAGGTTGGTGCGGCGGTACGACACGACCCGCTCGCCGCGCTGGTTCACGCCGACGGTCTCCCACGTCACGATCCCGCGCGACGGGTTCGAGGAGGACTCCCGGGCGTCGATGACCGAGCTGGACGCCGTGAGGGTGTCGCCGGCGTAGACCGGGACGCCGTAGCGCAGCTCCTCACCCCCGAGGAACGGACCGGCGATCTCGCTGAGGTCCTCGCAGCTGATGCCGAAGACCGTGGCCCAGACGACCAGCGGGTTGATCTGGGCCGAGGGGTGACCGGCGGCCCGGGCCGCCTCGGCGTCGAGGTAGCGCGGGTTGTACCCGACCGTGGCCGTCGTGAACAGGACGTTGTCGGCGTCGGTCACGGTGCGTCCCCACTCGTGCTCGTACCTCCGCCCGACGGTGTGCTCCTCGAAGGGGTTGCCCCTCCGGATCCGGGGCCACTCAGCAGGACTCACGTCGTCGGTCATCGGTCTTCCTCACCATCCGTTCGGTCCGCGCGGCACGATCGTGGCGCGCGGACCGAGTGTCGCGACGCGCCGCAGCAAGGGTCAATCAGCGCCGGGACACCCTTTGTCCCGTCGCCCAACCACCCCGGGAGCGCACGAGAATCTCTCGCCTGGCAGAACCCAGGAGCGTAATCTCCTTGACAGAGAGACCCAGGTCACACATGCTGATCCAGCATGCCGTTCACCAGCACAGCGTTTCACTCAGTGGGACGCACCACCCCGAGCACGACGAGAGATGGGAGGGCCCCCCGATGAGCCTGTCCGCCTACCTCACACCCGGAACCGACAACTCGTTCCCCGCGTGGCACAAGCAAGTCATGGACTCGTTCGAAGAGGTCGCGATCCTCTCCACCGACTCCGTCCCGATCGACGACGTCCTGCG
>Ga0247730_1001075_pt1 | contig 16294 bp, 18 predicted proteins | sample UWRJL073202C2_FD_180959 | JGI IMG/M metagenome (GOLD analysis project Ga0247730, IMG submission 180959) | Plant litter microbial communities from Arlington Agricultural Research Station in Wisconsin, United States - UWRJ-L073-202C-2 | ecosystem: Environmental > Terrestrial > Plant litter >... | reverse complement strand
GTCAGCTTCGAAGTGACCGCCGACAAGCGTTCCGGCAAGTCGTCTGCCGACAACCTCCGTCTCGCTTAATTCGAGACTAAATAGGCTGGCACAATGCGAAAGCACTGTGCCAGCCTTTTGATTCCTGCGGACTGCCCGACAGCAGAGCCGCCAGGCGCCCGAACGCCAGAATGGTTACATGGCCGGCAGGATGGTGATGTCGCGAATATCGCCGCTGACACCCTCGACCATGCCCTTGCCCGTTGCGGCACTCGTTTCCAGATTGACCGTATAGAGCATGTTGCCGGTGACGAGGAAGGCGCTGTTGGCGCCGTCGGCCGTCGTGCCGATGTCGAAGGCAAAGTTTGCGCCCGGCTTGTCGATGCCGAACTTGCCGATGGCAGCCAGCGTGCCGTCGTTCGGGGCTGTCTGGCGGATCAGCGCAACGATCTTCGCGTCAACGTCATACATCGCCGTCTTTTCCGGCTTGCCGAACGAATTGCTGTAGGCAGCAGCTACGATCATCGGCATCTCGCCCTTGTGCATGTCCTTGTCTTCATACGCCAGCTTGCCGTCGACCGTGACATCGCCGGTGTCGGCATTGACGCGGTGGTTGGTGGTGCCGCTCATCAGCCGCAGGCGATCGGCGGCCGGGTTGAAGTCGACCACGACGGGCGCGCTGCCGGCTTCCAGTGGCGTCTTCAGCTTCGACAGTTCCTTGGCCGCACCGGTGGCCGGATCGATGGTGACGACGACGTTGTCAGCGGTGACGCCAACGATGGTCTTGTTGCCGGGACGCAGGTCGATGCCGACCAGTTTGGTGACGCCGGTCACGTCCATCGTCTTGGTCACGGTCGGCTTGTCGGTGTCGAACAGGACAAGGGTCTTGTCGCCGACGAGGCCCAGGGCCGGGGCAGCAAAGGCGGACAGGCTCGAGGCGGCGAGGATGGTCGATGCGATCAGAACGGATTTGACGGTTTTCATCTCTGGTCTCCCTTGGGTTCAAAACGGTTGAAAGAGCGATGGCCGCATGGCCTGTTGTCTGCCCTCTCATCACCACGACACGCGGGGCCTGCCGTCTGGATGCAGCCTGCGAAAATAAATTTTGAAAAATGCATCCATGGCCACAGTCCGGCGTGTAACAGCTGCGAACGAAAGATGGCGGGAGCCTTTCACATGCTGGCAGACCTGATCACACTGGACGGACAGCCATTTGCCGTGGCAAAGACTTTCCTAAAGCAGCCATCACGCGGAGATGCCGGTTTGACCGCCAGCCCAGATCAGCTCGACACCATTGCCGACGACTTGCGTCGTTGCGCGGGCGGCGACAAAAACGCCCTGCGCCGGATCTTTGACAGCGAGGCGCCGCAGCTGGTGGCGGTGGCGCTGCGGATCGTTCGCCGGCGCGAATTGGCCGAGGACGTGGTGCAGGAAGCCTTTGTGCAGATCTGGACCAAGGCGCACCAGTATAGCCCCGAGCGCGGCTCGGCACGCGGCTGGATTTTTGCGATCGCCCGCAACCGCGCCCTCAACATGCTGCGCGACGGAAAGCGCGAGGATCTGGTGCCGGAGGAACGGCTGGAGATCTTGCGCGACAGCGACCAGATGGCCCAGATCATGGCCTCCTGGCACCGCCTCGACCGCAACGGCCGGCTGCACGACTGTCTGGCCGCACTGGAAGAGGTCCGGCGCAAAAGCATCCTGATGGCCTATGTCGGCGGCTACAGCCACGGCGAGATCGCCGGAAAACTTGATATCCCGCTGGGCACTGCGAAATCCTGGATCCGTCGCGGCCTGACGACCCTGCGGGAGTGCATGGCATGAGTATCGCGGAAAAAACCGTTTACGAGATCGCCGACGACTATGTACTGGGTCTGCTCGATGCCGACGAATTTTTGCAGGTCGAAGCCCGGATCGGACGCGATCGGCACCTGTCTGCGGCCGTCGAGGCCTCCCGTGAGCAGTTTCTGCCGCTGGATCTGAGCGTCGAGCCCGTTGCCGTCCCCGATGGCCTATGGGCGCGGATCGCCCAAACGCTGCCAGCGCAGACAATCACCGAACAAGCCGCGGCAAGCGCCGCCATTCCTGCCGGCAGCAGCACCGCCACCGCTGCTGTCAGCACAGAAGCCAACGCCCCTGCCCCGGCTGCCGCAAGCGACGTCCGCGCCGGCGGAAACCTGGCACGGCCAGTGGCTAACGACAATTCTACCGCCCGATGGAAAATCGGGGCTATGCTGGCTAGCGCGGCCTGCCTCGTGCTGGCCGCTGGCCTGGGCTTTACCCTGATGCGTCAGCCCGAACCCATGGTCGTCGCCGTGCTGCTCAACGGTGCCGGCGAACCGCAGGCGATCGTCGAGGACTTTGGCAACGACACGGCCAGTATCCGGCTGCTGTCCGATTTCACCGTCCCGAACGACAAGGTGATGCAGGTCTGGACGCTGCCGACCCGCGACATGGGTCCGATGTCGCTCGGCCTGCTGCAGCAGGCACAGTCGGCGACGCTGGCCGGCTCGAAACTGCCGGCGCCGCATGATGCCCAGCTCTACGAGATCACCCTGGAGCAGACCGGCGGTTCGCCGACTGGGCGCCCGACCGGGCCGATCCTGGTCAAGGGCTTTGCCAAAGTACCACGCTAGAGGTCGAACGAAGAGCGAGCGACAATTTGTGTCATTAAAAGTTTCGCAAGCGGCGCCGCCTTAACTTCACAAATCTCTGCTACAGGTGCATCAATAGCGCGGCTTGTGCCCGGCGATGGTGCTACGCCCAGGCCGCGTTACTCTTGCGTCGGACTCGTCGATGGCCCATATGTTCAGTCACAGTGAAAATGGAACGAAAAGCGACGTGAGCGTCCCGGAAACTCCCAACACCCACGGTGAGCCGCGCTGGCTTGGTCCGGCGGCGCCGTCCCGAACGGCGCTGATCCCGCCGATTTCCGCCGCGCGCTGGCTGCTGGTGCTGACGGTGGCTGCCGGCATCTACTTTTTTCACGGTTTTCTCGTCCCGGTCCTGGCCGCCCTTGTGATCGGCTTTGCCAGCTGGCCATTGTTTCGCAAACTGCGCGACCGGGTGGGCGGCAGCACCACCATCGCCGCCACGCTTGCCATCCTGTTCATCGTCACGTTTTTGATCATCCCGATCGGCATCGCCATTTCCTATACGATTGGCGAAATGCGCCAGTGGTTCATGTGGGCGCTGCAGGCCAACCGCATGGGCGCACCGACGCCGGCGTGGATACTGGCCCTGCCCGGCATCGGCGACTGGGTCGGCGTCCAGTGGGCGCAGTATATCGGTCGTCCCGGCTCGATCGGCGAAGTCATCCAGGTGGTCAGCGGCGCCAATATCGGCAACATCTATCGCGGATTGCTGGCCGCCGGCGACCGGCTATTCCACCTGCTGCTGACCTCGCTGTTCATGCTGATCGCGCTGTTCTTCGTCTATCGCGACGGCGCATCGTTTGCGGGGCAGATCGACCTGCTGGGCGAGCGCATCCTGCCCGGCCGATGGGGCCGCATTTCCCGTGTGGTCCCGGCCACCATCAGCTCGACCGTCACCGGCATGACACTGATCGCCATCGGCGAAGGCATCGTGCTCGGTATTGCCTACTGGATTGCCGGCGTCCCTTCGCCCGTGACTTTTGGCGTGCTTACCGGCGTCATGGCGCTGATTCCCGGCGGCGCGCCGCTCTCCTTCACATTGGTCTCGGTCTATCTGGCCGCCAGCGGCTCGCATGTAGCAGGCCTCGCCTTGTTTATCTGGGGTGCGGTCGAGCTGTTCATCGTCGACAAGACGCTTCGGCCGCGGCTGGTCGGCGGCCCTATCAAGCTGCCGTTCCTGCCAACCTTCTTCGGCCTGGTCGGCGGCGTCACCACCATGGGCTTCCTCGGCCTGTTCATCGGACCGGTGCTGATGGCGCTGCTGGTGGCGATCTGGCGGGAATGGATGCGCGAGGTCGAATTGTCCGATCAGGCCCAGCAGATGAGCGTGGCGATCGTCCCGGCTGCCAATCCTCCAACACCCCTGCAGCCGCCCGTCAAGCATAGCGGCGCGCTCTGATCCGATCGGTTGGATCAGGCCAGCGGCTTTTCCATGAACAGGCTGAGCGGATCTGCGGCATAGCTGCCGAACGAGCCGATCTGTTCGAAACCGCAGGCGCGGTAGAGCCCAAGCGCTTCCGGCTGACTGGTACCTGTTTCCAGACGGATGGCCGAAAAGCCAAGTTCGCGGCCATGCGCTTCCAGGGCATGCATCAACAGACGGCCCAGTTTTAGCCCGCGCGCGGCCGGATCGACAAACATGCGTTTGATCTCGGCCGTGCCATCGCCGGCGGCCACCAATGCGGCACAGCCGACGATGGCTTTGCCATTTCGGGCGACGAAGAACGAGACCTCCGGTTTTTCCAGCGCGGCAATATCGAGCAGATGGTTGCTTTCGGCCGGATAGAGCGCCGCCATATAGGCATCGGACTGGGCCAGCAGATGGACGACGCCGTCCTGGCGGGGTGGCTCGAGGGCAATGGTCAGGCGCATGGTCATGCAAAATCCTTTTGTCGTTCCGTTCGCCCTTCAAGGACGACCTGCCATAGAGGTCAACAGCTGCATGAACGAAAACGTCTTTGTTCCGCTGCATTTCTGCGGCTTAACTCGCGTCAACCCATCCATCGACGGAAAAACCGCATGCAAACCGCCCTTATCCTGATGACGATCCTCGGCTGTAACGACAGCGTCACAGACTGCAAATACATCGCCACGCTGGATGAGCGCTGGACCAGCATCGAGCTGTGCGATTCGGTTTCTGAAAAGCAGTTGGGTGCCTTTGCCAATGCCAATTACCCGATGGTGGTCGCGGTCTGCCAGACGCCCGAACAACTGGCGATGTCGCCGAATGCCAAACCGCCATCGGCCAGGCCCTCGGTTGAAGCGGTCCCGGCACCGCAAACAACAGCCGTCGAGACGCCAGCCGCTGTGGAGGAGGAACACCGTACGCTTGCCCATCGGGCGATGGAACGCGTGAAGAGCGTATTGCCATCCAGCCAGGGGATGCGCAGCATCATCACCACACCGGTGCATTTCGTCTCGGACGGGTATTCCTGGGTCGCCAAGAAGTTCCGGTAGGATGTTTCAGGCTGCAGCCATGGCCAGATCGCTGGCATAGCTGCGCGCCGACTGCCGCAATTCGGCGATATGCAGCTTCTCCACCATATCGAGCAAGGCGCCGATCGCCGTCATCTCGGTGCCTGAAGCCCGGAATTTCTGCAACAGCTTGGCCGGGACGGTCTCGACGATCGCCATTGCGCTCGAATGTGCCGCTTTGCGCCACAGCAGCGTCGCCTCGACGAATACAGTGCTGATATCGCGTGCAAGCCCGGCCGATTCGAACAGGGCGCGCACTGCATGCATCCGACCCGTCGCCAGCATCGCCCTGACCCGGCGCTCGTCGAGACCGCTGAGGTTGACGATAGCGGCCGCGAAGAAATCGATTTTTCCCGAGCAGAGCGCGTGCATCAGGAAAGCCGGCGTCAGCTGTCCGCTGGTGCGCAGGTGCTCGACCAGCGCCGGCACGTCCGCGAACGGCACGGCGCCGGCAATCACTACGGCCGCCACCTCGCGCGCCTCGCGGGCGACATAGTCGATGCGTCCGGCCGACAGGCACATCCGGACAAGACAAGACTCCGTAAGCGCTCTGCTGACATGCTGAACCAGCTGGTGCCGGGCATTACAAGGCAGGTCTGGGCGATCCAGCAGCAACCCGCGGATCTCCGCGTGATGCCCCTGGCGTTCGGCAATGCGACCGAGCGATATCCGGCTGATGCGCGCTTCGCTGTTCTCCAACAGCTCGACCAGTTCGAACACGTCGCCGATTTCGGCCAGTGCGGCGGCAACCATGCGCGACAGACCAGGGCGGGCTGCGATCAGCTGACGGGTCACATCATTGCCCCGGCCGGCAAGGTCCACGAGGTCGGCATCCGTCAGGACCGGCGACAGGGCAATCACGGTGCAGGCGATTTCCGGCTGGTCTTCCGCCAGCGACATTATGATCGCCCGCGGTGCGTCCGCCGATGGTGCCAGGGCTTCAGCCAGCGCCAGGCGCACGCGTGGCGACGGGTCATCGAGCATATAGGTCATCGCCACAAGTGCTGCACTGCGTTCTTCGGAGGCCATCGGCGACTGCAGAAAAGCCCGACCGAGCGCATTGGCGGCGGTGGCGCGGTCTGCGACTTTTGCCGTCTCCGCCCAACGAAGAAATGCGTTTACGATCACGATCAACCCCGACTATACAAAACAGGTGCAAGCATTCGGCCTTTCGGCCATGACAACAAGCTAGCGGGTAAAAGTTTATGATTGGTTCACCATCTCCGTTAACCCCGGCTGCGGCATGAAACCGGCGGGGTTTTTCCCGAAAAGCGGCCGGTATTCATCATGATACGCTCCTGGTTCTTGGTCGCCCCCGAGGCATTGTCGCACGACTCAGTGGTTAAGGCCGATGCCGACCAGCTGGTGATCGACTTGGCCGGCTGCGATCCGGGCAGCGAACCAGTGGCGCGGCAGATGGCGAGCAATTTCATGGCATCCGCCTCGGCAGCGATTCGCGCCAAAACCTGCGTCCGAATTCATGGTTTTGCCACAGGGCATGCGGAGGCTGATGCCGCTGCTGTAATCCCGCATGGCGTGAGGACCGTTGTTCTGCCGCAGGCCGGTAATGGCGCGACAGTACAGCGGCTGGATGTCTGCCTGTCGGTGGCCGAGTTGCGCTGCGGTCGGACACCGGGGGAAACGCGGATTGTGGCAATCAGCGGCGACACCCCGTCCGGGCTGCTGCAGGCGGCAAGCTTTGCCGGAAAATCGCGGCGGCTGAGCGGACTGGGCTGGGATGCGGCGTATCTGGCCGGCACAATCGGTGCGAGGCGGCCATTGCCGGAAGCCGCAGGCTGGGATGGCGCAATCGCAATGGCGCGCGCGACGCTGCTGATGACGGCAGCCGAATGTGGTGTGCCGGCCGTCGATACCGTTTCGCCGTCCTGTCCGCCGGAGGCTTTTGGCAAGCTTTGCCTTGCGGCAAGTGCAGACGGTTTTGTCGGCAAGATGACGCGCGACATCGGTCAATTGGCCACCATCAACGCCGTGTTCGGCAGCAAAGCCGCCGACCACGGGAGCGCGCTCTAGGCCGTCGGCCGGAACATCTCGAACACGTCTGCGCCGCCATCGGCGTAATCCATATAGCCCATGCGGCCGATCGGGCGGGCCAGTGCCATGTCAATGCGGCCGTCGCGCAAAACGTCTTCGCTGAGATGTATGCCCATCACCTGGCCGATCACCATGTAGGAACTGGACGGGTTGCCGTCGATATCCTTCGGCCGCAGGATTTCCGTGACACGGCATTCGAGCGCCGCAAAGGCTTCCCCCACATAGGGCGCATCGACCACCCGTCCTGGCACGGCCGTCAGACCGGCGAGCGCAAATTCATCGATACCGTAGTCAACCGGTGCGGACGACATATTCATCTGTTCGGTGAGATTTCGGCTGACCAGGTTGGCGGTGAAAACGCCGGTTTCTTCCGCGTTCTGAAAACTGTGCTTGGCGCCGCTGGACGCGAACATCACCAGTTTTGGACTATCGGCAATCGCGTTGAAGAAGGAATAGGGGCCGAGATTTAGCGAGCCGTCCCTGCCCTTGGTGCCGATCCAGCCGATCGGCCGCGGCGCAACGATGGCCTTGAACGGATCATGTTTCAGGCCGTGCTGGTTGCTGTCAGTGGTATAAAACATCAAAGCTCCTCGCCGCCTGTCCATGTCACGATCTCCGAGAGTTCCGGTCGCGGCCGTTCTGTGGGCGGGAAATCGGTTGATCCGATATGGATGAAGCCGGCGACTTTTTCGCCGGGCCTGATGCCGAGCAGCGGATGGGCGCGCTCGTCGAAGGCGAACCATTCCGAGAGCCAGTTGGCGACATAGCCATGCGCATTGGCGGCCATCGACAGGTTGAGGCAAACGGCACCGGCCGACATGATCTGTTCCCATTCCGGCACCTTGAAATGCGGTGCCGCGGTGCTGACGACGGCAATCACCACCGGCGCACGGGTAAAGCGGGTGCGCTCGACCTCGATCAGTTCTGCCGACAGCGCCGGCTCGGACGCCAGCCGCAGGGCCAGCAGCGCTTCGCCGATGCGGGCGCGCTCGGCGCCGCGATAGACGATGAAGCGCCACGGGGCGAGCTTTCCGTGATCGGGCACGCGCGAGGCGAGCTTCAGGATCGCCTCGATTTCGGGAACGGCAGGACCGGGTTCGCACATCTGGAAGGCCGGAATGGAGCGCCGTTCGGCGAGGTAATCGATGAGCCTGATGTCGCTTTTCATGTCAGATAAGTTTCCGTATCGCTGCGTTTGGAAGATGGGTCTTGAAATTGCCATCGCATTGGTCTTGAAGTGGCCTCTCGGATTTCCAAAGTCAACCGGTTGGACTCGATGACAGGCATTTCAGGCGTTGCGCGCGCGACGCTGACAGCAGCGATGATTCTTGGCGGGGCGCATGTCGCACCGGCGCAGGATGCATTCAAGGAATTTCGCCAGCTCGACAGCACTGTAAAAATGCCCAAGCTCAATGCCTTTACCGCGCCGCTGGCGGGTGCCGGTGCCGGCGCGGTGGCGCGCGATGTGGTGCTCGAAGCGCGGCTGACGGCCGATGGCAAGCCGATGCAGGACGGGTTGACCTGGCGGGTGTTCGGGCCAATCCCCGGCGAGGATGGTAAGCTTCCGCTGATGGCCAGCAGCGAAGGCGGCTCGGCCGATTTTCAGCTGGCGCCCGGCGACTATTTCGTCAACGTCGCCTTTGGGCGTGCTGGCACCACCAAAAAACTGAAAATTCCGGCCGTCGGCACGGTGGCCAAAACCGTGCTGGTGCTGGACGCCGGCGGCTTTCTGCTCAATGCAGTCTCCGGGCAGGACGTCCGCATTCCACCATCGCAGCTGAGTTTTTCGGTCTATTCCGCCGACACCCGCGAGGACGGCGAACGCGGCCTGGTGATGGCCGACGTCAAGCCGAACACCGTGGTGCGGCTGAATGCCGGCACCTATCACGTGGTCTCGGAATATGGCTCCGTCAATGCCGTGGTTCGCGCCGACATCCAGGTAGAAGCCGGAAAGCTGACGGAAGCGACGTTGCAGCACAGGGCCGCCCAGATAACGCTCAAACTGGTGTCCGACAAGGGTGGAGAGGCGATCGCCGATACTGCCTGGTCGGTGCTGACGGCGGCTGGCGACGTGGTCAGCGAAAGCGTCAGTGCCTTTTCCACCATGGTGCTGTCGGAAGGCGAATATTCCGCCGTCGCCCGCAACAAGAACAAGATCTACCAGCGCGACTTTACCGTGACGGCCGGCCGCAATGCCGATGTCGAGGTGCTGATGAAGGACCAGCAGCCGGAAGATGTGAGCGGCATCAGCCTCGATTAGGCCGCAAGCTTCTGGGTCGCCCGCTTCAGCAGCGACAGTTTCGGCGGGCACATCGAAAACACCGAATCATAGAGCCTTGACAGCATGTCTTTGCGGTCCGTCGTGCGGCTGAGGTCTTCCCAGGTCATCACAGCGCCGACACGGGCGAAAATTGTACTGCCTGACAGGCGGCGAAATTCGCGGATCAGCAGCGACAGCCGCAGCGTCAGCGACAGCTTGCTGGCGATATGAAACAGCGCGCCGTTCTGGCCTTCGAAATAGACCGGCACGACATCGGCTCTGGCCGCCTGCACAAGTTTGGCCGGAAAGATTTTCCAAGGCAGGTCTTCGGCGCGACCAAAGCCCTTTTTCGCAGTGGCGACGCCGCCGGCCGGGAAGACGATGACGGTAACGCCCTCCTTGAGCAGTCGCACGGCCTCATGCCGGGTCTTCATGTTGATCGCCATCGCCTCCTTGGTCTCATCGAACGAGACCGGCAGCGAATAGGGCTCCATCTCCGGAACTTTCAGCAATTCATTGTTGATCAGCACCCGGAACGGCCGGCCGAGCTGTTCGGCCAACGCCAGCACGGCGATGCCGTCGCCGATCCCGAACGGATGGTTGGCGATGATCACCAGCGGCGCTGCGGTCAGATTGTTCGGCGGCCAGGCGCCCTGGATATCGACACTGACGTCGATCAGGTCGAGCATCTTGCCAAAGACCCGGTCGCTCTTGCCGACGATGTCGGTGCGCCAGATGTCGTAGAGCCGGACATAGCGGTCCCGGCCCGACAGGCCCTCGATCGAGCGGATGAACCAGCGTTTCATCCGGCCGTCGTTCTCATTGGCGTAAGACAGTTCCTTGAAGCGCACGCAGCCTCCGGGACTCAAAGGTCCAATTGCGGTCTGTCACCCTTCTATAACAGCGGGGTGACAGATTTCTGACAGCGCCGTTTTGCCGGCGCTGTCAGAGGCTTTGCATCAGGCGATGGCGCGAGCCTTGCGGGCGGCGGCCTTGCGTTTGACGTCCGGCGGCGTTGCTTCGTCCGACAGCGAGGCGATCGCCTCGATGAGCGTCATCGAGGTGGTGGCCTGCGAGCCGAGACGACGGACGCTGACGGTGCGCTCTTCGGCCTCCTTCTTGCCGCAGACGATGATCACCGGAACCTTGGTCACCGAGTGCTCGCGGACCTTGTAGTTGATCTTTTCGTTGCGGAAGTCGGTGTCGACGATCATGCCGGCATCGCGCAGTGCCTCGGCCACTTCCTCGCCATAGGCATCGGCCTCCGACGTGATGGTGGCGACGACCACCTGCATCGGCGCGATCCAGAGCGGCATGTGGCCGGCAAAGTTCTCGATCAGGATGCCGAGGAACCGTTCCAGCGAGCCGCAGATGGCGCGGTGGATCATTACCGGCTGGGTCTTTTCCGAATTCTGGTCGATGTAGAAAGCGCCGAACCGTTCCGGCAGGTTGAAGTCGACCTGGGTCGTGCCGCACTGCCATTCGCGGCCGATCGCGTCCTTCAGGGTATATTCGAATTTCGGCCCGTAGAACGCGCCCTCGCCCGGCAGGATGCCGGTCTTGATGCGGCCGCCCGACTGCTGTTCAATCGTCTTCAGCACATCCATCATCACGCTTTCGGCGCGATCCCAGAGGTCGTCATTGCCGACGCGCTTTTCGGGACGGGTCGACAGCTTGATGATCACGTCCTCAAAGCCGAAGTCCTCGTATACAGAGAGGATCAGGTCGTTGATCCGCAGGCATTCAGCGGCCATCTGCTCGTCGGTGCAGAACACGTGCGCATCGTCCTGGGTGAAGCCGCGTACGCGCATCAGACCGTGCAGCGAGCCGGAGGGCTCGTAGCGGTGAACGTTGCCGAATTCGGCAAGACGAACAGGCAGTTCGCGGTAAGACTTCAGACCATGCTTGAAGATCTGCACGTGGCCCGGGCAGTTCATCGGCTTCAGCGCAAAGACGCGCTCGTCGTCGGTCTCGTCGCCGGCAACCGTCACCTTGAACATGTTGTCGCGGTACCAGCCCCAGTGGCCGGAAATTTCCCACAACGACTTGTCAAGCACCTGTGGCGCGTTGACTTCCTCATAGGTGCCGTCCAGCCGGCGGCGCATGTAGGCGACCAGCGACTGGAACATCCGCCAGCCCTTGCCGTGCCAGAACACCACGCCCGGACCCTCTTCCTGGAAATGGAACAGGTCCATTTCGCGGCCGAGGCGGCGGTGGTCGCGCTTTTCGGCCTCGGCCAGAATGTGCAGATAGGCGTCGAGTTCAGCCTGTTCGGCCCAGGCCGTGCCGTAAATGCGGGTCAGCATCGGATTGTTGCTGTCACCGCGCCAATAGGCGCCGGCCACCTTCATCAGCTTGAAGGCCGAGCCGATCTGGCCAGTCGAGGCCATGTGCGGGCCGCGGCAGAGGTCGAACCAGTCGCCCTGGTAGTAGATCTTCAGATCCTGGTCGGCGGCGATCGCATCGACCAGCTCGACCTTGTAGGCCTCGCCCTTGTCGGCAAACACCTGTTTGGCCTTGTCACGGCTCCAGATTTCGCGCGTGAACGGCTTGTTGCGCGAGATGATTTCCTTCATCCGTTGCTCGATCTTCGGCAGGTCCTCGGGTGTGAACGGCTCGTTCTTGGCAAAATCGTAGTAAAAACCGTTCTCGATTACCGGGCCGATCGTCACTTGCGTGCCGGGCCACAGTTCCTGCACGGCTTCGGCCATCACGTGGGCGGCGTCGTGGCGGATCAGTTCGAGCGCGCGCGGATCGGTGCGGGTGATGATTTCGATCGCGCCCTGGACGATGACATCCGAGAGATCACGCACGGTGCCATCGATGGCAATGGCGACCGATTTCTTGGATAGCGATTTGGAGATCGATTCGGCAACATCGCGGCCGGTCGTGCCGGCGGCAAATTCACGCTGCGAACCATCGGGGAATGTGAGGATTATCGGTGCGGACATTTTGAGAATTCTCCTATCCAGTCCCGCCAACGAATGCGGGTGGTATTTTTTGGGCGACCGGCCGGGGCCGGCATTGACGCGGGGGTGATACGGGTTTTCGGGGATTTAGTAAAGTCGCCGGCGGTGCCTGACACTGTGAAATTACCTCAGTGCCGGGCGTTTGAGACGCTCCAATACCGCCAGGGCGTGAACCAATGCAGGCGCGGCCCCAGACGTTCCGGCACCCGATCGATGCCGTGGGTGCCACCGGGGCCGCAGCGGGCGACACGAAACAGTGCCATCCAGCCGCCCGGCCAGAAACCGTGGCGAGCGACGGCTTCGAAACCGTATTCGGAACAGGTCGGCAGGTGGCGGCAGGAATTGCCAACGAAGCCGGAGAACGTCAGTTGATAAAGGCGGATGATTGCCATGCCGAGCAGGCGGCCGGGGGTTTTGCGGTAAGGGCCTTGCCAGTTGCGAGATCGGCCCGCAGCCTTTTCAGGGTTTTTGTCACCGTCGTGGAAGCAATCCGGCTGGCCGCACATTGTTATTCGGCCGCGGCAACGGCTGCATCGCGTTTCGATTCGATCTGTCCGATGGCATCGACCACGGCGTCGAAGGTCAGCATGGTCGAGGCATGCCGCGCCTTGTAATCCTTCACCGGCTGCAGGTAGCGCATGTCGACGAACCGGCCATCCGGCCCCTCGCCGCCCTCTTTCAGCATTGCCAGCATCGCGGTGCGCGCGGCGCGGATTTCATCGGATGTGGCGCCGATCACCTGGCGGGCCATCACCGAAGACGAGGCCTGGCCCAGCGCACACGCTTTGACCTCGTGGGAAAAATCGCTGACGGTATCGCCATCCATCTTCAGATAGACTGTCACGCGAGAGCCGCAGAGTTTGGAATGCGCCTTGGCGCTGGCATGCGCATCGTCAAGAATTCCCGCATGCGAGATGTTGCCGGCAAATTCCAGAATCTTACTGTTGTAGATGTCGTCCATTGTTCTCATATCCCTTGGCACGCCTGGCGGACAGTTTGGGGCACGTCTGGCTGGCGCAGTACCGTATCCGCATCACCCGATTGTAAAACACACTGTGTCGTATAGCGGGACTTTCACAGACGGTGGTCGTTCCTATATGTATGTCGGGACGGGTTCATCAAAAAACAATGGTTTTGATGAGACTGAAGGCGAAAACCGAAGCCAGGGCCTTGTCATCTAGGCCCTGCGGGGTCAGAACGCGCCAAATGCCTTCCGTTACGGCCGATTGTGCAGAACTGCACGCGGGATCGCGACGGGAACGACGAGAGAGATCCGGCCGAAGGCCTGGATCAGGAGAGCATAGATGGATGCTATTGTGAAGAGTTTTCCGGCAGTCGCCTCGCAGGAACAGGGTCGCCCGACCCAGCAGGAAGCCGAGGACGCCGTGCGCGTGCTGCTGCGCTGGGCCGGTGACGACCCCACCCGTGAAGGCCTGATCGATACGCCGAAACGCGTCGTCAAATCCTATGGCGAACTTTTTTCGGGCTATGAGCTTTCACCCGAAGACGTGCTCGGCCGGACCTTCGACGAGGTCGGCGGCTATGACGACATGGTGCTGGTGCGCGACATTCCGTTCTTTTCCCATTGCGAGCATCACATGGTGCCGATCATCGGCAAGGCGCATGTTGCCTATCTACCGGACGGCAAGGTGCTCGGCCTGTCGAAGATCGCCCGTGTCGTCGAAATCTTTGGCCGCCGGCTGCAGACCCAGGAAAACATGACGGCGCAGATTGCCAATGCGATCGACGACACGCTGAAGCCGCGCGGCGTCGCCATCATGATCGAGGCCGAGCATATGTGCATGGCAATGCGCGGCGTGCAGAAACAGGGCTCGACAACCCTGACCACCACCTTTACCGGTGAATTCAAGAGCAATGCCACCGAACAGGTGCGCTTTATCACCATGGTCCGGGGCCGCTGATTTTTTTGGCCCCGCGGTCGCCCGGATCAGCGGAGCCATCAAACATGTCGATCACCTTTGAAAACCCCTCGTCCGACAAGACCGTGCTGGAAGCCTCCGGCGCGTTTACGCCAAAATTCGACGACCACGGTCTGGTGACGGCGGTGGTCACCGATAGCGGCGACGGTGCGCTGCTGATGGTGGCGCATATGAATGCCGAGGCTCTGGCCCTGACGCTGGAAACCGGCATCGCCCACTATTACAGCCGCTCGCGCCAGAAAATCTGGAAGAAGGGCGAAAGCTCCGGCAATCTGCAGACAGTGCTGGAAATTCGCACCGACTGCGACCAGGATGCACTCTGGCTGAAAGTCTCGGTGGCCGGTCACGACGCCACCTGTCACACCGGCCGGCGTTCCTGCTTCTATCGGACGGTAGCGTTGGAGAACGGCGCGGCGGTGACGGTGATTACCGACGATCACCGACATTTCGATCCGGAAACGGTCTATGGCTGACGGGCGCGTTCAGCGACTGACCCATTTGTGAACATCATTTTCGGCGATAAACCATTTCGAAATGGAACATGCGTAAATTCTGATACTGCAAAACGTTCGGCCTGAAGAAAGTACCGCAATGCTGAACTGGGGACTGAACCGCCAAAGCCTGCCGCAGACGGTGGATGGAAAACAGACATCCGGCCGTGGCAAACCGTCTTTGCCCGCCCTTCCCGCTCCGGTGCACAAGAGCAAGATCGCGCTGGCGCTCGGTGGCGGCGCGGCGCGCGGCTGGGCCCATATCGGTGTGCTGCGGGCGCTCGACGAGGCCGGCATCGAGGTCGGCATGATTGCCGGCACCTCGATCGGGGCGCTGGTCGGCGGCTGTTATCTCGCCGGCAAGCTCGATGAGCTTGAAACGTTTGCCCGCTCGCTGACCGTGCGCCGGATTGCCGGGCTGCTTGATCTGACGATCGGCGGCGGCGGGCTGTTTGCCGGGCTGCGGCTAACCAAGCGGATGCAGGAGCATCTCGAAGGGCTGACAATCGAGGGGCTGGACCGGCCGTTCGTGGCGGTCGCCACGGAACTCAATACAGGTCATGAAGTCTGGATCGGCAGCGGTTCGCTGATCACGGCGCTGCGTGCTTCCTATGCCTTGCCGGGGATCTTTGAACCGGTCCGCTGCAGCAACCGGCTGCTGGTTGATGGCGCGCTGGTCAATCCGGTGCCGGTGTCGGTATGCCGCGCCCACGAGCAGCCACTGGTGGTAGCGGTCAACCTCAACTACGACGTCTTCGGCCGTGCCGCGGTGGTCAAGCTGAACGCAGGCGTTCAGACGCTGGAGGAAACCCGCCAGCCGCGCGCGCGCGGCGAAACCCGCCTTGGCATGACGGGCGTGATGGTGCAGTCGTTCAACATCATCCAAGACCGGATTTCGCGCGCAAGACTGGCCGGCGATCCGCCGGACCTGGCGCTGCATCCGCGGCTGAACGATATCGGTCTGTCGGAATTCCACCGTGCCGGCGAAGCGATCGACCGCGGCTATCAGGAAACAATGGCCCGGATCAGCGAATTCAAGCGGCTGCAGGACGTCTTTTCACGGTAGGCCAACCGGCTCTTCCTTCTCCCCGCCGGCGGAGAGAAGGTGGCGCGCAGCGCCGGATGAGGGGCTGGTGGCGTACTCTGCGCTTAAATAAGCTTTGGAACTCGTGGAGCAGCCCCCTCATCCGCCCTAACGGGCACCTTCTCCCCGCGCGCGGGGAGAAGGGACTACGCGCAGCCTTGCATCGGCTGCACCAAAATCTCACCCGGCAATATAGGCCTTGATCTCCTCGGCTTCGCGCTCGATCTGGCTGATGCGCGACTTGACCACGTCGCCGATCGAGATGATACCGGCGAGTTTGCCATTGTCTTCCACGGGTACGTGGCGAAAACGCCGGCTGGTCATCAACTCCATCAGTTCCTCGACACTCGAATCCGGGCGACAGCGATGGACATTGGCGGTCATCACCGA
>Ga0247730_1001073_pt1 | contig 16310 bp, 24 predicted proteins | sample UWRJL073202C2_FD_180959 | JGI IMG/M metagenome (GOLD analysis project Ga0247730, IMG submission 180959) | Plant litter microbial communities from Arlington Agricultural Research Station in Wisconsin, United States - UWRJ-L073-202C-2 | ecosystem: Environmental > Terrestrial > Plant litter >... | reverse complement strand
AGTCTAAACATATCGTTAGAAGATCCATACTTTAAGTGACGTGAAAGCTTAAACCTTCTCCGGCCATCCCATGATAGAGAAAGGCCAAATCCCGGAAGAAAACCAAGTGTCCAACACATCCTCATCCTGTTCGAGGGTGAATATCTGGGATCCAGCAAGCTTCTTGGCTCTCTCTGTAGCTTCGGCTTCGGACCTTCCTACTACCCAGTTCTTTCCGTCATTACGCTAATAAAACAGCATGTTAGATTTGTTGTAGAGGGACAACTGAGATACCAGCGCACATCTTGTTCCTGTCCCTCGATGTTGACAAAGTACGCAGGACATCTGTGGCCCCACCACAGCTGTCTTGAAACACACCAATCCTGGATATTCTCTAACCATCTGTACCATTCGTTCTCGGATTGTTTCGGAGCAATGTGCAACTCTCCAGCTCTCGTACGCTGTAGAACTGAGAATCAGAGTTATCCAAGTGAAATGGGAGTACGAGAAATACCTTTATGGCCTCCTCTGCGAGAGGCTTAGAATTCACCCACCACTGCGGCTTCAAAAGAGGTTCGATCACGTCACCGGATTTGCTGCACAATAGCCCGTATGAGAAAGGGTCTATGGTCTTTAGAAATAGTAAGCACATACCTGCACACAGGGATCATCATGGGGTTGTCTTTCGTCTCTACATAAAGGCCAAGCTCTTTCAAAGCATCAACAACCTTCACACGTGCATGAAAACGCTTCATCCCCACGAACTTTTCCCCTGCGTTCGCGTTGAAGGTGCCATCGTCGTTCATAATGTTGATGAACTCCAATTTATGTCTGACACCGACCTCAAAATCGTTTTGATCGTGTGCAGGTGTGATCTTCACTGCTCCAGTCCCAAACTCCATGTCCACCATCTCATCTGCAACGATTGGAATGCGCCTAGATACGAAGGGATGGGTAATGAATTTGCCATGCAGATGCTGTAGAGAAGACGTTAGGGAGCAATTGGAATCGGAAATAGGATAGCATTACCTTGTACCTCTCATCATTAGGATGAACCGCGACGGCAGTATCTCCAAGCATAGTCTCCGGTCGGGTGGTCGCAACAACGAGCTTCTCGTCTGCCAGTAGTTTGTGTTGGTCAAGATAACACATTAGAAAGTTTAGAGTAAAGGACCTACCCGTTCCCTCAATGGGATATGAGAATGAGGTGAGAACGCCAAACTCGAATTTCTCCTTGAGTTCGTACCCAGGGACATTTAAGAGTGTCCGGCCATTCAACTGCTTCTGATCCACCTATTGTTTGCGTAGTAGGTCAGAATATACTGTAGAGTGCTGCCGGAAATAGAAACTTACCTCGAGATTAGATAGGGTGGTATTCAGTTGCACACACCAATTGACGAGCCTGTTGGCGCGGTAAAGGATACCAGACTCGTGTAATTGGCAAAAGTTCTCTATGACTGCTTTTGACATGGGCTGAATGGAGGGGAGCCATAAGATAACAAACAGATGGGAGAGTAATGAAGTGCTGAACATACTTCGCTCATAGTGAACGCTGTACGGCTCCAGTCGTAGCTTCCGCCAAGGCGTTTCTGCTGCTTTGTGATACGTGCTTGATATCTGTATGCCTGTTAGACCAAGATGACCAAAGGCGAAAACCACTATCTTACTCGTTCTTCCAATCCATTACAGTTCCTAAGAACTTTTCGCGACCGAGGTCATGTCTGGTCTGGCCAGTACTTTTATAGAGACGTTTCTCGACAACAGATTGTGTAGATATTCCTGCATGATCAAATCCAGGCGCATATAACACTGTCTTTCCCAGCATACGATTCCTAGACGAATGATGAGTTGACGCGACTGTATGATAGCGCTCAATTCCAACATACCATCGGATGAGAGTATCCTGAATTGCGACGGTGAGGGCATGGCCAATATGAAGGCTTCCTGTGACATTAGGAGGGGGAGCAGGGATCACGAATTTGCCTTCAGGCTTGATATTCCCGTCCTTGGTAAGTTGAGGTAGGAAGAAGCCCTGTGCCTCCCACCAATCATACCAGGATGACTCGATGGCGGTGGGATTGTAGCCTGCTGGCATGGGGCCGGACAGATCTGTGTAGACGCGTAAGAACCGTGGCTATGGTCTGGCATACGGTCAACGCACCTTTCTTCTCGCCAGGAGGAGTGGTATTGACGAAGGGCTCCTCGACAGCGGCATCTGCTTTCTTCTCCTTCTCTGCCTTTGCTTTCTTCTCGCCACTTGGAACGATAGCTTTCTTCACAGACTTGGCAGCCATCTTTGCCTCCTTCTCAAGCCGCTTCGCTTCCTTCTTTGCTGTTGCGATATCGAGTCAGTACTAGCTATATGAGAGGTCCACTGTCGCGTTCGTACCAGCGCTTTTAGTGTTGCTGGGAGTGGCCGCATCCGTCGCAGATTCGGCAGCGGACGACATGGTCGCTCTGAAGTGAAGAGTGGATGATGATAGTCTCCAATTGGACTGAAATAAGGCGCGGCAAGCCCATCGATGCGGACCTTGCATGCCCTTCGGATTTGGCCGAGAGATGTCGGTGACTCGACTGCTTTTGCCCAAATGATCGTGTCTTCTTTGCACGTGCTATTCCTACCCTCTCTTCATGCAAATCACCTCCTGTGCAGACCAACAAACGCGTGGAAATATTGAGAAAGGACGCGTAAGACGTTACTCGACGTGTTTGACAAAGAATAATGGTTCGGTTAATCTCCCAGAGCCAGCTCATCCTATTCCGACACGGATGATGGCGTGACTTGATCGGAGAACCGAGTCCTCGTCACTTTCGGCTTGCATCCTCACTCTTCCTCATACCACCATCTCCCCACTTCTCTCTGGTGTCGAGCAGTGGAATGCTACGAGCGAGACTCTCATATGCTCTTTTAGTAGGCAATAGAAGCTTGACCAATACCTTCGCACGGAATCCAGGAAGTCAAACTCTCTTTCACACCTCTTCGCCTTCACGCTCGGCAGCAAACACTCTCGCTACACCCTCCAGGCTACATAGATATGGCCGCAGGACATTATACTTTGCTCTGGGAATCGGAGCTCTATATGGATGGGACAGGACAATGAACGCATCTGCAATTGGTCGTAATATTAGAACATTGTATACAGTGCGTATCTCCTGTTGTCTCCGCTACGTCCGGTTCTAACTATTGTGCAGTGTGCGGCGATTACCCTAGACTACAAGATGAATTTCACTGAAGAGAAGAGTGAACTAATTCCGGAACTACACCAGCGAGTCGCAGACAGGATGTATAACCTGTTCACGAAGAATGGCGGGCTTTATATCAAAATCGGTACGTTTCCTCGCACCAAACTTTATTGGCCCTGTATTTATTCTCCTTCAGGTCAAGCAATAGGCGCGAACGCACCCCTTTTACCCAAGGCGATGCAAGCCAAATTTGCCAAGCTCTTCGACGATGCCCCTCAAGTCTCATATGACGAGGTCCTACGAGTTTTCAAGCAAGAATTTAATGGTCAGGATCCTGACGACGTATTTGAGTGGTTTGAGCATACTGCCGTCGCAAGTGCCAGCATAGCTCAAGTACACAAAGCAAAGCTCAGGGAAACAGGCGAGATCGTAGCTGTGAAAGTGCAAAAGCCTGACGTAGCTATTCAAGTCAAGTGGGATTTGGCAGCATACAGAGCTGTAATGTGGATGTTTGAGCACTGGGCTTTTGATTTGCCAGTTTATTTCGTCGTCGGTACGTTAACGAACTTCCCTTTGTTGTATCGCGCTTATATTGGCTGTAGATTTCATTTCAGATCACTTGAAGAAAGAACTTGACTTTGAACTGGAAGCTGCCAACGCCTTGCGCACCAAAGCATTCATTGCATCTGAACCACGCCTTGCCGACACCGTTTACATCCCCAACGTTTACCACAAATACACCACGAAACGGATAATGACAGCAGAATGGATCGACGGTGTTCGAATGAGTGACAAGCAAGGGGTCATTGATTTGGTTACCAACGAGAAGCTCAAAGGCGGCGTCAAGGCTGTTATGCAGACGATGGTGGAAATGTTCAGTGCGCAGATGTTCAACTGGGGATGGATACATTGCGATCCTCATCCAGGTACGTTCTTAAGCAGCTTATACAACCTCTTCGCGCAGTAAATCTAAATAATCTCATTCAGGAAATGTTATCATCCGACAACATCCCTCAAGGCCTAGGCACTCTCAGCTTGTTCTTCTTGATCATGGCCTATACGTTCATGTCACGGAACCATTCCGGCTGCAGTGGTCTGCACTTTGGAAAGGGCTGCTGATTGGAGACTACACCATCGTCAAGGAGATTACTCAAGGATGGGGTGTTGGTCTGCCGGATCTGTTTGCTTCTGCTACTCTCATGCGTCCAGTACGGTTACGCCGGAAAGACAAGGAAGCTCAGCGAAAGATGGAAGAGGATCAGAATGCTATTCAGCAACTCAGTCAATACGAGCAAAGCGTGAAGATGAAGGTATATACTGCACTTCCCTAAGTATCAAGAGTCGTGGCTAACCGACTTGACAGGCCAAATTAAAGGAGTTCCTCACCGAGACAGATCTTATGCCGAAAGAGCTAATCTTCATTCTTCGAAATATGAGGTATATTGCCCCTTTCTTATCAATCCTCCTCTGATCTCTGACATGACTGCAGAATCGTTCAAGGAAATAACCAGATGTACGACGCCCCCGTAAACAGAATCAAGATAACAGGCTATTGGGCCTCCAAGTCATTATTGCGCTCCTCGAATCTCTCTTTCTTTCAACGGATACGAGAGTATTACCAACACAGTCTTTTCTTGACTGCTATGTTTTCCTTGGACGTCGCTTTCTGGCTAGTGAAGGTCCGGCAAGTGGTGTACACTGCTGTCGGTCTCATGAGGCCTGCGAGTTTTGAGGACGAGTTGGAGAGAGGGATGAGAGCTTTTGCTAAGGGCAATTTGGGAGTTGACGTAGATCCTAGTGCCTTCCGAGGTTGAGAATGTCATTCCTGCTTGTTCGCACTGCATCCCAGTCTCGCTGATATAAAACTGCAACGACGCACTTACCAGATGTGTTCGCCTTACTTGCCCACTTTTTTGGGGCTTCATTATAAACTTGAGACGTTCCAAGGGTTTCAGAGGGTCCCGTTTTTTAGGAGTGCCGACCACTGGGATTCGAACTTCGAAGGCGAGAGTTACCGAAGAATTGAAACGTTGATATTCCAAATTCAGGCTGATATCACATGAATCATGATGCAGACAGCGCGTCTCCACTTCAAGGTGGAGATAAAGCGACGTTGCTATTGCTCGCTTCTAAAGCTCTACTCGTCTGTCTTCACCTGTCTCGGCCACAAGGTGTCGTCTCCATTGCCACACAACACATCCATGCGCTTTTGTGTAGATTGGCGTCGATGTCTATAAAGGAGTGGGATAGCAACTACACGAACTTGAGAAACTTCTTGCTTCCCCTCCTGAAGCCATGTCTTTCTTGCGCACCCTCGGTCCTATCGCAACCATCCTGGCTCATGTCCTTGCCGCTCCTGTCACCTCCGTGAAGAGAGATGGGCTCCCGGCACCAGTCTCCGCTGCCACGGCTAGGACTTACCTCGCCGCTTGTACGAGGCTACGCTCTTCTCTCAAGTGGATATTACGTATTGAACCTCCCTTTTAGTGACCGAGGAAGCAGAGTCCAACTCTCCTGCCTATGACAGAGACCTTTTCAACCTTTGGATTGTTCGTGACGGATGCACTACGCGTGAAAGTGAGCTGTCTCTTTTGTCGGCTGCCCACTCCAGTGGTTCTGACACAGCCTTCACAGCTGTTCTTCTCCGAGATGCAGACAGCGCTGAGCCAGATGAAGATTGCACAGTGACCACTGGTGAATGGGTCTCCACTTACGACGGCGTAGCTGCATCAGATGCGCAAGACCTAGACATCGTAAGTATTCGTCTTTTCGTTTGAGCATCTTATGTTAACTGAACATATGTAGGATCATATCGTCCCCCTCAAGGAGGTTAGCCATTTCTCTGTACACTCGGTCCATGAGTCAAGATTTTAACATCTTCTCTTTAAGGCGTGGGTCTCTGGCGCTCGTAACTGGGATGACCAACAACGTGAAGATTTTGCCAATGACCTTGAGCGTCCTCAGCTTGCTGCTGTGACCGACGAGCTCAACCAGGCAAAAGGAGATCAGGGTATGTCTTCTTACTTCGATCGCTGTGCAATTGCTCACCGAGACCTAGATCCCGCAGAATGGATTGTTCCCCTCGAGAGCTATATCTGTACATACGTTCAAGCATGGGTTACTGTGAAACACTATTACGATCTTTCTGTGGACTCTGCTGAGAAGACAGCACTCGAAAACTACCTCGCGGATTGCTAGAATAATAGGAAGAACCGGAAAGTGTACATATTTATGCAAACCATGTCTGCTATGTTATTATATGGATTCTAAGGATGCAAATTGCTAAGAGAGAACTGCCAATGCCGTAGTAGCTAGGTAAATAGTGTCTCAATTCAAATTGAGGTGCCGGGTCCACGAACGTGCATGAAGTCAAGAACAGTAAAGTCCACTGGCTGGGAGACACCAAACCTCTGCGCGAAAATATATATTTCCATTCGAATTCAGTATTCTGGGCTATCCGAAAGGTATGAGCGACCCCGAGAGCAAGCTGCAAAGCCAAAGGGAAGCAGCACCAAAGCAGCTCTTGCGTTACCTAGCTTCCACGTGGTATGACTCTGGCTTCGTTGATGCCTTGCCTCTCCTCACCACACACCACCACCACGATTCGACAGCCAGTAACTGCACTCCTTCTTGCCCCTCATACCCTCGCATAGTGACGGGCCTCGCTCATTTATTATATTCACCCACGCTATCGTAATACCAAACCAAGACTTCAGCCCCGATGGGTCTGACGCTGGGGAATTTTGATTCGCTATGCGAAACCGCCGCACTCGTTATATGCCCTTTGGTTGGGACAGATCAAGGAATAGAACCTACATGTTACAGCAGAAATGTCGATGTTGGCGGAACTTTACTTTTCCAGCCAGGTACGTCCCCTACCACATCTTGTTAAGCCTTGTACTGACACTACGGAAAAAGCCACCCTCTTTGTTCACATTGTCGCCATTATAATGACCGCTATCATGATCTACCACATTCGAAGCAAATATACCGCCGTCGGAAGGAAGGAAATTGTTACGTTTTTCTGGATGTACATGGTGATACAGCTTCTCGCCATGTTCCTCGACACCAGCATCATTCCGACCTCAAATGCTGCCTATCCAGTATGTTCCTATCTCGATTTCAAGACCGCTCTAGATGGCTTATGTGTGCATTTCTGCAGTGGTTTGCAGCCATATACGCCGGCTTTTTAGCCGCTGCTTACTGCTGCATTCTCATTAACGGTTTCGTGGGTTTCCAGTTCGCAGAAGATGGCACGCCGTTGTCGCTCTGGTTCCTTCGTATCTCTTGCCTCGTTCTCTTCGCCCTCGGCTTCTTCTTCGGCATTGCTACATTCAAAGGCGTTGCCGGCTTCTCCTACTCCAAACCAATCGCCCTCTGGGTCATCTACATCGTCTGGCCCATCGTTTGCGTTGCCGTTTACATCGTGTCCCAGTTGATTCTCGTCCTAAGGACTCTCGAAGACCGATGGCCAATTGGAGACATCATCTTCGGCACAGCTTTCTGGGTGATTGGAATAGTCATCCTATTCGCTTTCAGCGGAACCATTTGTGACGCGATCAAGCACTACATAGACGGCTTGTTTTTCTCAGAGCTTGCGGTTCTACTTGCGGTTATGATGGTTTACAAGTACTGGGACAGTATCACAGTACGTACTATATCGTCTAAGTGAAAGCCGACGGATGGGCGCTAACTCGGATCTTTTCTTTAGCGCGAAGATCTCGAATTTTCCGTTGGATCAAAAGCAGCCGTCTGGGAAGTCAAAGATCCTTTGTTGTCTGCCCCTGGCGCGCAGACTGCTAACACAGGTGGCGACTACTCTGATGTCGACGATGCCAGCAACTATCACAATAGTTACGTCCCACCAAATGCAAATTTCAGCAGCAACTACGGCAGCAAGACTGCCTCCCTCGTTGGCGGCGTCAGTGGGACGCAACTATACAGCCAAAGAGGACGAGCGTATCCTCCTGCGGCCGGATATTAGTGTTGTTATACCTTTCCCTTTTGTGAATGATGCATTTGTCTCTCTCTCTACAGACACTTTACACTTTTCTTCCTATGTTGTGTATCTTTTCCGTAATCCTGAATTCATCGCTATTTTACGAAACCGGATAATAACGCCAGCTACTCAAGCCGTCCATTTTCCATCCGTCCAACGCATCTATTTCCACCTGGGGACGTGGCAGAATGGCGCAGTGAAGAGGTTGCGCTTAGCAACTAACCCAGGGACTCACAAGTTCGGAGTATGTTGCGATATTTCCACTGGGAGTTCGTGTCTCATAAATCCCACGTTAGAGTCAATAATAGAAGATAGTAGAGTCAATAGGCGGTCTACAATACGTAGTGGCTTACTGCGATACAGATATAAGTAGCTAGTAAATACATTCATAAATTAGTTTCGTTGCCTCTTGTTATGTTCACCACTCTGGCTGTCGGATCCGATAAGACTGGAAATCGACTACCTTGTGAGGAGACTGAGGCGGTGAATGAATCACCGACATTTCCATTTCCTCGTCATCTTCCCGAACATAAGGGGCAAAGCTCACTCCTGATCCTGTACCGTAGGATTCCATCTCGATGTCTCTGTGTGATCGTTGCGGCACCTGTTGGCTCTTGGATCCCCCCGCCGTACCCCCTGTAATGATTGTGACGTCCACGTCGGAGAGTTCTCGTAGATGAAGAACAAACCGAGCAGTCAGCATGCCAGATATTCTACAAAGAATCGTACTCAGTGGGTGTGAACTAAGACAGGAGACTAGAACATACGGAAGAGAGGTCGCCGCAAAGAAATCTTTTTGCCCAGATAGGTCTGTTGCCTCCTGCAAATATAGTCGAACGGTTAGGGTATTCAAATGCAAAAGAAAAATAAACCCATACGTAGGACATAACAATTCCAGTCAATACGAAGAGAATCACAACACTGCTCGACATTTTAGTGTCAAGTCTTCCAAGCATCCCAGGGAAATGCGAAGCTTACATGCAATATGCGAGCCCTATTTCTCTATTTAGCCAAGGAGCGTGAAAAATAATACAAGTACCAACGCACCATCGTGAAAAATAGCTCGATAAATCATAGGCATTTTCGGTGAACCTTCGACGAGACTTTGAAGCCTCAAACACCTGTACACCATAATCGCTGTGCTGACAATCTCCAATCCAAGTGTCGCTATTGATACTGCCACATCTAGTGAAAATCAACTAGTTAAGTTCTGGCCGATTTGGGAGACAGATGTATGGGTACACACCGCCATCTTTCCACTGTTGCTCGACGCAGTCTAAGACGACGGTGAGGAGTAGCAGAGGTATCAATATGGCCAAGACTCCGTAACTTCGGTTGCACACAACCCAGGTTCTCAACGTCCAGATAACTGACCATTCTTCTATGAGTATAATCTCTCTAACGCAGAATTGTGCTGCGCTCACTTAGGATGGCGAGCCGTCCAAAGATGGCTATAACAAAGAAGATCTTTGAATACCTGTGGTTCTCATGAGTTTGTATTCTATTTCCTCCCGAGAAAGATTGGTTGCGCACTAGGTGGGTGTCAATATACATTGCAGAATTAGTGGTAAAATGCGATAAGGCATACCCTTTTTGGTATGAATCCAGCCATATAGAGCAAGTAGAGTAGATTGGACAGCATTGCGTAGCGGCAGAGAATATAGAGAGCCGTGATGTATCTGAACTTCCTACGCCATATCAACCTCACTTCGTCAGGAAACGTGATGCAGTAATCGAAGTAAATCAGCGCTGCAAACGTGATGAGCCAAAGTTCAGGTGGTAATTGGGATTTTCCACACCTATGCTGGCATACTGGGTGCAAAAGTGCACGTATCTTCATAGCACGGCGAGTCAGAAACTGTACATTTAGGGAGAGAAAATATGATAAGGCGCACTCTCTACTGCCCTGGATTGCCATCCAGGCGGGGGGGGGAAGGTCCAGAGACCCAACAGCACAAGGGAGACAGGACAATGGGAGGAGCGAAGGAGCGAGAACAAGCGCGGAGTAATCGTCGTGTTTTATAGCATTGATGCTGGTCAAAAGCAAGGCACATGACAGGCTGCCGTGCAGGGTAACGCTATCAAGGCCCTGAACGCTAGCATATCATCCCGTATCAGGAAAGCACGTTCGTCTGGGTAGTATGCGTGCATACAACCGTCGGAATGTTGCAAGAAGGACTCCCTTGATCATTGATGTTTCATTAGTGTTCAACATGATATTGAAGGAGGAGTGAATTACTGAGAGATTCTGTAAGAGATCCGAAGATTTGTTGTATGCAGAGCACACGAAACGTCTGAATGCTAGTGGAAAGTGTGTGGTATGTACCAGACGTGGTATTGATGTGGCCCAATCGAAGCCAGGAAGGCTATCTCATCACCCGGCATGCTTCCTCGAGGCGGCTGGATTCAGAAGCCTAGAACGAGCTGGGACGATAGAGTCAATGAGATATTAGTATTCACATGCTAAGAGGAGGGCTAACCAGCGAGAAATCCACATAGATAGGTCTTGAAATCTGTGAGCAAGTTCTTTGGATTAGCTTATGCATGCAAACAGGGCTATGGTACGTAGTCAGTGGCTACTACAGGTGGCTGCTAGGAAGCTTGCAATGTTTGGGTGATGTGATATTTGTAATGACGCCACCAACTATCATCTCCTCTAGCCCATCAACACGCCTCATCAAGTCCATTCCTTTGTAGCAGATATAGATGGCAATGTGCCAAAAGTCATAACATACCAATTCCATCCTGTGGTCACCTTTGTATCTCTGTTTTCTCATGTGGCTTTACGCACGACTTGAAGCAGTACTATTTGATACCAGAGTCCGTCACTGTCATACCGCTGGTTAGATGGAGCTGTGAAATATCAAAGAACTCAGGATGCGACAGCCGCGTGAAGATAGGAGGTGAATCTCGCTTCAGTTCGCCGTACTCTACTGTACGCACGCTTTACTCGAGCTCGGTAAGCTGTCCAGTTACACGTTCGATGTCAAAACTGAACCAACACAACACATTGTCAGTGCTTCCGATTCACTGGCAATTATCTCACTTTGCACGAATCCATATATACAAACACGCTTGAGTTGCATGCATGTCTTCTTGGAGTCACGAATGACTCGCATAGCATGTATCTTCCTCAGGTGTGATCCTCACTAGCGAGAAATGACAGCGAGCGCTAATACCAGCAGTGCCGCCTCTCAGAGTCCTATTCTTCGTACTCTTCTGCCAGATGCCTTCTCCTCCTAGTTATCTTCCTTTGAGGCTTCCAAAACCTTGGCGAATGTTGAAACATATGTCTTCCTCGTTCAGGGAGTCCAATCTCGCGTTCACAGTAGCTCGTGGGAATTCTTCGACCGCGTCTCTCCCCCCCTCTCTCTCTCTCCCTTAAAATCATGGGTTTACCCCTTGCATTCCTAGATTACTTCTGAGATGAAACTGGATCTATCATGACATCTGCAAGATAGCATTCTCGCAAAGCTTCCCGTCTTTAGTTTCCACTTCAGTTACTACATAGCACTGAAACCCGGAGGATCAAGCTATTGGAGCGTTGCTCCGATTCTTGCTTGGCTCATTGAATTCAGATTTGCATTGAAGCGGCTATTTGGGCTGCTATTGGAGCCATGTTACGATACAACTGATCTTTCTCGTGTGGCTTCCCGTTCATTACTTAAAGCCTCCGCGGCCAAGACTTGCCTCACTATATAAAGGACGCCGTGTATTCTCGAGTGCTTACGCTACTAACGCAGTGACTATGGACTCGCTTACTTTCAGCAATATCAACCCATCTATGACCGAGGCTGTACTCTCTGATGAGCCACCCCCGGCATACGACGAATTGAACACGGCCTCAGACTCGGACGACACCACGGTATCGTTGACATTTACCAAATCATCTGTAACAAACACTGTGGTGTCTTACTCAGATGATCTGTCCCATGCTCTCTACGAAGTCAAGACACAGAGGTCAGGGTTGCGCAAGAAGACCTGTGTTTATCGAGAGCCGGGCTTAGTTACTGTCGGCCAGATTGAACACCACAGCATGACACCGGACATCGTGACATCTCACGATGGACAGAGCCTCAGACCTTCGTCTGCGAGTAGTGCTGGCTTTGGCGAGTACGCTCTATTTCTAATGTGCTTTACATAATTCCAACTCTCAAGTTTACCATCAGAACGACAGTGATCTGGACACAAGATGGCTGTTCTTATACCTGGAAGTGGAACCGGGGCCTGGGATGGCGCGTGCGTTGTTTCTCTTTTTCTTGCCTGATCTGTACGATGATTATGCCGATGCTCTTATAGCTATGGGATGCACGCGAACGAGAAATTGCCACATTCTCTCTCGGACCTGCAACGCCTACGAGAGGCGATCGCCAGCGATTGCCCATATTGACATTTCCCAACCCGTTGGCTGCGCGACTTCAGGACGAGGTCGTGCTCAGTATCGTATACCTTGAACAACGACGGAGGCAGCATAATGGGAATGAGGTTGGGCATGATAGAAAGTTCACCAATAGAGACTTCAAGAAGGCCAATCACCTGAAGAATATGGAGAACATTCCAGGTGGCTTCTTCTATGCTCACGTGGGGTCTATCGCAGGAACTCCAAGGGTTATTTACGCTAGAGGCAATGGTAGCTATTGAATACCATTGTTTGAAGCGGTTCATTATGCTACCTAGTTTTGCTAATCATCATATATAACTTATGGATTTCGACCATATAATAGGCTCTGAGATTGCTGTTGCATGATAGAACGATTGCTTGAAGTGCTCATCTCTCTTTCTTGGCTTTGGATTGCCGACATGGCTGCTAGTGCCAGTGCTATAACGCGTTGCATACATTCAGCAGAAATGAATTTATTGGCGTACAGGGGAAGCAATCCCAGACTGTGCAGCGAGGCCAACCAGTTTATAGTCAAGAAGGTGTGCGTCCGCGCCATCGTTTGACAACACCATTGTCTCTTCTAGATCCCTCTCAATCTCGTCAACAAGATCCGCTCCGCCCGACATTCTTGCAACGCGACAGCAAAGCGCATGCAAATCGAGGTATTTATGGTTTGGCAGCGGGAAAGGGTTGAGAATATCCTTCCTGCGGGTTGAAAAATCAAGTGCTTCGTTGCGGAAAGTCACATAATCAGGAATATCGAGGAAAGTTATACCAGGGTCAGTCATACAGACTTTGTACTTGTCAGCTACTCCCTGGGAGTACTGATGCTCAGTAGGTATCTCGTGGTGCCAATAGAACTGACATACTGTATATTCAAACCAGAGTTCGAGCTTTTTCATAGAGTCATGAATTTCTCGCGATAGCGTCAGCACATTTTCGAGCCGGTGAATAAGGTAGCCATTGAGGTCCTCAAGTCGTGCATAGCCAAACATCTCAAGTAAGGTCCACATATGCGATGCCGAATCCGCCTATCATAATTGGAAGCAAATCAAGGCTACAACGGAGACAATATCGTTGAAAACCCACCTTGATATGTCTACTTGACGTGGGATCATCAATCTGCGTGCTCATACACCCAGAGATAATGTGACACAGATGTGTACTCAAGCGGCGAGGGTAATGTGGTATCTGGCCTGGTGCTCCTTCCTGTGCAGCAAGCTGAACATGTTCTGTATACTTTTGAAAGGCCATTGCACTGCTGTTATCATACGCGCCAGTCAACAGACAATGAAAACCGTCTCGCTCTAAAGCCTACTGGGCCGCACATTTAGCAAGTATACATGGTATGCATTGAAATAACGTTCCACACCAATTTCCTTGACGTCCTCTGGTCTTTCGGCGGCAGATCGAGGTTCTGTAACAACTCACTCCTGCTGCGTTCACATTCAGAGAGGGTTTCCGGTTGTGAGTTTACCGAATCTGGGCGTATAGTGTCCTTGACTGAGCAAAGTATAGTGAGTCTCGACTCTCGCCATCATGGAAATTGCACACATATATGAAAGAAATATTTTCTGATATACTCCCCCATGGAAACAATACCATCCTCGATGATCCCATTCATGTCTGACTTGATGTGTGTGTTGAGATCATCCACAAACTTGCTGCGTTGTGTCTTTTCGGGTAAATATAGGAGGAAATATCCAACGATTCGGGCATGCACAAGCTTGTGATCTCCTTTGGAAACCATAGCACATTTCATTAGACTTTTCTCAACGTCTTTGATTCTCTGGTAAGATTGCTCCCATTTTTGTAGTTCCTGTGGGGTAGCGCTACGCTCAACAGTTGGGAGTGGGCTATAATCCAACAAGGCTGGAAGAGGCTGAGCTGCGGGAATCGAAGGCCAATTGAAGAGATATATGGGCATCATAAAGTAACGGGAAGTGTGTCATGTAAAGTAGAAGTCAGAGGAACCTTTTGGCAATGAATTTCACTATTACCAGTGGATTCCCACGCCATCTAGATTGGAAATGATTGCTGCTGGACACGTAGCTTTTGGCTGAGCTTCAAATTCGATCTAGTGAAGGTTCATTGCTGCGCAGACAGCCTTTTCCATGGTGATCTTTGAAGACATACATTGCCACAATCATCGGTTGTACTGTGGATCCTCGTCCCAAATCCTGTGACGTCACGGTAACAGCCTCCCTTTGAACAGCCATCATCTCTAAGCACTCCCGCCTGTGGACAGTGGCTGCGCACCCTGCAGGTCCCTGCTTACCCTCAACAAGATGCTATAGCCACTAGGATGTCATAGTCTTGGCACAGCGCTCTCCGACAGTTAGCCTCCCCGCGAACGCTCCATGTATCAAACTATGAAACTCCACTTGTCCTTGATATAAAGGTATGCCTGTTGAGCGTTCGTCCACTCAAACAAACATTCACACCATGCATTTTTCCAGTCTACAGAATCACCCCTCACTTACATTCAACCAACCATCTATTACCGACACTACCCTCTCCCACCTGAACGATCCATGGCGCCCGCTATACAAAGTGGAAACACGAAAGAATGGCACGATGAGCATGCACAAGACCACTAGCATTTATCGCGAGCCTGGGATGCAAATCATTGGGCAAATCGAGCTACATAGCTTGAACTCAGACGTGGTCACTGGGCCTCTTCGGCAGAACGTCCGACCGTCCAGTGCAAGTAGCTTGGGATTTGGCTCGTACGTTCTTTTCCACTAGCTTTCCCATCATCACGCACATACTAAACGTTGACCCTGCTCAGGTCGAAAGAGTTCAAGGCTCACGACGGTCTGACATACACATGGAAATGGAAAAGCAAACTAGGATGGCTTGTACGTTCACCTTCCCTCCATAATTCATTGCCAGTTCACTGATTATTTGGAATAGCTACGAGATCCACGCGACCAAGAAGTCGTCGTACTTGCACCTGGCCCAAACCAACTCCCCATCCTCAATTTCTCCCGCCCAGTCTCTCCGCAGCTGCAAGACGAGATTGTGGTGACCGTGATTTATCTAGAACAACGTCGAAGAGAAGACGAGAAGGCGACGAAAAAAGATCCGCGTAAGGAGGTTGGTAAGGCTGCTTTTGAACTAGGTTCTGCCGGCTACGATGGTGGTTGGTTTGGAGGAGGCCACCACGGTGGGCACGGCGGTGACAGCGGAGGAGGTGGATGGTTTGGAGGTGATGGGGGAGGAGGCGGCGGCGGAGGCGGCGATGGGGGAGGAGGTGGAGGAGGTGCATGATGATACATGCGTTCTTAGTATTTATTCCTTCAACATATTTCTTTCCCTTTCGAATGAAGCTCATTCCGCAAGTGCCCTACATGACAATCCTATGTCGATAATCACTTTCCATTAGCAGCAGCTGAACGCGGACTGAGATTGTGAATATCGAATTGTGACGGGAAACAGGCGCTTTCTTTCTGAGGATGGCCAGATTGGGCTCAGTTGAAGTGCCATTGTCGCTGCGTGACCCTTCTTTTGTACTTGAACTTTCATGTCGAATCTCGTTCAAATATGCCCCTCGAGAAACCTTGCCTCCAAACAGATTGTTTTCTTCTGCTTCGTTGAGCTCCCCACATGGACAACCCTCAACGAACCGGACGATCTACAAAAATGCAGGCATATCTATCTTGTTGAAGCAGAGTTGCACATCTCAGCATTTGGCTCGTGCATCTTACAATTGGTACTGACTATTGAAACGGTCAGATCCAAAGTAGAAATGTATCGATCTATAAA
>Ga0247730_1001070_pt1 | contig 16327 bp, 11 predicted proteins | sample UWRJL073202C2_FD_180959 | JGI IMG/M metagenome (GOLD analysis project Ga0247730, IMG submission 180959) | Plant litter microbial communities from Arlington Agricultural Research Station in Wisconsin, United States - UWRJ-L073-202C-2 | ecosystem: Environmental > Terrestrial > Plant litter >... | reverse complement strand
AAAACGCCCACAACTGCCCCCACGCCAACAAAAAAAGGCACTGCCGCTAACGGCCAGTGCCTTTTTTACACCCATCAAACCCCAATCAACGCGCCAACATAAACGTCTCATACTCCAGATCTTCCAGCGCCGACGACAAGCGCGCCAGCCCCAGCAACACGCACACCAGCAACGAAAGCGTAAACCCGTAGCCGAAGAAGCTCGGGCCCAGGTGCATGCTGAGCAGTGTCAGGGCTGCGTTGAGCACGGCGAAGAGTACGCACAGTTCCAGGACTACGCGGCGTTTGTCGAGGTAGAAGAACACGTTGAGCAGCGCCATGAACACGACCTGGATGCTCACGCCGATCAGGTCGATGTAGAACAGCGGCAGGTAGTAGCTGGAGATGCCGATCCACTCCAGCAGGCGCGGTGCAAAGAGGAATAGCAGCACCACCGTGAGCCCCTGGACTTTGCAGATTTCCAGCAGGCCCTGGCGAATGGACAGGGTCATTTCGGTTTTCAGCGAACCGATGTGCTGCAAGGTTTCGCCGTCGCGGATGGCGCGGAACAAGCGGTCGTACCACTCGGCAAAATCGGTCTCGATGCGCACCAGGAACACGGCCATGCCAGGGATGATCGCCAGGTAGGCAATAAAGATGGGCATGTCGTACAGGATCGATGCTCGCAGCGGGCCGATCACGGCGTTGGAGGTGCTTGGGTTGAACCAGAACAGGATCTTGTCGACCCAGATGCCGAAGTTATAGAAGAACCCGGTGACCAGCAGGCTGAGGAAGACGTTGCGACGATTGAGGAAGTCGAAGGCAATCATCTTCTCGGCGCGATACTCGCGCAGGATGTCGTAGAGGTACAGGAACAGCAGGCTGCCGTGTCCGATCAACAAGGCCAGCAATAGGCCTGGCATCTTCAGGAAGCTCAGCAGGTAGGCGCTCGCAACCATCAGCGAGTAGCCCACCACCATCACTAGGAGGATGCGGTTATATTTCTTCATCCCCGAGAGGAAGATGATCACCAGCCATAGGTTGCACAGCACCACGAAGTTCGACAGCACCAGTACACGGTAGATCAGCGGCTGATCGAACAGCAGCGCCAGCACGATGACGCCGAGTACCCCTGCCCCCACAGTCACCATCAACAGAATGCCCAGCAGGTTGGGCAGGATCTGTTCGTAGTTGTGCTCGAACAACTGGTCGGACACAAAGCGGGTGAAGAACAGCTGCAGGCCGCCCGTCAGGATCAACGAGCTGGCCATCAGGTACGTCACCGTGACCAGGAATTGTCCCACCAGCGAGTTAGGCAACAACAGACCAAGACTGATGATCCCCACCAGCATCACGCTGATGATCGACAGCACCCAGGGGCCGGAGCTGATCAACCCTGCGTACACATAGGCGTGCAGGGTGGCGGTGTATGAGTCGCGCGAGAGGATCTTGCGCAGTTCGAAGCCAATACCGGCCATTTAACTGTTCTCCATGGCTGCCTGGTACAGGTCGCGGTAGCGCTGCAGCATCAAGGCTTCGGTGTAGTAACGGTTGACCCGCAGCAAGCCGCTGGCTTGTGCAGCCTTCCAGCGCTCGGGGCTGCGCAGCAGCTCGAGGATGGCAGCGGAAGTGGCCTGTGGGTCGGCGATCGCCACCACCTTGCCAGCGTGGCCAAGGTCACGGTCTTCGGCGCTGCCGCCTTCGATCAATTCGCGGCACGAGCCGACGTCGCTGCTGATCACTGGGGTGCCGGCGGCCCAGGCTTCGAGGATCACCAAGGGTTGTGCCTCGCTGATCGACGTCAGCACCATCAGGCCAAGCTTGGGCAGAATGTCCTGGATGCGCTGGAAGCCGAGGAAGTGCACCTTACCCTCAAGCCCCAGGCTTGCCATCAAGCTGCGGCACTCGCTGACGTATTCCGGATCTTCCTCTTCCGGGCCGACAATCCAGCCTTCGGCGTTCGGCATGGCGCTGATCACGCCACGCATGGCGCGCAAAAAGGTTTTCACGTCCTTGATCGGCACCACCCGCCCGATCAACCCGACCACGGGGGCAATGCCCGGCTCGCGGGTTTCCATGGCGCTGGCCCATTGCGACAAGTCGATGCCATTGGCGATCAGTTGCGTACGGCGCGGGTCGGCACCGTCCTTGATCTGGCGCTGACGGTTGCCGTCATACAAGGCAATGATGTTATCGGCACTGTTGTAGGCCAATTGGCCGATCCGCTCGAAGTAGCGTACCCACAGGGTGCGGATATAGCCCGAACCACCGTCGAGGCTCCGGTTGAGCGCCTGCCCGGAGCTTTCGGCGATCCACGTGGCCTGGGCCAGATCGATCTTGCGCTCTTTGGTGTAGATGCCGTGCTCACTCAACAGGTAGGTGCACTTCCAGCGGTGCTTGAGGATGCAGCCCAGCAGTCCGGCGTAACCGGTGGAGATCGAGTGCAGTACCCGCGCCGGCGGCATCTTGCGCGAGGCTTCAGCGAGCATCAGCAGCGGTGACTGCAATGAACGCAGGGTCCAGAAATAGTTGACGAACGAGGGGTCGGCGCAATGCTGGCGATAGCCTTCGCTGAGGGTCTCCCAACTGGCGCGGCTGCGCAGTACATCATCGAGGGTCATATGCCCGTCGGCGATGCAACTGAGCAAGCGCTCGCCCAGCTCGCGTTCCGGCTGGTCCGGGTGGTGCAAAAAGCGATACAGGTCGGCGAGTTGCTGCGGGTCGGCTTCGCGCGGCGTACCCCGGGTGTTGGTGGGGTGCGTCGCATCTTCGAGGAATACCTCTTCGATGTGCACCACGTTGGCCGGTATCTCATAGCGTCGCGAGGCGTAGGCTGAACGCTGGCCGCCAATGAACATCACCGAGAACGTCAGCTCCGGTAGGCCCAGGATCATCTGGTGAATCCAGCTCGAGACGCCGCCACGCACGTACGGCCAGGTCCCTTCCAGCAACAGGCAGATATCGGCAGTCGGTGGCGTTTGCTTATGATTCATTCCAGCTCCTCACCAGCTCAGCGAACGGTGGCCGCTGGCGGGTTTCTTCAGGAAGGCTGGCGAGCAACCCAGGGATTTCATGATAACGACCGGCCTCAAACGCCAATTCAGCATGGAACGGCAGCAACTGAGCAGCGCCCAGGCCGTTCTTCTCGGCCTCATGCAACAGCACTTCGGCGCGTTCGTTCTCGCCGCGTTCCAAGGCAATACGACCCGCCAGCAGCAACAGTTCGCCACCCTCGCCTGCCGCCAAACCCTGCTCGGCGTGCTCACTGGCCTGGCTGAGTACGTGTTCGAGTACGCTGCCCTGAGCCAGGCCTAGATAGGCCAGTTCCCAGTACCAGCGCGCCAACATGCCATGTACCGGCCCAGCGGTGCGCGGGCTGACGCCGGCCAACTGCTCAAGGGCCATCTGGATGTGCAGGTTGATGTCGCTTTCTTGCTTGTCGAGCATCGAATACGCCAGCAGGCGCACGTCATCGCTCGGGTCGCCCAAGGCTAATTTGAGGATTGGCACGGCGTCCTTGCCGGGCATGCGGCGGGTCGCCAGCAATGCGGCGAGGCGCTGGTCCGGGTCGGGCGCATGACGCAGTACGTCCTGCAGTCCGCCATCCGCGAAAATCGGCGAGCGCGTCTGGGCTTGAGCTCGAAATGGCAAACCTGGGATGCCCACGGATTGCCAGGCCTGACGGTCACGTTTGCGAGGCAGATAAAGCGCAGGAAAGATCGACGCAACCACACCCAACGCGCCGATGACCGGCACGAAGAACGCCAGGCTGAAAATAAAAATCGGGCTCCAAGGCAAGGGTGCGCGGTAGCGCGCCGGCAGTAATAGCCACACGGCGCCACAGAGCATCAGGCAGGCCAGGGCGTGGCTGAAGATGAACACCAGCAATTGATGAGACACTGGCGCATCAAGCCACAAACTGCCCCAACTGCCCGCCTCTAACACCAAGGCCCCGCTAAACAGCCACTTGCTGATCATTCAGGCCACACTCGTTGTAGAGGAAGTTACGCAGCCCGTTGCGATCACAGCCAGGCTCCAGGTTGAAAGGCATGACCCGCACACCCAAGCTGTCCAAGTCGGTATCGATACCAAAGTGCTCGTGCAACAGCATGCCAATCCGCGCCAGGTAGCCTTCGGTACCTTCCGGGCTTGTCAGCGGCAAGAGCACCAGCAGCAGACGATGTTCGCGGTTGTTGCGCACCGCCAGGTGCAGGTCCAGGCCACGTTGGCTGCGCTCCATCAGACGCGACAGTTCCTCGTTGGCGCGCGTCATCTCGAATGCGAACAGACCGGCCGGCAAGGTGTGCTGCTCGACATCCACCAGCGAACGCTTGAGCTGCAAGGTGAACTGCTGGGAATCGGCGTCGGGCAATTGCAGAACGTGCGGGTCGCGGCGCAACAGGTCGGCGATGTGGCCAGCCAGCAGCGACAAGAGGCTCAGTGTACGATCCTGGAACGCGAAGAACGGCATCTGCCGAACCGCCAGGATCGCCAGCAGCCGACCTTCGGCGTCGATCAACGGGATGCACGCCTGCAGCGATGAGAACTGCGCGGAGTTACCCGAGTCGATCAGCTCCTGGCGTACGCTGACCAGTTCACCGCGCTCCAGGCACAGCTTGATCAAACCGTCGTCGGTACCCAGGGGGCCCATCACACCGATCATCGCCAGGGCTTGCGGCAATACGTTTTTCTCGCTGTCGTCGACGCGGTACAGCCCCGCCACACGCAATGCACCGTACTGTCCGAGCATCGCCACAATCGACTCTGCCAGTTCGCTCAATGCATCGCCTTCAACTGGCATGCCACGCAGTTTTTCGCGCAGGCCCAGCAGCGAACTGCGCAGGCTCTGGTCACTGCCGGCTACACGTTGCTCAAGCAGGTCGTGGGAAACCCGCAGGATCTGGTGGGCACGGGTAAATTCGTCGAGACGGTACTGACGGTATTCGTTAGCCATCTGCAGACGCTCCAGGCGGCGCACCCACAGGTCGCGCACCTCACCCACCAGCATGCCGCAGACCAACACACCGACGATGAACGACGGCTCAAGCTGGGTATAACCTTCATGACCGCTGTAACGCAGCGCAAACAGCGCCGCAACGAGCAGCCCCGCGCTGAACAGGCCGCGCACAAAACCGTAACGCACACCCAACAGCAGCGGCGCCAGAATCGGCCAAGGGAAACCACCGTGCATCTGCAACGGGTCCTCGGGAGTCAGCCAGAAGCCAAGGCCAATCGCCAAGCCCGTCACCAGCAGTGTTTCCAGCCAAGACACCGGCCCGCTGGCGCGAGGCGCCAGGCTGTAATCCATGTGTGGAGAATTCATTGCGTTCACTCGAACCGAAGGGCGCCAACAAGTTTGTCGATTACCGTCTGAGCATTGCCCGCCAGGCTTTCACGGGACCAGCCGGCGCGTGCGCCACTTTTGCTCCAGAGCACACGACCGCTGCTGGCTTCCAGAACGCGCAGGCTGATGCCGACCGCTGGCTCGCCGTCCAGGCCGTTCTTGTACTGCCACTCTTCCACGCTGCCGGCAACGACGTAATCGAGCTTTTGCTCACGCGCCCATTCCAGGGCACCGGTCAAGCGCTCGTTGTCATCCATCAGCGCTTGTTCGCCCTGGGTGCTGGTGGGGTAAACCCGCGGTTGCAGGCCGTGGCTGCTGAGCACGCTGAGCAGGATCTGCTCGCTGCGCTCACCGGCTTGCGGGGTCTGGGAGTAGTTGATCATCGGCACGATGCCCCACTGCGCATTGCGCGGCAGGTTCGGGCTGTTTTCACTGGTGAAGCTGGAGCAGCCGGCGACAAACAGTACTGTCAGGGCCAGGCTCAGGTTACGAATTGCTTGCATAGGTTTTTCTCCCGTAGATTCTGTAATCAGCGCCCGAAACGCACGCCGTAGCTCATGCCCAGTGTGCCGCCGGACTTGCCATCCCCGCCTTGTGGCGCAGATTGGTAGCCGAAGGTGAGGGCCAGTTCGTCGTCACCCAGGACTTCGAAGCCGACGCCGGTATTGATGCCGTAATTGAAGGTTTGATCAGTCCACTGCCAACCCGCCGTCATGTCCACCAACCAGGTGTATTGCGGCTTGCTGCGCACCAGCGCTCCCGGTATGCCGCGGCGCCAGGAACTACCGACGTAGAGTTGGCCGTAGCGGCTTTGCAGCAGGTCGGCACCGGTGACGGTGTCCACATCAAGAGGATCGAGCGCGCCGGTATCCGGGTCTGTCGACTGAGGCGTGATCTTGATAGCACCGCCATTGCGGCTGGACAGGTAATCCAGGTTGCGATCCTTCACGCTGTTCTTCTGGTAATCCACACCACTGCGCACCGTCCAGTTAGGCCCGGCGAATTCCAGCGTGTGGTTAAGCTCCAGCTTCACTGCATGGCCGGTGCCCAGCGAGTCGCCAGCGCGGGTCGAGAACGACCGCTGCGCCACTTCCCAACTCAGCTGATCCCGTGCGGTCAAGCCATGACGCCCGCCGACCCAAGCCCGGTCCTGCTGGCCGAAAGCGCGCATCAGGCCGCTGTCGTCGCTCTTGCGATGCCAGTCCAGGCCGGTCTCGAGTTGATGGCTGGTACCCAGTTGCCACATACGCGACAGCCCCAGGCCGTTGCGATCGTCGTCCTGGCGCTGGCTGGTATCGGCGAACAGCTTCCAGCTGCCGTTTTCCACCGAGCGAATCAGGGTCAGGGTCGCGTTGCTCTCTTCACCGATTCGCGAGGAGATCACGTCGTCGCCTTTGTATTTGCCATGTTCCATCTCGACGTCGGCGTACCATTTGTCACCCAGGTTATGGGCGATCTCCAGGCGTGGAGAGTCAAACGAAAGGCCACCAAAATCCTGCTTCTGATAGGACAGCAGGGCGCCTTGCGGGGTGGATTCGTGGATCTCTACCGCCTGGCGGCGCAGTTGCTCATTCACCGAGCCTGGCTGGTCATCGCCCAATGCCGAGAGGCTGGTTTCCAGGGCTTCATTGTTACGGTTCAGACGACTGAGGGCCTGGGCACGCTGCGCCGGGTTCAAGTCGCTGCTGGCCAACAGGGTTTCGACCTGCGCTTTGTTGCGGCTGCGCAAGGCTTCCTGGATTTGCTCATAGCGGTCGACCTTGAGGCCTTGGGTGCGCGCCCAGGCCAGCCAATCGTCTTTCTGCGCTTCTTGATTGGTCGCGTCCAGACGAGCCAGCAAGCGTTCGAACCACAGCTGCTTCATCGACGGCGAACCGTCTTTCCACTTCAGCAGTTCTTGCTGTGCCTTGCGTGGCGAGTAGCTGCTGGACATCAAGCGCAGCCAGATCGCGTAGCGCTGGGACGACGGTTGCAAGTTGTCGGCCTCGGGACTGCGCAGTAGTTTCAGGCGCAGACGCTGGGCGGCATCCTGGTAGCCAGAGGTTTCCAGTGCGTCGGCATAGGCCGCCTGCACCAGCCAGTCGTTCGGGGAAAGCTTGAGGTACAGGCGATACCAGGCCAACGCCTCGGCATCGCGACCCAACAGCTGGCTGGCACTGGCGAACGGCAACCACAGCAGGCGGTCTTCGCGTGCATAGGCACGCCACTTGGTCAGCAAGGGCTTGAGTTTGGCCGTGTCAGCCTGGTCGACGTAGAGCCAGGTCAGGCGCTCGCGGAACAGGTTGTCATTGGGATAGCGCGACAAGCCCAGCAGGTATAAACGCTCGGCTTCAGCACTATCACCCTGCTCGATCGCCAGCGCGCCACGCACCGCCAGAACCTGTGCCTGCTCGTAGGCATCCGGGTACTTCTTGGCGTCTTCCAGCAACGCGACGACCTGGTCCCACTCCTCCAGCTCCTGAGCCAGTTGCAGCGCCTCGACCAGTCGCTGCGGGTCTTGGGCGCGATGCCAACTGGCAACCATCAACGCCAGGGCGCGCTGTGGGTCGCGTGTGCGGTACAGCGTGATCAATTGGCTCTCGTCACCACTGACCAGCTTGCCATTGAGGGACAGCAGTTTTTCCAGCGAGACGCGCAGGTCTTCGTCGCGCTCCAAGTCCCAGGCCAGGGCAGCACGGGTGCGCCAATACTCAGGGTCATCGATGGACGCGTCAGCGGACTTCACCACTTCCCATGCAGCCTGTTCATTGAACAGCTTCATTTCAGTGCTGGCCCAATCAACCAATTCATCCGTGGTCAACTTGTAGCGTTTTGCATAGTCCTTGTAGAGCGTGCCCTTGGCCGCGAACTGCCCGGTGTTTTCCAGGTTTTGCAGCAGGCGCGTCCAGGCCAGGCGATGCGACGGGTATTTGCGCAAGTAAGTGCGTAACCAGGCCTCGGCTTCGGCGGGTGTACCGCGCGATTCGTGGCCGTAGATCAGCGCGTCCAACTCGGTATCTGTCAGCGCACGTTGCTGCATGATCTCGGCGAGCAACGGGATAGAGCGGTCAAAGTCGAACTGCTGGCTCGCGAGGCGCCAGGCATGCTCGCGGACTTGCGCGTCTTCCTTGAGCTTGAGCACGCGGATCCAGTAACCCAGCGCCGCTTCATTTTCGCCGCGCCATTCACCGAGCTTGGCCATCTGTTCGAGCAACTCGATATCATCCGGATAGTCGACCGTCAGTTGCTGACCGGTGTCCCACGCGCCCGCCAGGTCATTGATGGCCAGGCGAACATGGAACTGCTTCAACGGGATACTCGGGTTATCAGGTTCCAAGGCATGCCATTGCTCAAGCACACGCTGTGCGAGCTCGAACTGCTTGGTCGCCACCGCGACGTCGACGCCCTGCTTCAGCCATGCTACGTCGGTCTGCGGGTTCGTGAGCATCGGCAACTGGTCGGCAAGCACCTGCGCGGCCTGCTCGTCACGGCCGGCCGAGAGCAAACTGTTGAACGCCAGTTGCGCGTACTCACGCTGCTCGCCAGGTTGCTGGGCGTCGCGCTTGAGTTGCAAATAGATCGCCGCCGCACGTGCCGGTTGTTCACCCGCCAGGTACCACTGCGCGGCCGATTTGAGGGCTTCGTTCTTTTGCCCAGGATCACGCCCGGCAATCTCTTCAAAGACGCTCGCGGCAAATGCCGGGGCCTGCAATGTCAACGCCAGCTTCGCCAGGTTCTGCAACTGCGCCACCGGCAATTTACGGTGATCGAAGCTTTCCAGGCGCTCGACCAATGCCTGCTGCGCGATCAGATCATTACCACTGGCGGCAACCAGCGCATCCAGCTCCAGCCGGTAGTAAGCCTGGGTTTCCAACTGTGGCGTGGGCCAGGCTTCAATGTGCTCGCGCGCCTTGGCGTAGTCACCGAGGCGAATCAGCAGGTCAACCAACTGCAATCGCAGGCGGTCGTCGTCCGGGTGTGCTGTCAGCAACAGCTCGGCATAGTTGGCCGACACGGCGTCGGGTTCGCGCCCGTCGGGCTGGAACACGGATTCACGCTGAAAAGTCGCCCACAGCAGACCGCCTACGGCAACCGCGACTACCGCCAGCGCCCAGGGGTTGAGCAGCCGACTGTTCTTAGTTGCAGAGGAGCTGACCATTACTCACCTGCTTCATAGGTAATTGAAAAGTCCAAAGGCCGGCCGAAGCCTTGCCCGTGAATCGCTGCCCATCCACCTCCACGCGACAGGCTGTTGCCGAGCGCACGGAGAAGGACAGGTCAAACTGACCGGCGAAGGAAAAACTCACACGCCGATCATCCAGGTAGCGCCAATCCAGCAACGGCAGGTTGGCCTCCTCCAGTGCGGGCCTGGGGTCTCTGTCCGCGCGCAGCACAAGCAATGCCTTGTCGCTGCTCAGTGCCACGTAGCGCCCTTGCGGCAAGTCGCGCACACCGGCAATGCCTTGTGATTGCAGCAAGTCCGGCCAGCCCATTTGCGCATCGAGCCGCACGGTACGCAGTGCATCCATCCCGCGGATCTGCCAGGCGCCGTCGGCGGTACGTGCCAGGCTCGACTGGTACAGGCCGTGCAGACGGTCGACGTAGTCACTCATCCACAACGACATCGGCTGTTGCTCGCGCATGTAGCCGTAGATCTCGTGCATGGCCTTGATCGAGGCCTGCTTGGTGCTGGAGTAGAAGTGGTAGTAGAGGTGCAGGCCACGCAGGCGGCGGGGGCTGTCGGTCAGCTCAAAGGTCTCGACCAACTCGCGAAAGCCGTAATACGGGCCTTTCCACAGGTTGGTGTAGAGGTTTTCGTTGATGATGGGTGCGTAGTACTGCAACCCGCCTGGGGTTGGGCGCAGCAAAGGGTTCAAGCCCGTCAGCGACGGATTGGCCTTGGTCATGATGGTTTCGGCGCCATTGACGTTCTTCAGGCCGGCGTCGTAGGCCAGCTTGATGGTGTCGGACGATGGCAGCGCGTCGCCTGGCCAGAACACCATCTTCACCGGCTTCTGCGGGGTGGTCAGGTTCTGGTTGATGTAGTCGCGCGAGCCAAAGATCTCGCGACGGAAATCGATTTTGTCGTAGCCGGCGATTTTCATGTTCAAGCCGTATTCCGGGTTGAAATTCTCGCGCTTCTTGGCCTTTTCAGGCTGCATGAAAAAGGGGTGGCTGTAGGTGTGCGTGGCCACTTCGACTTTAGGGTTGGCGAAGATTTCTCGGGCAATCGGCTCAAGCTCACGCGCCAGGAACGGGAATGCACCACGCGGCGAGATCTCACCTTCGATGATCGACACCGAGGTCAGGAACGGGTTGGGCTTGATGTAGTCGTCCAGGGTGTGGCGACCGGCGTACGGAGTACCGCGCACTTCGGCGCGGGAAGGGAAACCGTCACCGTCGATATGCACAGTCGCGATGCGCCGGCCGTTTTCGGTGGTGGTGTCCGGGCGCGGCTGGGCCGGCAGCCTCAGGCTGGCTTGCAGAAACGCGAAAGGATCGAGAATCCAGCGGCTGCGCTCGTTGTTGATTTCCAGCAGGTAAGGCGCCAGTGCAAGGCCGCCCCAGTTGCCCACCAACACCGGATTGAACACGGCGCCACCGGCACCGCTCAACGACAACGCCGGTGTCGGGCCGTTGGGCAGGACAGACACCGAAGCCAGATCACGGGAGCGAGGGACCACTGGCGCTTCGAACGCACCCAGTAAAGCCTTGTCCTGGTGAGTGATGGTCAACACTTGGGTCGCGGGTGGAACATCACGCTTGAGGCCCAGGCGCTTGAGCAGCAGTTTGTCTTCAACCGGAAGGCCGCTGAAAAACACCACCGGCACCTGCTCGTCCAGGCGAGCATTGAGAAAGCGATTGAACGCCGCTACGTCCTGGGGCGGGCCGCTGGTCATCCAGGTCACAACACCCGCGTACACGCCACTGAAACCGTAGAGCGGCAGGTCACTGTTGGCCGGCAGATAATCGACACGGTAGCCGAGGTATTCCAGCAACCCACCGAGGTTGCTATGGCCAGCGGAATCTTCCAGCGCGCCTTCGCGCGGGTCGAAGATCATCGCAATGCGGCGCGGCTGGACTTCGATGCTGCTGATGCCCAGCGTATTGAGGTCAGGCGTGCTGATGTACGGGATAAAACCTTCGTCGCGCAGACGCTTAGCGAGCTTGCGCGCTTCATCGCGACGCTCAGGTGGCAAGTAGTCAATCGCCACCAGTGGGACGCCCTTGGCGCGCAGTGGTTGCAGGTGCGTTTCAAGCCACTGGCGGTCGGACTCCGAGACCGGACGATAACGCTTGGCAGCGGCATCCCAACCGGCATGGATCGATTCGACAGCCACGGCGGCGGCGACGCCATCCAGCTCCGGCAACACTTCGAAGCCGCGGTTGAAAAACAGCTTCAGCGTGGGCTGACGCTTGTGCAACTCACGTAGCAGGCTGGCCAGGCCCACGCGCTGAGCTTCGCGCTGGTCTTGCGGCACCAGTTGGAAACTATCGAGCGTGTCGAGAAACAGACCCGCATAGCCTTGCGCTGCCAAGGCCTTGGCGCGACCGAACAAATGCTCACGCCAGGCCGTCGAGGTGAGGTCCATGACCTGACTGTTCCAGGCGTCGTTACGCACAGGGGAGACCGCCTTGCTCAACCCCGCTTTCTCGACCTCAGCCTTGTTGCCGTCGAACTCGCCGATGGACAGGTACGCAAACGGCTGGCTGCCCAGCGCCCGCAAGGTTTTCACATCACCCGGCGTCATGTGGCCCGGTTCGACCACGGCCCAGTCGAACTGCGCCAGTTCCGGCAGCGGTGGCTGCTCGGCATACCAGAAGGCCACGCTGGCCGGCTGGGAGACAGCAGCAGCGTGCACGGCCGGCCCACCGACGAACAAGGCAAGAGCAGCCAACAGCCGCTCAGCGATCGCGCGGACACGCGTCCTGCGGAAAACGATTTCCATAATTCACTCTAGAAGATGACTGAGCCAATACTGCGTTAACGTCGGGCGAATTGACCGGCGAACTACAAACTGCGCAAAAGCTGCGCCAGACCCTGGCCGATCGAGGTCGGTTCCGGGAGTGCAAAGCGCTCCAGCAGACGGGTGTTATTGGCGCGTGAATGGCGTATGTCGCCTTGGCGTGGCGCCTGGTACGTCACATCCAACGGGGCACCTGTGGCATTGCCCAGCTCAGCGATCAGATCGTTGAGGCTGGTCGAACGGCTAAGCCCGACGTTGATTGCATCAGGCGCCGGCTCGCGGGTCTCGACTGCCTGCACAAGGATGCTCACCAGGTCCTGCACATAGACGAAGTCGCGCGTTTGCTCGCCGTCGCCAAATACGGTGATGGGCTTACGCGACAGTGCGCGCTCGGTGAAGATGCTGATCACACCGGAGTACGGTGAGGAAGGGTCCTGGCGTGGGCCGAAGATATTGAAGAAACGGAATATCACCGGTTCCAGGCCATGCTCGCGACGGTAGAAGTCCAGGTAGTACTCACTGGCCAATTTGTCGCTGGCATAAGGTGTCAGTGGCGACTTGGGCGTGTCTTCCACGATGGCGGTGCCTTCACCGTTGTTGCCATAGGTCGCCGCGCTGGACGCAAACACCACGCGCGTCACGCCGGCCTTCAGCATGCTTTGGCATACATTGAGCGTGCCGACGAAATTGGCCTGGTGGGTGGCGACAGGATCATCAACGGAGGCCTGCACCGAAGCCACCGCAGCCAGATGCACGACCGCGCTGCAATCTGCCATGGCCAGCTCAACGATGGCGCTGTCCGCGACATCGCCGACCAACAGTTCCAGGTCAGGATTCCCGACAGGCAGATTCGCTGTTTTGCCAGTCGACAAATCATCCAGCACGCGAATCTTGTAGCCTTTACCCAGCAGCGCATCTACCAGATGTGACCCAATAAAACCTGCACCACCGGTAACCAGAATTCGCCCTACAGCCATGACGTTCACTTCCCTAAGACTCATATGCAGGCGCGTAGAAGCGAGCCTGCTAATACAGTGACAATGTTTAAGGGCTACACGCTTGGCCGTCCGAGTCGAAGCCGCCACATCCCTATATCTTGAAGATCCACAGCGCGCGACGAATGTGCGTCGCCGATATCATTTTAATGGCTTAGAGCCATCAAAACGTCGCGAATAATGTTGGATCCCAAGTGAACTGTCAACGTATTGTCTTTTTTGCCGCCAGACGGCAATTCGGGCCTGAAAATGCCATTTATTTGACGACGGTAATAGGATGAAAAAGTGATCGGGCCTTCAATGACGCGGGCTGTGCGCAGGTGATGGCAGGCGCTGAATGGGTCAGTGGGCGATGCTGAGACGCGCCCTTCTGCGCAGGTGGATCATTTGTGCAGTCAGGCCAATGACGAGCGCCAACGCGATGCTCGCCTGCGCACCTAGCAGCAGTGGCGACTGCAGGTCTGTGACGAAGGGGTGGCCATCCGGCACGCGTCGCAAGGTCTCGGAAACCGTCGGCACCATCAGAAAGAAAGCGGTCAGGCTCAGGAACACCGTTTCCAGGTAAACCCGCGCCCGCCCCAACCAGGCCACGTGCCCTACGCCATAACCGGCAGCGAGCAATGCAATCGTGATGACACCAATGATGTTGCTGACGGGTTGCTTTGCGACCAGGAACACGGTGAGGCCACCGATCAACATCGAGACGAGATAGAACAACCCCGGCACTGAGCGGGGAACAATGCGTCCGTGACGAATGAACATGTAGGCGGCCAGTGGAATGGCCGGCAGGCTGCCGAGGGTGTGGATCCAGCCTAGGGCGGAGATTCCGAACATTTCAGTGCTCCCATGTAATTGGATGATGCGCATAGACGGCCTTCGCTGGAAAGGCGCTTCCCGATGGCGCGGTACGCTATGATTTCGTGGGTCAGCATATTGAGGACGTGGTCGAACCAACATGATGAATCCCCTGGAAAACTTGATCATTCATCCAGAAATGCAGCTTGAAGGGTTTGCCAGGGGCGATCTGCTGTCCCAAGTCTTGGCGCAGATCCGTCTGACAGGTGATCGCGTGTATTCCTGCGCGCTGGCGGATGCGCAGTGCCTCGCGCTGGATGAAAAGAGCGCGCACATTTGCGTGCTTCAGCAAGGCCAGTTGCATCTGGAAGTGGCCGACCAACCGCCGCTGACGCTCGACCAGGGCGATGTGATCCTGCTGCCCCACGACCCCTCGGGCATTACGATGACGGCAGTCAACGGCCCCGCCAACGTGGTCATCTGCCGGTTCTGGTTCGATGCGAGCAGCTTCCAGGCGATGCTGTTTGCGCTGCCGCGGCTTATCCATATTCAGCACGCCGAAGCTGCCGCCTGGGCGGAGGGCATCCTGCATTTCATGTTGCTCGAAGCCCATGACACTCAGCCGGGCGGGGCGTTGATGATTTCGCGCCTGATCGACCTTGTGGTGATTCGCATCCTGCGCACCTGGGTGCATCAGGGCGTCGCTTCCGGTTGGCTGGGTGGGTTGTCGGATGCGCGTATCGCCCGCGCGCTGAAAGCCATTCATGAAACGCCTGGCAAGCAGTGGCGCATTGATGCGCTGGCAGAGGTTGCCGGGATGTCGCGCTCCAATTTCTGCGAGCGTTTCAGCTCCCTGATCGGCCGCTCACCGTTGCGCTATCAGAACGAGTGGCGGCTGACCCTGGCGAAAACCATGCTCGCCAAGCAGGACGGTCGCATCGGCGAGATTGGTTTTGCGATTGGCTATGAATCCGAAGCGGCGTTCAGTCGCGCCTATAAAGCCTTTTTTGGCCGGTCGCCACGCGAAGATAACGCCCGGCCGGCTTAGGCCGGGACGCTGTATCAATGCCCGGCGCTTTGCCCGCCATCGACATGCAGGATCTCACCCGTCACAAACCCAGCGTTTTCCAGGTAGACGATCGCCTGGGCAACATCACTCACCTCGCCCATGTGCCCGACCGGGTGCAATTGCCCCAGCGCCGCGTGGGTTTCTGCGCTGTGCATCGGCGTCTTGATGATCCCCGGGCTCACCGCATTCACGCGAATCCCGCGCTTGGCGTATTCAATCGCCAACGATTTGGTCGCCGAATTCAGCCCGCCTTTGGTGAGGCTGGCGAGTACTGACGGCACGCCATCGATGGCATGGTCCACCAGGCTGGTGGTGACGTTGACGATATGGCCGGCGCCGTGTTCTTCCATCTCGGCGATGGCGAGTTGGGTGATGTAGAAAAAGCCGTTGAGGTTCACTGCGAGGACGTTGGCGTAGTCCTCTTGGGTGTAGGCCGTAAACGGTTTGGCGATGAAAATGCCGGCGTTGTTAATCAAGCTGTCGATGCGACCGAACGTGGCCAGGGCTTCACGAACGACGCGTTGGGCAGTGGCCGGTTCGGCGATATCGCCCGCGACGGTGTGGATGTCGGGATCGGTGGACGGCTGGATCGAGCGCGAAGTGGCGACCACGCGATAGTCGAGGGCGCGGTAGGCCTGGACCACGGCGGCACCGATACCTTGGGACGCGCCGGTGATGATGACGACTTTTTTCATGATGGTGCTCCAGTAGCCGGGCATCGGGATGATGGCCGGGCAGTGGGGCCAATTTAGGCTTGCGCAGGGAGTGGATAAAGATAGGCCTGGGTACTTCATTAGTGATGCGGTGTAATAGATCAACTGAACGGCGTGAAACTGCTTTTCCTATTAGTAATATTCCCGCCGCTATGGGCCTACCTTGCAAGCTCTTGCCGCCTGGACTGATCGCTGCCCATAAAAAAACCCCGAACCAGTCGGGGTTTTTTATCGCCTTGAATCAGGCGCGACCTGCGATCAATTAGAAAACGTTGATCGGGTAGTCGGCGAACAGACGGATTTCGTTACCGCCTACGTTGTACTGGTCAGCGTTGCTGGAAACGCGCAGCCACGAGGCACGAGCACGCAGGCTCAGGTCTTTGGCCGGGCCGCTCTGTACGACGTACTTGAACTGGTTCCAGATTTCACGCTCGGTGCCGTCACCGCGGTTGGTACCGTCGTCGATGTTGGTACCCCGTACGTAGG
>Ga0247730_1001068_pt1 | contig 16343 bp, 17 predicted proteins | sample UWRJL073202C2_FD_180959 | JGI IMG/M metagenome (GOLD analysis project Ga0247730, IMG submission 180959) | Plant litter microbial communities from Arlington Agricultural Research Station in Wisconsin, United States - UWRJ-L073-202C-2 | ecosystem: Environmental > Terrestrial > Plant litter >... | reverse complement strand
CTCGCCGGATGCTGAATGACACCTGAACGGACGTCTCAGCCGCCATTCAGGCGGCCTGTGCCAAAACGAAACCATCAAACGTCTTTCATGCGATTTCCGGAGAACATCATGGAAATTCTGGCCCGCCGCTTCGCCATCATCACTCTGGTCATGCTGCTGTTTGCGATGGCTTTCGCCACGTTGGTCCAGCAGAACGGCCATAACGGCCGCAGCGCGATGACCAGCTGCGTCCAATCCAGCCCGACAAAATGCGTGGCCTCTCTTTAAATTTGGCCGATGAACGGCAACAACAGCGGATGCTACGATTCTTTTTTGAAAATCGTCATCGCACCACCGGTTGCTTGTCAAAAACCCATCTCTATAATGGGCCATGAAAAAACGAATCTCTTCCCTCCCCCAGAATTTTGTCACTCCGGCCCCGTATACGCCGGAAGTCTTCGATGATGCTGCAGGCGCCGTTGCCGCCCTGACGGCGCTATACGACCGCAACACCGCCTTCCTGATCGATGCCTTTACCGATCTTTCGAAGGGCGCGGAAATTACCGGGCGGTATCGCGCCTGCTATCCGCAGGTGAGCATCGAGACCACCAGCTTCGGCCATATCGATACCCGCCTGTCTTACGGCCATGTGTCGGCGCCGGGCGTTTACACCACCACGATCACCCGGCCGGTGCTGTTCAAGCACTACCTCACCGAACAGCTCGGCCTGCTGATGCGCAACCACGATGTCTCGGTGACGGTGTCGGAATCGGCCACCCCGATCCCGCTGCATTTCGCGTTCGGCGAAGGTGCGCATGTGGAAGCCTCGGCCACCGCGCTCGAGGACGTGCCATTGCGCGACCTGTTCGACACGCCGGATCTCAACAACACCGACGACCTGATCGCCAATGGCGAATATGATCAGGTCCCCGGCGAACCGGCGCCGCTGGCGCCGTTCACGGCGCAGCGGATCGACTATTCGCTGGCCCGCCTTAGCCACTACACCGCCACCAGCGCCAGCCATTTCCAGAACTTTGTGCTGTTTACCAACTATCAGTTCTACATCGACGAGTTCTGCATCTGGGCCCGCGATCTGATGGCCCGCGGCGGCGAAGGCTATAGCGAGTTCGTAGAGCCCGGCAACATCGTCACCCGCGCCGGCTCCGACAAGCCGGAACTGGACCTGACGCTCGGCCGCCTGCCGCAGATGCCGGCCTATCACCTGAAGAAAAAGGGCCATGCCGGCATCACCATGATCAATATCGGCGTCGGCCCCTCCAACGCCAAGACGATCACCGACCATGTGGCGGTTCTTCGCCCGCATGCCTGGCTGATGCTCGGCCACTGCGCCGGGTTGCGCAACGGCCAGCGGCTCGGCGACTACGTGCTGGCGCATGCCTATATGCGGGAGGACCACGTGCTCGATGACGATTTGCCTGTCTGGGTGCCGATCCCGGCGCTCGCCGAAGTGCAGCAGGCGCTGGAGGATGCGGTCGAAGAAATTACCGGCTACGAGGGCTTTGAGCTGAAGCGGATCATGCGCACCGGCACGGTCGCCACTATCGACAACCGCAACTGGGAACTGCGCGACCAGCGCGGCCCGGTCAAACGGCTCAGCCAGGCGCGTGCCATCGCACTCGACATGGAATCGGCCACCATCGCTGCAAACGGCTTTCGCTTCCGGGTGCCCTACGGCACGCTGCTCTGCGTCTCCGACAAGCCGCTGCACGGCGAGCTGAAACTGCCCGGCATGGCCACCGCCTTCTACAAGACCCAGGTCAGCCAGCACCTGCAGATCGGCATCCGCGCCGTGCAGAAACTGGCGGCGATGCCAACCGAGGCGCTGCACTCACGCAAACTGCGCAGCTTTTACGAGACGGCATTCCAGTAACCCGTCTTCCTGGCTTCAGCCGTCTGCTGTCAGATACGTGGCTTGCGCCCGGTCAGCAGCGAAAGCGCTGTGCCGATCAGCGCCGAGACCAGGATCAGCAGATGCACATTGACGCCGGCCTGCGCCAGCGTGTCGACCGAGGTGACGCTGCGGGCGCCAAATGCGATGGCGCCGGCGGTGATGCCAGCCGGATAAGTACCGACCCCGCCGGGGGCATGCATCGGCAGCACGGAAGACATTTCGCCGCCCAGGGCGGCGCCGAACGTCGCCGCCAGCGGGCCGACGCCCAGCAGGCCGAGCACCCAGGCCAGCACCAGCACCTTCACCAGCCAGTTGACAATGGTCATGCCCCAGGCGCGGGCAAAGGCCGGCAGGTCCGTTGGCAGGCCCAGTCCGATCTCGACCACGAATTTTTGTGCCTTGCCCGGCACAATCCGTGCCGCACCGCGCAGCAGCGTCGCGCGGAGGGCAAAACCTGCAAGCGGCAGCAACAGGAAAACGATCCATAGTCCCCAACCAAGCGCGGGATTTTGCGCCTGCAGGACCGGCCCGAGCACTGCGGCGGCCAGCAGCGCGTGCAGGTCGAGCAGCCGCATCACCAGCAGGGCGGATGTGCCGCGCAGCAGCGGGATGCCGAATTCCGAGCGCATCAGCATCGGAAAACTGGTTTCGCCGGCGCGAAACGGCAACATGATGTTGACGATGTTGTGGATCTGCGTCACCCGGAACAAGGCGGCGTAGCGCCCTGCCGTCTCATACGGAAAATAGTCGCGAATGCGCCATGTCCTCAGGAAGTAGGTGGAGGTCAGCAGCAGCACGGCGATCAGCACGTGGCCGATTCCCAGCCGCGCCCACTGCCCGGCAATTTCCGCCCATCCCCAAAGCCATTGCACGAAACCGGCATAGGCGATAATTACCACCGACGTCAGCAGTGTCATGCGATTTCGGTTGAACCACGATAGACTTTGGCGGGATACGGGATCGGACATGTTGGCGGGGTGCCCTATCTGGCATAAAGGTACAATATAATCGGATCGAACAAAGCTTACAGGTCTGGCTTACGCGCCAATATCTCTTCATAAGTTTAAACGACGCCGTTCTAAAAAAGTAGTAATATGATCGAATCCATCGTCTGAAGGGACATGTTGTCATTTCGACGAACCAGTTCAGTCAGAGATCTGAGACAAACGGAAACGTCCGCCATCCCCGTGCACATGACGTCCGTCGGCCCCCGGATATCTGATTTTCAGGAGAATGACGACTTGAAAACCACGGCTGAATCCATCGCCGGCGCGCATTTCGCAGCCGGCCTGCCGGCTCTTTCCATCATCGTGCCGATCTACAACGAAGAGGACAGCGTCTGGCCTCTGGTGGAACGCATCTGCGCGGCACTGGAACATTTCGACCGCTCGTGGGAACTGATCCTGGTCGATGACGGCAGCACCGATGCGACCATCGTCAACGCCCGTCGCGCCGTCTCGACCTTGGCGATGGACGTCAAGATCGTCGAGTTACAGCGCAATTTCGGTCAGACCGCCGCCATGCAGGCCGGCATCGACTCGGCCCGCGGCGAGCTGATCGCCACCATGGACGGCGACCTGCAGAACGACCCGAAAGACATTCCGGCCATGGTAGCGGCGCTTGAAGAGCGCGAACTCGACCTGCTGGTCGGCTGGCGCAAGGACCGTCAGGACGGGCTGATGCTGCGCAAAATTCCTTCCTGGTGCGCCAACAAGCTGATCGGTCGGATTACCGGCGTGAAACTGCATGACTATGGCTGCAGCCTGAAGATCTATCGCGGCTCGATCATCAAGCAGGTCAAGCTGATGGGCGAGATGCACCGCTTCATTCCGGCCTGGGTGGCCGGCGTCGTGCCAAGCTCGCATATCGGCGAGATGGTGGTGACCCACCACGCCCGCGAGCACGGCGTTTCCAAATACGGCATCTCGCGCACCTTCCGGGTGATCATCGACCTGTTGTCGGTGCTGTTCTTCATGCGCTACAAGGCGCGGCCGGGACATTTCTTCGGTTCGCTCGGCCTCGCGCTCGGCGCCTTGTCGGGGCTGATCCTGTTCTATCTGTTTCTCGACAAATTCGTGATGGGCAACGATATTGGCACGCGTCCGATGCTGATCGTCGGCGTCATGCTGTTTTTGGCGGCGATGCAGCTGATCACCACCGGGATTCTCGCGGAAATGATGGCACGCAGCAATTCCAGCGATGACGCGCCGCCGGTCTATATCGTGCGCCGGGTATTTCAGGGCGGCGAATGATATTCGAGAGTTTACGCAGACGGCCGGCGCTGCTGGTTGCGATTCTCGGCTGCTATTTCCTCATCGAGGTTGCGGTCCGTCTGTCGATTCGCGGCTCGATGGGACTGGACGAGGCAGAACAGATTTTTCTGTCGCAATGGTTTGCCCCCGGCTACAATTCGCAGCCGCCGTTCTACAATTGGCTGCAATACGGCGTCATATCCGTGCTGGGCGTGTCGATCTTCTCGCTGGCACTGATGAAGAACGCGATGCTGTTTGCCTCCTATGTGCTGTATTGGCTGGCCGCCCGGCTGGTCATCAAGGATCGCTCGCTGGCCGCCATCGCCATGCTCGGTCTGCTGACGATTCCGCAAATATCCTTTGAGGCCCAGCGTGACCTCACCCATACGGTGGCGACGATCTTTGCCGCCGCCGCCTTCCTCTATGCCCTGTTTCGCACGCTCAAACATCCGAGTGGCTTTTCCTATGCGCTCACCGGCCTTGCGATCGGCGTCGGCCTGATTTCGAAATATAATTTTGCACTGCTGCCAGCGGCCGCCCTGCTCGCCATTCTGCTCGACAAGGATTTTCGCGCCCGATTGCTGGACTGGCGCCTGGTGCTGACCGCTGTCGTCGTACTGATCGTGGTCACGCCGCATTTGTTATGGCTGACGGATAATCTCGATCTGGCGACCGAGCGCACCCGCGAAAAGATGGGAAACGGCGACAGCACCAGCCTGATTACCCAGATCGCCTGGGGTCTGGTGTCGCTGATCGAATCCATCGCCGGGTTTTGCGCCGTCACCGTGGCCGTGTTCGCGCTCGCCTTCCGCGAGGTCGTCCCGAGCGCCGGACGCTCGACCGGCCAGATGATCCGGCTGGTCGAACGGATGATGGCGATCGGCCTCGGCTTCATCGTGCTGCTGATCGTATTTGCCGGCACGGAAAACGTGATGGACCGCTGGCTGACGCCGCTTCTTACCGTTCTGCCGATCTATCTCTGTCTCAGGCTCGATGGCGCCGGGGCAAAGATCGCCAACGGTTTTGGCCGGATGGTGGCCGCCAGCGCCGTCATCATGGTGGTGGTCCCGGCAATCCTGTTTGCCCGTGTGACGACGGTCGGCTGGACCGGCAATTACCAATGGCAGAACCAGCCGTTCCAAGGCCTGGTGCAAACCATCACCACCGAGCTTGGACACGTGCCAGCCGTGGTCGTCACAGTTGATCCCTACACGGCCGGCAACATGCGGCTGCATCTGCCGTCGGTCCCGGTGATCGCGGTCAGCCATGCCAATTTCACGCTGCCCTACGACTGGAGCAAGGATCGCCCGATCCTGTTCGTCTGGCAGCAGCGAAATGCCCCGCCGCCACCCTTCCCAGCGGGGCTTCAGACCTGGCTTGACGAGCATGGCGGTAATGGCCGCGTGCCGGAGATGCGCATCGTCCATCTGCCCTATGTCTATGGCGCGGTGGGCGACCAGCGGGCGATCGCCTACGCGTGGATCTATCCAGAGTAGGACGGCGGACGCATAAGCTGCTTCACGCGGATCGGGCTTTCAGCAATGACCGATCATCTCGGCCGATCACCCTCTAAAACCACCCGCCCTTCAAAGCGCACCGCGAAATTCACCGAATTGGCAATGAAGCATTTTTGGTGTGCACCGTGATGCAGTCCCTCTGCCACGACGATATCGCCACCTGCCGCGATCGTCACCTGCGGCCGCAGCACGATTTCGCTGAAGCGGCCGCCGCCATCGGCATCCGTGCGCATCACTCCTTCGGCGTGATCGACCTATTCCAGCACCACGATCCCGGCCTCGGAGGCCAGATGCAGGTACCACAGTTTGTGGCAGGCCGACACCGAGGCGATCAGCAGTTCCTCCGGATTCCAGCGCTGGCGATCTCCGCGAAAGGCCGGGTCCGACGAGCCGGCAATTTCCGGCTTTCCGGCTGTGGCGATGACGTGGTCGCGGTCGTAGTCACGATAGCCTGACGTGCCGCTGCCGCGATTGCCGGTCCAGGTAACCGTCACCGCATAGCGATGTTCGTGTCCTGCCATCATTTCCTCCTATTCGAAAACCGTGTCGCGCAGATGGTCGAGCCCCTTGCGCAGTTTTTCGATCACCTCGTCCACCTCCGCGTGACTGATCGTCAGCGCCGGCGAGGCCAGCATCCGGTCGGACGTGGCTCGCATGATCAGGCCGTTGTCTAGGCAATGGTTGCGGACGATCGAACCGATGTTCTCGAAATCCCGAAAACGCCGCCGTGTCGGCTTGTCGGTGGTCAGCTGCAGCCCGCCCATCAGCCCAACGCAATCGGCCTCGCCGACCAGTTCGTGGTCAAGCAGGCTCTTCCAGCCCTTGGCAAAATAAGGGCCGATATCATCGCGCACCCGCTCGATCAGCCGTTCGTCCTCGAGAATGCGGATGTTTTCCAGCGCCGCCGCGGCACAGACCGGATGGCCGGAATAGGTAAAACCGTGATGGAAATCGCCGACATCGCTGATCATCACGTCTGCCACCCGGTCACTGACGATCACCCCGCCGATCGGCAGGTAGCCCGACGACAAACCTTTTGCGATCGGTGCCAGATCCGGCTCGATGCCAAAATGCTGGTGGCCGAACCAGGCGCCCAGCCGGCCAAAGCCGCAGATCACTTCATCGATCACCAGCAGGATGTTGCGCGCCTTGCAGATGCGGGCAATTTCCGGCCAGTATGTGTCCGGCGGCACGATCACCCCGCCCGCTCCCTGGATCGGCTCGGCGACAAAGGCGGCGACATTGTCCTCGCCCAGCTCGTCGATCTTCTGCTCCAGCTCGCGTGCCATCTTCAGCCCGAACGCTTCCGGTGTCAGGTCGCCGCCCTCGACATACCAGTAGGGCTGGTTGATGTGGACCACACCCTCGATCGGCAGGTTGCCCTGCTCATGCATCGACTTCATGCCGCCGAGGCTGGCGCCGGCCACGGTCGAGCCGTGATAGCCGTTCTTGCGGGCGATCACCGTGGTCTTGGTCGACTTGCCGAGCGCCTTCCAGTAGACCCGCGCCATGCGGAACCAGGTGTCGGTCGCTTCCGAGCCGGAATTGGTGAAGAATACATGGTTGAGCGTCGGCCCGGTGTGCTGCACGATCTTTTGCGCCAGCAGCGTCGCCGGCGCCGTGGTGGTACCGAAAAACGTGTTGTAGTAGGGCAGCTCGTTCATCTGCCGGAAGGCGGCCTCGGCGATTTCCTTGCGGCCATAGCCGATATTGACGCACCACAGGCCGGCAAAGGCATCGAGATACTTCTTACCGGTGCTGTCATAGACATGCACGCCCTGGGCCCGTTCGATGATCCGCGTTCCTTTGGCATTCAAAGACTTCATGTCTGAAAACGGATGCAGATGATGGGCAGCGTCGATGGTGCCAAGATTGGAAGCGGAAAGGCTCATGTCGTTCATCGCGGGCATCTCCTCAGGACTACGCGGCTTTTCGGCGGAGCCGGTTTCCCAGCAGTTCGAAACCGAGCTGCCCGGCCTGATTGAAAGGCAACCTGATTTCGGCTAGGAACATGGCCGTGCAAAATCCATTTGGCAAGCGCGTGATTTTTTTGCGCCCGGCCGGCGAATGTTCCTCTCGCGACGCGTCAGAAAGCCCCATCCATGAGCGAAACCGTGAAAGCTGACGCAGCGCTGCCACCGCGCATCGAAATCCTGCTGGTCGGCATGAACGGCGATCTGCGCGGCAAGCAGATCCCGCTGGAAGCGGAGAAAAAGATCTGGGACGGATCCGTGCGGCTGCCCTCCTCCACCCAGTCGCTGGATATCTGGGGCGACGACAATGACGACATCACCGGCCTGTCGCTCAGCGTCGGCGACCCTGATGGCGCCTGCATTGCCGACCGCCGCTCGCTGGCGGCCATGCCCTGGGCGCCCGAGGGATCCCGCCAGGTGCTGGCCACCATGCACGAATTCGACGGCACCCCCAGCTTCATGGATCCGCGCGCCATTCTCGCAGCGGTCCTGAAGAAGTTCGAGGAACGCGGCCTGACGCCGGTGGTGGCGACCGAGCTGGAATTCTATGTGGTCGAGGACGACTGGCGCGAGACCGGCCGCCCGACGCCGCCGAAAAAGCTGCTGTACAAGGGCGAGCCGAACGGCTTTCAGCTCTACGACATGAATGCCGTCGACACGCTCGACGCCTATCTGCAGACGGTGCGCGCCTATGCCCGCGCCCAGGATCTGCCGGCCGATGCGACAACGGCCGAATTCGGCCCCGGCCAGTTCGAAATCAATCTCCTGCACCGCGCCGATGCGCTGGCCGCGGCCGACGACTGCATTTATCTGAAACGCATCGTTGAGCAGGCTGCGCGAAAACACGGACTAAAATCGACCTGCATGGCCAAGCCTTACTCGGACCATGCCGGCTCCGGCCTGCATGTGCATGCCAGCATTCTGGACAGGGATGGCCACAACATTCTTGACGCCAAAGGCGGCGCGCCAACAAAGCTGAAACAGGCTTGCGCCGGCATGCTGGCGACGATGCGCGACGCGCAGCTGGTGTTTGCGCCGTTTGCCAATTCATACCGCCGTTTCCAGCCGGGCTCGTTTGCTCCGGTTGATCTCACTTGGGGTTTTGGCCATCGCGGAACCGCCATCCGCATCCCGGACAAGGATGGTCCCGCCGCCCGCGTCGAACACCGCGTTGCAGGCGCCGATGCCAATCCCTATCTGCTGCTGACGGCCATCCTCGGCGGTATCCTGCATGGGCTCGACAACGAACTGGACCCGGGTCCGGTGACCGAGCCCGGCAGCGAGGCTGCAAAGGCCGAACGTCTGACGCATGATTTCCTGACCGCCGTCGAAGATTTTTCCGTCTCCCCCTTCATCGGCGAGACGTTTGGTCCGCGGTATCAAAAACTGTATGGCGACACCAAGCGCAAGGAAGCCATCACCTTCCTGCGCACCGTCTCCGACTTCGACTACCGGACCTATTTGCCGCGGATCTAGCAGCCACGACCGGGCACTTCGTATGAGGTCCCAGAGCACTCGGCTTACTACTCCAATGCCGAACTTTACCACAAGGCCCGCATGCCCGACATACCGACCAAGCGCCCCGTCACGGTCAGCACTGCAGACATGCCCAACATTGCGCATGGCCTGCATATATTCGCCGACGGTTGCTACCACCCGCATGCCCGACAAGGGGGATGGGCCTTCGTCGCCTACCGCAACGGCGTGGAAATCGCTTCCAGCTGCGGCGGCATATCGGACTCCAGCAACAACGCGATGGAAGTAAGTGCCCTGCTAAAAGCCGCAACCTGGATCAGCAGCCACGCCATGGACGAACCTGCGGTGATCTGGTCCGATTCCGTCCACGCCGTCAAAGGCTGCAACAGCTGGCGGCATATCTGGAAGAACAACGGCTGGAAGAAAAATAGCCCCAGCGCCAAAGCCCGCAACCGCACGATCGCCGATCCGGACCTGTGGCAAGCGCTCGATCATCTGCTTTCACTGAACCGGCTGCTGACCATCGCCTGGTGCAAGGGGCATTCCGGTATTGCCGGCAACGAGCGCGCCGATAAACTTGCTGAAACAGGGCGTCTTTCGCTACGTTAGAAAAACGGGCCAAGCGCTGCGGGAAACGCCAGCTTTACCGGGACGGAACCCGATTATAGAACGACTGCGGATCGTATTCGCAGGAATAATCCAACAGGCAAAGCGCACCGTTCTTGTCACGCAGGGTGGTGGTTTCGCGCTTATCTCCCAGCGAGCATTGCTCTGGTTGATAGCGGAAACTGCGCCCGCCAATGCCGATGCGGACAAATACCGCCTTTTCCTGTCGGATGATTTGCGCCAGCTCGTTACAGGTATGATCGCGCGCCCGGACTTCGACGGCATCAAGCGCAAGGGCCGCGGATGGGATCAGAAAGGCGGCTGCAAAAATCACGTTTCTCATAAACACTCCTGGGACAAGCACGCTGCACAGGCAAGTCTGCCGGTTACAGCCAAACGGGGCCGCGGACAGCAGATCGACGGTGGCTATTATCCTAGATAGGAGCCGACAAGACAGCCGGCAAGCGCTCGCGGCTTCAAATTCGCCGAGGCCTTGAAAAGCCGCGATCGTCGAATCATCGCCACTCTCGTCAAGCGATGGCGAGGATCTCGAGTTCCTGACCGTCGGTGCCCACAACGTCGCCGACGGCCTTGCCCATCAGCAGCCGGGCCACCGGCGACATGAAGGACATTGATCCGGTCTTGGGATCGGCCTCGTCCTCGCCGACGATCCGGTAAGTCTGCACGCGACCGTCATCGCGGGAGAATGTCACGGTGCTGCCGAAGGCAACCATGTCGGTTGACGTCGGCTGCGGCCGGAGTTGGGCGCTGTGCACTCGGGCGGCAAAGTAGCGACCATCGCGCAGAGGGTTTGCTGTTTGCCGCCGGCGTTCGTTGACGTCCTCGATCGTGCTTGCCGCCTCATAGGCTTTTCGCGCCTGCTGCAGCTGCAACTCTAGCGCTGCCAATCCCGCTTCGGTGACAAGGTTCGGATGCGGCGAAATCGGCCGGTCGGGCAGCAGGATTTCCGCCGCCGTTTCCGAACTTTCTTCCTTGGTAAAGGCAACGCTCATCTAAAATTCCATTCAGGCGTCGTGCGCTCTGATTTTTCGCGGGTGATATCCAGCGCGCTGAACCGTTAGGCAGCGGCAACCGTCGCTGCCGGCACCAGAACCTTCAATTCCCCGGGATGCAACTGCAGCACGACATCGCGCGCCATCGGCAGCAATTCGCCGTCGATGACGCAGCGGGCATCGCGCCGCTTCTTGGGGAAATGCAGCTCCAGAGACTGCACCGTCATTGCGGTGACAGCCGCATTCTCCTTCAGACGTCCGCGCAAAATATCTACCACCAGTGCCGCGACCCCGGCAGGCCGCAACGGAGCGGCGGTGTAAAAGCCCAGATGACCGCCCTTGACGTTGTCGGCAAACATCAGCGCATCGCGACCGAACTCGTTGTTGGAAACGGAGATCGCCGAAACGCGGCGTCGCTCGCTCTTGCCCTCGGCCGTGAACTCGACCTCGAATTCCGGCGGATTGAGCATGACGCCGAAGGCCGCCCGCGTACTTGCCCGAATCTTGCCAAACCGCGAGCTGAAACTCATCGAATCACGATACCGCACCATGCGCGCGTGCAGGCCGGCCGAAAACTGGTGCACGAAGGCGCGTCCGTTGGCGCTGGCGATATCGACGTCATCGACCTCGCCGGTGGCCAGCGCGTCCAGCGCCAGCCAGATGTCCAGTGGCAGTTTCAGCGAGCGGGAAAACAGGTTCATGGTGCCCGCCGGGACGACGCCCAGCACCAGACCGTTCTTCCAGGCAATGCTGGCTGCAGCCGATATCGTGCCGTCGCCACCGCCGGCGATCATGCCATCGATGCCGTCGCGAGCGGCAGCCTTTTCCATGGTCGGAACGATATCCTTGCCGGACGAGACAAGGCACTCGATCTGATGCCCCGCAGCTTCGAACGTCGACTTGGCCTTGGCACAATAAGCGTCCATGTCGGTCGTCTTGAAGGTGCCGCCATCGCGGTTGAAGACAGCTATGAACTTCATATGGACTACCAATTTGCTGGGAATTGCAGGACCGTCAAATACGTCCTTCAACGAATGATAGCAGAAATAGTTGCCGCACGGCGTGTTTTAAAGCCCGGTATCCGTTCCATTGCGTTTAATGATGCCGAATGCCCACAACTGCGTGGTTTTTTGACGCAATGGAAAAAACTCGCTCGACCGCACCGCGTAATCGTTGGATAAAGCGCGGATGCTGTATCGAAGCACTCACGCTTTGTATCGGCTGTCTATCGCAATCCGCATCGACTTCCTCCCGCAGCACCTGTTGCCGATCCAGTCCGTTGCCTTCGTTCCAGGTACTGCCATGACCGATACCGCCCTGCATGCTGCCGCCGACCGCGCCACACCGGCACCGGACAACGGCACACAGCCACTTTCGAAGTTGGCTGTCGCCCTGATCGAAATCGCGCTCGCCGTTGGCGGCTTTGGCATCGGCACCGGCGAATTCGTGATCATGGGCCTGCTGCCGGATGTGGCGACCACCTACAATGTCTCGATCCCGCAGGCCGGCAACGTCATCAGCGCCTACGCGCTCGGGGTCGTCGTCGGGGCGCCGATCATTGCCGTGCTGTCGGCCAAGCTGCCCCGCCGCACGCTGCTGCTGTTGCTGATGAGCGTATTTGCGATCGGCAACCTGCTCAGCGCCTTTGCCCCCGATTTCCTGTCGTTTACCGTGCTGCGCTTCATCACCGGCCTGCCGCACGGCGCCTATTTTGGCGTCGCGGCCCTGGTTGCGGCCTCGATGGTGCCGGCCAACAAGCGAGCGCGCGCCGTCGGCCGAGTAATGCTCGGGCTGACGATCGCCACCCTGGTCGGCACGCCGATTGCCACCTTCCTCGGCCAGCTGATGAGCTGGCGTGCCGCCTTCGTGATGGTCGGCCTGATCGGCCTGCTGACCATGGCGCTGCTCTGGGCCTACCAGCCGCGCGACACAGTCAAGGAAGGCGCCAGCATTCGACGCGAGCTCAGCGCCTTCCGCCAACCGCAGATCTGGCTGACGCTCGGCGTCGCCGCGGTCGGCTTCGGCGGGATGTTTTCGGTGTTCAGCTATATCGCCTCAACCACCACCGACGTCGCAAACCTGCCGAACGCCATGGTTGCCATCGTGCTGGCGCTGTTCGGTCTCGGCATGAATGTCGGCAATATCGTTGGCTCGCGCATGGCTGACCGGTCGCTGACCGGCACAATCGGCGTGGTGATGGCCCTCAACGTGGCGATCATGACCCTGTTTGCGCTGACGGCCAGCAACCCGGTGATGCTGTGCCTCTGCGTGTTCCTGGTCGGCTGCGGCTTTGCCGCCGGTCCCGCACTGCAGACGCGGCTGATGGATGTGGCGGCCGATGCCCAGACACTGGCGGCCGCCTCGATGCACTCGGCTTTCAACATCGCCAATGCGCTCGGCGCCTGGCTCGGCGGCCTGGTCATCACCTGGGGTTTCGGCTTTGCCGCCACCGGCTATGTCGGTGCCGTGCTGTCGCTGCTCGGCCTTGGCGTGCTGCTGATCTCGATCGCCCTCGAGCGCCGCACTGCCGTCGCCGGCTAATTTTTTGAACGGCCCGCGCCTGCGTCCAGACAGACTGAGCTCGCGGCAAAATCTGCAATTTTAAGGCGAGTCATCTTTACGCAGTTGCAGCCGCCATAGTATGAGTCTCTCGATTATTGAAATCGGGGGATTTTCATGACGTCTTTCATCCACACCATGACTGCGTCCAACTGGTTCGGCCTGCTGGCCCGGATCGTACTGACCTACATGTTCTGGGCCAGCGGCCTGGCCAAGCTGATCGATTTTAGCGGCGGCATGGCGGAAATGGCGCAGTTCGGCCTGCAGCCAGCCGCCGTGTTCAACACCCTCGTCATCATCACCCAGCTGATTGGCTCGGCGCTGATCATCGCCAACCGCTGGGCCTGGCTCGGCGCCGGCATGCTGGGCATTTTCACGGCGCTGACCATCCCGCTGGTCCATACGTTCTGGACCATGGAAGAGCCGTTCAAGACCATCGAGTTCTATGTGGTGATGGAGCATGTCACGGTCATCGGCGGGCTGATGGTGGCGGCGTGGAAAACGCGGTGATGGTGGCATTGAGCCTTGCCTCCCATAGTGCTAAATTGCGGGCGTCAGGAGAAAGCAATGAACGCAACTGTGTCCATTGACGATAAACTTCTAGCCGATGCGCGAGAGGCGACTGGCTTGGAAGAGACATCTGAAATCCTCAATCAAGCCTTAACCGCGTTGATCGAGCGCGAGGCCTATCGCACGTTAATTGCACTGGGCGGCAGCGCACCGGATCTGGTAGCGCCGCCACGGCGACGCGCAGAACCTGCATGATCGTCGCTGATACCTCAATCTGGATCGACCACTTGCGTGGTTCAGATCGGGGATTTTCACTATTTTTAGAGCGTCGCAATATCCTCATCCATCCGTTCGTTATGGGTGAAATTGCGTTGGGGAACTTGCAAGAATATACATCGACTTTGAACGCTTTGGGCAAAATTACCAAAGCGCCGGTTGCCTCTGAGGAGGACGTGCTGTCCTTCATCCACCGACACCGACTTTTCGGCACTGGCATTGGTTATGTCGATGCACATCTGCTGACATCTGCCAGTCTCGTTGCTGGATATAAACTTTGGACCCGTGACAAGCGCTTGCACCGTGCAGCCCTTGCTCTAAACCTTGCGTCCGAGATGTAGAGCGTTTCATTAAAAAAACCGCAAGATCATCGCCACACGCCGATCGGCCTGCATTCCATTGGCAATCTCCCTGTCGAGCGTCGCGCGCAACTCCGACACCGCATCTTGCCCGCCAATCTCCGTAAAACCGATCGTGGCATAGAACGGCGCGTTGAACGCAACAAACCTGTCCGTCGTCAACGTCACGCCAGGCAGCTTTCGTTGCCGCGCATCGTCGATCGCGATGGTCATCAGCCGCCGGCCAATTCCGCGCCGCTGCCAATCCGGCGCCACGTCAATTTCCGCGATATACAGATTGTCGTCCAGCAACTCTGCCGCGAGAAAGCCCACAGGCAGATCCGTAGTCCCGGCAACGCCCACCCAGAGCAGATCATTGCCCAGTGACTGTTCCAGATCACCGCGTGGCATCGGTCGCGCTTCGCCGCGAATGCCACGGGCATCCGCCAGCGTTACGAAAGCGTCGATCTCGATTTCTGCCAGCCGGTCGAGATCGTCGGACCGCGCCAGCCGGATATGACAGGTTTCCGTCTACATCATGGTCAGCACCAATCACATATTCGGATAGACCGGCCCCTCGCCGCCCTGCGGCGGTACCCAGTTGATGTTCTGGTTGGGATCCTTGATGTCGCAGGTCTTGCAGTGGACGCAGTTCTGGGCGTTGATGACATAGGTCGGCTCGCCGTCCTTCTCCACCCACTCATACACCCCGGCGGGACAGTAGCGGGTCGAGGGGCCGGCAAACACGTCGAGTTCCGACGCCTTCTGCAGCGCCATGTCCCGGACCTGCAGATGCACCGGTTGGTCTTCCTCGTGATTGGTGTTCGACAGAAACACCGAGGACAGGCGGTCGAAGGTCAAAACGCCGTCAGGGCGCGGATAGTCGATCTTCTTGTGTTGTGCGGCCGGCTCCAGCGACTGGGCGTCGGTCTTGCCATGTTTCAGCGTGCCGAAAAATGAAAAGCCGAACAGCTGGTTGGTCCACATGTCGAGCCCGCCCAGCCCGATGCCGACCAGTGTGCCGAATTTCGACCACAGCGGCTTGACGTTGCGCACCCGCTTCAAGTCCTGGCCGATGGCGCTGGCGCGCCAATCGGTCTCGATTTCCGAAACTTCGTCATTGGCGCGGCCGCTGGCAATCGCCGCGGCGATCCGGTCTGCCGCCAGCATGCCGGAATGCACCGCATTGTGGCTGCCCTTGATGCGCGGCAGGTTGACGAAGCCGGCGGAACAGCCGATCAGCGCCCCGCCCGGAAACGACAGTTTCGGCACCGACTGCCAGCCGCCCTCGGTGATGGCGCGCGCCCCATAGGACAGCCGCTTGGCACCCTCGAAGGTGTTGCGGATGGCGTAATGGGTCTTGAACCGCTGGAATTCCTCGAACGGATAGAGATAGGGATTCTTGTAGTTCAGATGGACGACGAAGCCGACCGCCACAAGGTTGTCCTCAAGGTGATAAAGGAAAGAACCGCCGCCGGTCTTCAGCCCCAGCGGCCAGCCGAACGAGTGCTGCACCAGACCCTGTTTGTGGTGCTCCGGCTTGACCTGCCACAGCTCCTTCAGGCCAAGTCCGTATTTCTGCGGCTCGCGGTCCTTCGACAGTTCGAATTTCTGGATCAGCTGCTTGGCCAGCGACCCGCGCACGCCCTCGCCGATCAGCACATATTTGCCCAGCAGCTCCATGCCGCGGGTAAAACCCGGGCCCGGCTCGCCGTTCTTCTCGATGCCCATGTCGCCGGTGGCCACGCCAATCACCGCGCCCGCCTCGTTGTATAGCAGTTCGGTGGCGGCAAAGCCCGGATAGATGTCCACCCCCAGCCCTTCGGCCTTTTCCGCCAGCCATCGACAGACGTTGCCGAGCGAGACGATATAATTGCCGTGATTGCTCATCAGCGGCGGCATCAAAAAATTTGGCAGGCGGATCGAGCCGGC
>Ga0247730_1001067_pt1 | contig 16372 bp, 48 predicted proteins | sample UWRJL073202C2_FD_180959 | JGI IMG/M metagenome (GOLD analysis project Ga0247730, IMG submission 180959) | Plant litter microbial communities from Arlington Agricultural Research Station in Wisconsin, United States - UWRJ-L073-202C-2 | ecosystem: Environmental > Terrestrial > Plant litter >... | reverse complement strand
TAGGTTCGCTTGCCTTATGCTTTCTAAGCGCACTAATCAACACAGCGAAGTAAGCAACATCAATTCCTACCAACTGTTCCTCTAATACGTCTAAATTAGTTAAATCAAGTAAAGAGATTTGAAATATCATTTTTAGATATTCGCCTGCATGAATGTTCCAATTGCGTTTAATAAACTTCTTTGCTCTTATAACTGATGTTAAAGGGTATAAGCTGCCTTGATAAACTAATTGCCTACTCATAATTGAGTGTAAAGCAGGAATGTTTGTTACTACTCCTGACTTGAATGTAAAGTAATTAGTGGCATGTATAAAGTCAAATGTTTTGTGAATGTCTTTAGGCTCACCATGAAACCTTACTACAATTTGAATGTCATCTGTTAAACTCATTGCGTTAGGCGATAAGAAAGATAGCCTATAAGGCTTAACTTCTTTTGCTTGTTCACCTTCTTTAGCTTCTTCTAGAGCAGTTTGAATTTTCATGCCTCCTATATTGCTGTTATCAATAAAAATCTTTACTTGGTCGCTTTGAAGATTGCGTAGTGAACAGATATAATAGTTATTATCCGAGGCAGAACTACCTTCATACTCACTAAGCATTTTTTCTTTATTATGTCCGTCCCAAACATGAGCATCTTCAATAGGGTCAACGTAGTAGTGTGTGAGTCTTAACAGGACGCTGCGGTCTTGTAGGTAAATATCGTAATCATTAACAGTTTCACCTAGTAATAGAGAAGTTATGCTGCCTCCTGAAACTAAAACATTATTCTTTACATCAGCTCTAAGCTTTTCATCTGTAATCGTTTCAAGCCAAGCATTAAGTTTAGCTTCAATAGTTTTTTTAATAGTTTTAACTTGCATGAGTTATTTTGTCTAAGTGTTTACGTCTTTTTTCAAATAGTCCTTTTAATAATCCATTTGTCTGTAAAGCAAAAGGAAGACTAACAATGTAATCTTCCAACTCTTTTAATGATTTAGCTTTACCTACTGTTTCTGTCACTTGATTAAGTGTTTGGGTTAGTGTTTCCATTTATGCAGGTTTGTTAAGTTCTTCTTCTAATTCTTTCTCTGTTGCTTTAGATACAGACCATTTCTTTCTTACATCTGAAATCTTATATCCATCTCTCATTGCTTTTACAACATTTGCAAAATTTGGGGCATCTGATTTGTTTAGCCAAGGTAATTCTGGTTTAGGTTTAGCTCCAGTTGTATTCTGTGGTACTGCCTTGTCATCCGAATGTTCAGTATCAGCATCATCAATTTTCCCTGTAGGCACTAAGAATGTATAAAGTAGTGTGTATTTTAAGGCATATGTCGTGGCCTTACCTGCGCTTTTATCTTGTGGGTCAACCCCTTGTCCGTAACCCTCTAATACTTGACTTTCTCCGCTTTCATGAAGCAATAGGTATTTAGTGGTCGCCTCTGTAAAAACTGACTGCTTGGTTTTCTTTGGATAGGGTGGTTGTTTATTATAGGTGTCATCTTCTTCCCATCTATCAATTTGGGTTTTAGCTTCTACTCCAATAGGTAAGATACATAAACCATTGTTTTCCATAGCTTCTCCAATAATCTTTTTTACCTCTTGGTCTGGAACTCCTTTGTATGACATTGTGCCGCTACCGACTTGCATTGATTTCTCAATACCTTTTACTTCCTTCATTACGGCAATTACTGCCTTTGCTAAATTTTCCATTTTTTAATAGTCGTTTCTTAAATCCCATCTACGTTCTAATATTTCAGAGTGGGATAGTTTATGTTCTTTTACTTCTTGTTTAGGGCTTGTATAAGCTTCTATTTGCTTATCTGATAGATATTGTCCGGTGTGAGTATTAAAAGCCCTAGAGCCTTTAAAAATGATGTACATAGGGACGTTAGCGTATTGAGTTGATTTCTTTTTCATAAATATTAGGGTTATATGCCTCTTTATCTGTTATGAATTGAGGGTTATATTTAGAACTCATCCAAGCATAAACTCCTTTTTCTAACTGATGCGAGCTTATTTCATAGTTGAAACAGTTTATTGCCTCATCAAAAACCCTATTCATCAAGTCTCTGTTATTTTTAATAAAGTCATCGACACTAATTTGCTCGTCTTTAGGCATAATTACACTAGCTTCATAAAGCTGTATCGTTGCGACAATGAAATATATCATTAGTCGGTATTTTTCTGTATTCATAATTATTTCTTTTTAAACCATTTAATAGTGGCAAATACAATTAACCACACATACATTATTCCTAATACAATCACTTAATCTCCTTTCTACTCCAATACAACCCCCATAAGAATAATATAATAATAGGGGTAAGGGAGAATATTAGTTGTTTCATTTTATTATATGTTATGGTGCTATTATTTCTAATTCAACTTCACACCCAATATTGTCAAATGATTTTATGTTTATAAAAACAGTTGTGTTGTCTATTTCTGTATCAATGGGAAGTTTAAATCTTTCAAATATTAAATCCCAACTTGATTTCGCCATAAAATCTAATGCTAGTTGAAGGTTATCGAATTTTTGTTTTGTTTTCATATCTCTAAATCTCTAATCATTTCTTCGGCATCCTCTATGAAGCCTTGTTCTTTTGTTATCTCTATTACTGCTAAAGCTGTTCTTCTTGTTAATGAGCTATCAAATAGCTTACGTAAGACAGTTTTACATCTTTCTTGGTATATTTCCCTCATTTCACATATTGTTCCTTTAGATGGGATTAAAATATTTTTTGTCATAATCCTAATGCTTTGTTAATAGCTTTCTTTGCGTTAGTTAGATACATGTTGGTTGATGATTCTAAAGATTGTCCGCTAAGTTCGTCTAACAAATCGTCTAAAGCTTGAAGTAGGTCGGGTGCTGCTGCATACAGTTTCATATTAGCCTCAATAACTTCTTTCTCTTCTTCGTACTCTTCGTCAGTATCTGGAAGTATTGAGTTACAAGTAATAAAGCTTACCTCTTCTTTAGTTCCAACGCCAATACATATGCCTTGTACATATATGGGCATTAAATTATTTGTTCCTTTAAAATCTTCCATGTTAATCAAAATGAAATGCCATTTGTTGGACTTTATTCTTGTTGATAAGCAGAAAGTTTAGGCTGATACCTGTAACTCCTGCTAATGTCTCTAAGTGGGTCTCTAAATCCTTACCACTATGTATTGCTTTCTTTAATGTAGGCAGTCTATCGAATGCCCTTTGAATATCAATCTTTTTTACTACCTCCATTACTCAATAGTTATAGTTACTTCTCCGTTCTTGCGATGATTAACCCATGAGACTATTTCATCTCTTTTGTTGCCCACTTTGAACTTAGCCAGATGTATAACCCAAGGTTTAACATCTAATACTTTAGCGATGTAGTTTATTTCTCCAATAGCATTGCTTACTGTTAATTTGTCGTCTTGATTTTTCATGATTGTTTTTTTATAGTTTTTTGATTACTTCTGTCCTGTTTTCTTGCAAAGGTTTGCTTAAGCAGCCTAATCCGCTAATTACTGTGAATTCTTGTTCTATGCGTGTGATTATGTCATCTGTAAATTCACCAACAGAGCAATCGTATTTTTCAGTTTTACCATCTTTAAATTCTATCTCTATTGTTGGCGTAGCCCAGCTAGAACCTGATATGCCAGCAATACAAGAATTTTCAGTAATGTCCATTTTAAATTCTTCATCAGAATATATTGTTTCAGCAGTCCAAAACCAATCCTCGTTCATGCCTAATGTTGCGCTTTCAATTACATCTTTATTATTTGTAATGAATTCTTTGACCTTTAAAAAATCGTACTGTTTCATGTTTTTTTAATGTTTTAAATTGTGAATAATGTTTGCGGAAGGCAATAACCGCTTATCAACCTTCATCCGAACAGTTGATATTACCATCTAAATTAACGCTCTATGAATCTGCCTTTTTAATACTTTTATGTATGCTCTAAATCATAAGCCCACTCTTCTAAAGAAGTTCTTTTGTCGAATGAATTATTCTGATTAGACCATTCTGTTAATTTCTGTTCTATCCAAACATTTGTATGGTCATAAAACCATTTTAACTTTTCGGCATACTCTATGTATTTAGGCTTTTTCATATCTTCTATTTAGTTAAGTAATTTACCCCAACAATAAGCGCATATATCACGCTGTAAATAATAAAGACCACTACGGGTAATAAAATAATGTTAGTTGTTTTATTGCTAGATTCTTCACGTCTAACGTAATCTTTTGATGCCGGGTGAAGATGTTTATTATCTCTATCGAATTTAACTCCTATTAATCCTGTGATTAATAAAGATACTATACTGGCTATAAGTAGCGCAAATAGTATAATTGTACTCCAATACATTGCCATGATTTATTTAAGTGATTTTAGATAGTGTAATATGCTTAATGTATCAGCCTTTCTATTAACCGCAATAAACTCTACTACATCGTCTATGCAAGCCTTATAGCCATTCTTAAAATCTGATTTTGCGTCTTGTATTTCCTTATCTGAAATTGATTTTTCATAAGGCTTAATGTATTCTGTTGCTTTTTCTTCTATCGTCATTTCTTAAATTCATTAGTTAGTAAAACATCATACTGTTTGTTGTTATCGGCATACCATTTTACAATTAATGCCTTTATCCAGTTTTCGTGTATTTCGTAGGGTTTCATAATAATCCATGTATTTTAAGTTTGCTATCTATAAATTCTTGTAAATCTCTTTCATTGTAATGATAAATCGTTTCCTCTTTTTCAACCTCAATGCTATCGTTATGAAACTTAGTACAGTCTATATGTTCTGTCCATTTCTTAACCTCAACCATAAACGGCAAATTACATTTATAAGACGTTATTGTTTGCTTGTCTATTATGCGCTTTTTAGACTTTCTAATGCCTTTGATGTGGTGAGATTGCCAAAACCTAACAAGAGTTATAAAAAGTGTTTGCGTAGGTTTATTAAAATTGTATTTAATTTCACTACTAACTATGTCTATACCTTTTCTAAGGTTTATTAATAATGGATTTATTTCAAAATCCTGTTTTAGCATCCAATCAAAATAAGGCTTATCTTCATTTATAACATCTCCTATTTTTCTACCTGTGTACTTACCAAAGTAAATAGTATCTGTTGGGAATATAAATTTTCTGCTTACCATCATTTCCAAGTTTTAAAATCTGATAAACTCCATAAAGCTAATAACGCAGCTATAAACGCAAGAACGATAGCTATTAAGGCATATATCCCCATATCATCGTATTTGTTCATCCACCAAGCTAGCATAAAAAATACATTAGCTAGGATAGCAAAAAAAGCACAACTTAAATAATCGTCAGTAGTTAGTTTTTTCATTTTCTATCTTTGTTTAGTTTCTTTGCGTATTCCATTACCATTTTCCATTTGATAGCATCTATTCTGAAAAATTCGCTAACATTCCAATTTATATCACGTGTCGCTATCGGAATAGGAATCTTGTATTTGTCGCAAAATTCTTTAGTTGTTAACCAATCAATATCTAAGATATAATCAATCATTTGTTGTTGTTTTTCGCTCATGACTTATAAATGTTTTCAATAGTTAAATATCTTTCGCCCTCTAGGGAGTTGATAGGCGTTCTATCTGCTACATCTCCCATCAATCTACGCCAATACAACTTACCTTCAATCTCTTTGATTATTATTCTTTCTTCAACAGGTGTCATATAGCTTTCTGCTAGTATATCCCCGTCTATTATTGGTTGTCCTTTAATGTTGTTCATCTTGCTAATATTTAACGTCTGTACAAATTATATCAAAGCAATTACCCATGTAAGGCTTAATTACCATTACTTCATCTCGCCATTGAACATGTGTAACTTTTATCTCATTGTTTGACTTATGAGTCTCTATTCTAATAATAGCTTTATTAGGCAGGTATATTTCTATTCTGTCGGCTTGCGTACCTTGTTGAACATTGATTACTGTGTTTGTCATAATATATTTAGTTTTCTTAATATCAGTTTAGCTGTAGCATTCATAACAGCAAATTCAAAGGAATGAAATAAGACGCTGTAATCAACTGTTTCATACAAGTCATGTATTTCATTGTCTAATTGGTAAAAGCGTCTTAAAAGCGCTGTATTGCTTTCAGAATTGCTAATGTGTTCCGTTGTGAATAGTTCTGTTTGCATTTGTTTTTGATTTAGTGTCCTATTACCGCCAATTGCGTTAACGGTGGTTATCGTTAAACCATTTGATAAATTCAATAATTGATTTGTATACAGCTTCTATTTTAGATTTACCTTGATATTTTGATATGTATTTAGCTTGTTCCGCAATGAATTGCTCTTGTCTTTTAATAAAGCAGCTACCTAAGTGCATTTGAACTACAAAATCCAAACTTTCAATCTTTTCAACTACAGGCATTAACCAAATCCATGATTTATTATATTGAAGACATTCAACAGGAGGCCAAGCCGCTGAGATTAACGGGTGATTACATTTATCACCAAAAGAATTAAATTCTATTCCCATAAATTCAGCTATAAGCTTATTGTTTTCTATTATATCGTTGTTCATCTTATTCTTATTTAATTATTAACGGTGGTTAGTTGTATGCTGTCATGGATTTTAAAGCTATTTCTCTTGCTTGTTTCTTAGTTTTACCGCCAAGCGATAGTAGGCTACCATCAGATCTAAAAATAGCCCAATTGTGAAACCAATTTCTTTTATATCCATCTTGCTTAACAAAACGATGGCCTTTAGGAAGTCTATTAAATGTTATCATCTCGTTTTCAATTTATCAAAAGCCTTATTGCTTTTGTGGTTTATAATTCTGTTAGCTATGCTCATGCTTCAATTACGGACTTGCAACCGTTATACATTGTGTATAGTGCATTTATAGCTAATTTTTACCGTTTGCGTTATCTCAGGCATCCCGGGTTGTTTCGCTTTCACCTGTATAGCTCAGGTTACAGTGCCCACTTAAGCGGCTCGCGGCAATCTTTTGGTTATCCCCCGGAGTTGCATCCGTTTTTTAAGTGTTTAAAGCAACAGTAAGCTATTAGTCATTATTTAAAGATGCAGGTCTAACAATACATCTTTTCAAACCGTTATTTATCAATGCAAGATTTGAGATACATTTATCCTGTCTTTATAATGCAATACAGGCAATACATTTGGCGCTTAGCGTGGGAATGCTCCACAACTGATATTATTTACAGTCTGCTGTCAACTAAGCGTTTGTTTATTTATTGTTTTAAGCTATTTTTATTCGATTTAAGAGACTTTTATATATTGGTTGGTAGTTTGGTAGGGTAAATCTTTTAATGTGTTGTAGAGGTGTTAATTAATCTTCGATTTCTAAGTCTTCTAATTCACTTTCAATCGCATCAAAATCAAACATATCAAAATCATCCCTGTTGTCATTTGCATACTCTGCAATGTTTTGCGGTAAGTCTTCCAAATCCTCTACAGAGAAGTAGTTAATAGTTTCTAAATTGCCGTAACCGTTAAATCTTACATAGTCATCAGCAAAATTATAATTACCGAAATGTGCAGCCCTTACCGCTTCAAATGTTTTGCCCTCAAAGAATAAGTTAAAAAACTCTTCATCATTTTCATATACTTCGCCATCTGAACTGATAGCACGACAATAGGCGTTATTAAGTGAAACTAATTCGTTTCTATCCATTTCGTTAATTTGATTAACTATTAAATCTGTTAATGTTGTTAAAGTTTTCATGTTATTTAGTGTTTTTAAAGCTATATAAGCCGTTTAAATTATTTAGTAGTGTAATTGTATAGGTATAGGGCAAAGAGGGGTTATAAAGCCTTACATGTGTTGTCGTCAAGATTAACAAAATAGCTAAAACCATTCAGGCTAACGATAAACTTATTCTTACTTTCATCAGCGTACATAATGCTGCTTATTTCGCTTGTGTCTAAATCAGTAACCCAACCGATTTCATATATTGCCTGTCTTAATGTGTATGTCTTCATAATATTATTTATTTAATGTTGTTAAATATTTACGTGTTGGTTTACCATCTTTAGTTAGTTTACCTGTTTCAAAATAAAGCCTACCTTTTTTATTAGCATATACTTTATAAGTTTTACCGTTATAGATGGCTGTGTCTTTAGTTTCTACTTTATCAGCAGCATCTAAATTGTAAACTGTCTGAGCAAATACGCCCGATGCTGTTAAGCTAATAAGCAAAATGATTGCTATTGTTGTGATATAGAATGTTGTTCTTTTCATGGTACTGTACTTTTTCATGAGTTGATACAATTAGTAGCCAAAGCTATTTAAGTTGCTTAAAGTGCCTTTATATTGAGCGTAAACAAGTAAGGCAATAAGGCCAATCAATAAGAATAAACCAATGAAGCCTATAATGTCGTTCTTAGTAATGTTTTTCATGATATTTAAAGTTATTTAATTGATTTTAATGTTTGGGCTATTGCATCGTAAACAGCATTGAATAGTTGTTTGTCAAATTCGTAAATACTACCATCGCCATAAAGTGTTGCTTTATCTAATAATCTGCCTTGAGTTTGGGTAACTCTATTTATATAATCGTATGCTTTTTCAATTTGTTCTGTAGAGTACATTTTATTTAAAGTTATGGGAGCTTTTTACACTCCCGGTTAATTTACTTAGTTGAATGATAAGACGATTTAACAACAAACACATCTGCACTGTCAATCTTTAAATGATTGGGGTTATAATACATTGCCCTCATCTCTTTTAGGTGGTCTGTAATCTCACTATCATTAAGATTAACAATAACACTATCACCTACTTTAATCTGCATCGTTACACTTTCCCCCTCAATAACATCAACTACTTTACCATTTACAATTGATTGTGCTTTGTAAACAACTAAGTCGTTGTTTGATTGCTGGCATGACTGAACTAAAGCAGCCGTACAGAAGTAAGCACACACAGTGCCTAATAATAATCTTTTCATTGTAATTTATTTAAAAGGTTAAATCTTTAATAGAGGTGTTGTAATGTGGTAGCCTCTAAACAAACTATCTCCGTTTGCATATTCAAATGTACAAAGAATATTGTAATCTGCAAATAAAAACAATAAAATAATGTAAATAATTGTAAATTGTTACATTCATATACTTCTAAACATATTTAAAGGCAATCTTTGTAACAAAGAAAATTACACAGTTATAGAACTAACCAAAGAAGTAATACCATTAATAGCCTACTAAGATAATCCATAACACACAAAACAATTAATAATACTCCTGCAAACACAAACACAAACCAACATAACAAATCACTACTAGTCATTTAATCTATTTAACACAACTAAAAAACACACACAACCTATTTTTATACACCATATTAACACTCATTTTATATATTATCCTCATAAACACACACTTATAGAGGGATTAATTATTGATTTTAGAGGTTTTAGAGGTGTTGTTTGTCCTCTCACCTCTAATCAGAACATACAAAACAGCGTTTAAACATGCGTGAGTACAGTATGCCCACCGTACGGAGACAACATTCTTATGGTTAATAACAACCAATATGACTATACTAATAACAAATCTATTTTAAGCGTGTGTAATGGATTATCTCTTTAGATTAATACGATTGTAAGGACAAGAGTATCAAAGCTGATTATAGAGGTTAAAACAACTTTATAATATCAACAGGGATGAGGTGACAATATAACATAGAAAGAGATTGACTTCGGAAGGGTGCCCGGTCTACAGGATTCGGTTTATTTTGATGGTGATGGTGACGTTGTAATGGGGGATAATCTCCTCTCACGGAAAATACAGAATATTTTTTTTGGTTAAGTATTACTGCTTACTACCGACAAGGGAAATTGGATAGATTAACCGATAGCATATTTATATACGGATACCTTATTATACTCTTTATATATACGGTCACCTTATTATTTGATTGGAATGCTGATTTAATTGATTGATTAGTGTTTAAACTAAGAATATGCCTTTAAATAGTCTGTGCAGTGTTTTACATAAAATGTTGATAAAAAGTACAGTTATTTGCAGAATTATACATAAATATATCATGCAGTGTATTGCATATTATAAATTAAGTGCATACATTTGGTCTATGGCTAAAAGAAAAAAGAAACCGATTGATGAGCTTACTGACGAGATAATGGGGACGAATCCATTTATGGCTGATACGCTAATAACAGTAAGTAAGAGAAGAACTAAAAATGTTGACGACAATGGAGAGATTAATTACGAAGACAATTTAATTGAGATTACGCCTTATACTAAAGTATTTGAGGTTACAGGTGGTAAAGAGAAGATGTTGGCGTTGAGTCCGAGGGGAAAGGAGATGTATTTGTATTTGATACATTATGCGCCAAAGGCTAAAGACTATATGTGGATTAATAGGGTTCACTTTATGAAGAGTAATGAGATTAAGTCTGTACACACGTTTTTAAACGCTCTGGGGGAGTTAAATGCTTCGGGCTATGTTCAGTCCAAGTTTAAGATGAAAGACGTTATATGGCTTAATCCGTTGTATTTCTTCAAAGGAAGTAGGCTAAATAGATTTCCTGATAAACTAACAATTAAACCTTATAAAAAGAAAGATGAATAAAAAAGAAGAAATAAATGTAGGGGACAAAATAGAATTTACAGAAGATGACTGGAATACAAGTTATAGAGGTAAAGTAATCAGTAAATATATTTCGTCCGCAGGAACAACGTTTTATGTTTATGGCTCAAAGTATGGAAATGCAAGTGTAGACATAAACAGTATCAAACTAATTAAATAGAATAGTAATAAACAAATAAAAAACATGGAAAGAAAATATAAAAATGCTACTGAAATATTAGAAGAAGCTAAAAAAGAAGCAAACCTTGCTAATAATTATAGTTGGAATACGATATGCTATGTGGCAATGGAAAAATGGGCAACTCAATTTTTAGATGTAGCTATCGAAAACTGTATGATAATGGATGATAACCACAATCCATGTATAACTGAAAAAGAATTAGAAAAAATAAAGGAAATATCATTAAAACTTAATAAAAAAACATGGAAAAATTAACAAAAGAAGAAATTTTAGAAACAGTCGATAGGTTTCTAAACGAATATGGAATGTATTATAAATTTATTGATTTTATAAAGTCTAATGGGTTTAAACCAGAAGAATTTGGAATGGAGGACGAAGATTAACCATTATGAAACCAATAGAACTAAAATGCTTCTTCTTAGAAGATGAGATAGCAGACGAATTAAATGAGATTGGTGTTTCCTCTTCTATAGAGATACACAAATTTACTAAGGCATTATTCTTAAATATCGACAGTATAGAACCATTTCAGGAAGACTATACAATTGTGAATAGCGGAAAGAATAGTTGGGTGGCAGATATTCATTATAACGCCTTGAGTAAAATATTAATGGAACAATGGAATAAAGAAAACTATAAAGCAATATAAATTATGGATACATGGCAATTATGCCCAAAATGTAAGGGTACAGGTTGGAGTGGCGACCTCAATGGAAGAAGTGCTACTAATGGTTGTGATTTATGTAATGGAGCAAAGATAATATCAATATTTACGGGCAGACCTCCTCAAACCACAACAACCTCAAACAGTTCAACAATAACTAGTGATAACATAAAATTATGAAAAAAACAATAATGATAGGAGGCGAACCTTACGAGATAGACTATACCTCAGTAAACGCATTTAAAGTTCTTGATTTGGTAATAGAATGGATGGAAGATGAAAAAAATGGTTCGACTATGACAGGTGAAGCTATGCTTCAAAATGAAGAATGTGTAATTGATGCTCCGGTATTGATTTCAGATATAATAGATAAAGTTTTAAAACCTGAATACTTAGGATGTGAATAATATGAAAGTAATCAAGAATGGATTTATCGTTGGCAATGATGTTTATGGAGAAGTTAGAAATAGTCTTTATGAAGATGATAAATATGGCAGACAGGGAGTAATAATTAATGATGATGGTAGTTATACACAGTATGATTTTAGAGGCTTAGATTCAATGTTTGACCGTCCGTATAAAGAAAAAACAATAGTCAAATTAACTTGGTGGCAAAAATTAAAAAACAAATTTAAATAAAATGGAAAAAGAACTAAAAAGAGTGTATATAACACAAGATAATGACGGTCATAATTACGTTATTCCTTATGAGCTTAGGGCAGACTTTATAGTAACTATGGCTAACTACGAAACATCAGATGATGCACAAGAACACTTCGATGCTGTATTCTCTCAATATGCCACAGGAGGAGATATTAATTTAATAGAGTTATACGCTAGGATATAAGTTATGAATATTGAAAAATTAAGAGAAATAAATAATCTAAACCAACAGGTTGAATCTTTTATTAGATTTCAGAAAAAAGCTAAAAATTCACACTTTATGGAAATAAATATTGGCTCTTTCAACTCAAACGTTAAAGACCATGAAACAATAAGATTCAGTGTTAACAGCGATTTTTGTAAAAACATTTTAAATCTCATAGATGAAGAATCAGAAAGACTATTTAAAGAGTTTAACGAAATATAATCTATAAACAACATGATAGAAATAGAAATCAATGACAGCGAACAAGTGGTAACAATAGAGTGCCATGTAAGTAAAAAACTATTTGAGTTATCAGCGGGAGAACTTGTAGATGCAATATGCCTTTTTCAAAATACGATTAAAGAACTAAAAGATGATGAGTAAAAAAGACATTTACAAAGGCATAGAATTAGTTATCATAAAAACAAACTAAAAAAGAGTTAGAAGATGGAAATTAAACAAATTGAAGAGTTCTTCAATGAAGAGAACACGGGAAAGGGCTGGGAATACACACATAGTGGTATTGATGTTATGCCTACTGATTTTGTAAGAGAAATAGCAATAGCATTTGCAAAACAGTTTATTGATTTAGCAGCACAAAAAGCTAAAAAAAAGTGGGATTTTGGACATACACATATTGAAAGCGCATATGTAGACAAGCAATCTATTCTTAAACTTAAAGAACTAATAAAATGATTAACCCACAAGAACTAAGACTAGGCAACCTATTGCATTTGTATAAGGAAAATAATTTGGTAGAAGTTATTAAAATATTTGAGGCGCATTTGGAAGTTCATTCAGTCGATTTACAATTTTGGACAGAAGAAATAAATGAGTTTAATCCTATTCCCTTAACAGAAGAAATACTTTTGAAGTGTGGGTTCAAACAAACTAAAAACCTTGTTGGCGTTAGGGCATCCTATACCTTTAGAGAGGTTAGAGTTAGTCTAAGCAATTCAGGGCATTGGTACTTTAAGCAGAGAATTATTTACTTACATGACCTGCAAAATATTGTATTCGCTTTATACGGAAAAGAATTGGAGGTTAAAATATGAGACAATTCATCTTAAAGCACTTTAAATACGAACTAATGAAATACCGTTGGGGACGTAAATGGATTGGAGGAAAGTTCTATAAGATTAGAACAGATTTACTAATGGCAGATATATGGACAGATGAAATATTCTATAGTTGCCAAGCATTTGTAGTTAAAACAGAGGAATACAAGGCATAATAAGCCCCTCTAAGACCATAACTATATTTAAACAACTAATTATCAACTTAACAATTAAACAAGCTTAAAAACGAATATTATGACGAGAACAAAAACAGATTGCAGAAGTCAGGTTGGAATAACCGTTGGACTTATAGATAGCCTAATAAGTATATCGAGAGTTTTAGCATCAAGACTAAGAGATAGAGATATTCCACAACACAATCCTTATATAGGCGCTATATATGAGGCATTGGCAGATTTTTCCACCGATAAAGATGTAATGTACGTAGCAGGTATTTACGAGGCATCTAAAATTGCGCCCCTAACTGAACAGGATATGGAGAATAGAGAATTTGTACGTAAGGCTATTGAAGGTATCAAAGCAAGTGGTAAAAAAATAGAGATATAAGCATGATTAGCTTCCAATATTCATTCAAAATCGACGAAGAAGGAAATGTAACTATACAGAACAGAGATAAGTTCTTAAAAGACATGTCTAACTTCCCTAATACTCTATTCACAGCTACATTTAAAAAGGCTTCTAAGAAAAGAACTGTTAGGCAAAACAATTATTTTCATGGTTACGTGGTAACAGAGATACAACAGCACTTACTTGATAGCGGATGGAAACAAGCTTATTCGTTTGAGTGGGTAAAGAACCTTATTAAAGCTAAATGTTTGCTTATAGAAGAGGTAAACGAGGAAACAGGCGAGTCTTTTGAAACGATAGGAGAAACAAGTGAGCTTTCAACTGTAGAATTTATGCAGTTTATAGAAAGAATACAGATTTGGGCTATGGATGATTTAGGAGGGCTTAACATTAGATTGCCTAATGAAGAACTTACAATTGATTTTGATGCCCCACACAACAGAAATTCGGGAATGTACCCACAACTAAACAGAGAAAATATATGATTATAGATGAAATCACATTTAAAGCAAGGCATAAAAAATCTTTAGAACTATGTAATGTATTGCTAATATGCTTTGTGAACCGCTATGTTGATGTATTGCCTGAATCAGAACTAGAGGGAGGCAACCAAGTAAGTTGGTCTTTCGATGAAATAGATTTATTTATTAAAATTTAAAACAAAAAAACATGAACAACAACGAATTACAAGAAAAAGTATTACAATGGGCATCCGACAAAATGTTACTAAGCAGGGACAATGTGCTTAAACAATTTGCAAAGTTTATCAGCGAAGCAGGAGAATTAGGTGATGCCATAATCAAACATGAAAACGATGAGATTATAGACGCAATAGGAGACGTACAAGTGACTTTAATTATCCTATGTGACCAATTAGACCTAAATTACGATGAGTGCCTTGAAAGCGCTTATAATGTGATTAGAAATAGACAAGGAAAAACTTTGAACGGAACGTTTATAAAAAACAATTAATTACTACTTTTATACACTTTAAAAACAAAAACAAAATGCAAAAATTCAAGTCAATTGACGTAAAAAAGAAAGGTGCAAAGCACACAATCAAAGTAGTCTACAACAAAGACGAAGTATCGAAGGATAGGGACGTTTGGAATGCTGAATACAGTAAAAAGACTAACCAATATCTTAGCGTTGCTCTACAGGCTTCTTTAGATGGTCTAATACCACATTTGCTTTGGTCTACAGAATTAATTTCAGATGAACTTGTATTAGACGGAGAACTTAACTATCCAAAGTATTTCAGAGAACATGAATTTAGAAAAGATGAAAGGTTTGATGGAGTAGAAATTAGCAAAATTGTATTCTTCGGCAAAGAAAAGTTAGATGCAGTTAAGCTTTATGGTTTTAAAAGAACGACCAAAGTAAGCAGAGGATTTAATGTTAAAATAGAAACCCCTCAAATCAATTTAGACAGAGAAAGTCAGGATTATGCACTGTTAACTATTTTAGATGAGCAGATGCACGATTTAATGGTTGAGTTGGAGGCATACGTAGAAGAGCTATCTTCTCTAAATAAAGCTCAACAAGCAAGCTTATTTGAACAAGTAGAAGCGGAGGCATAAAAAAATATAGAGTGGTAAAATTCCACGCTTCCATAGGAGGATTAGTGTAATAGACAGCACATATTAATGTAAACAGCAGAGATTGCTGAACTTTTATAAGCCAACCTAATTAAAGGTTGGCTTTTTTTATTTAAATCTCTTATTTACTACAAAAACGTTAATATAAGCAGTATTGAATCTTCTTATTTAGCATTAGTTCGGAAAAACCGAATTACTTACTATATTTGTTCAAGCGCAATGTAGTGCTATACATAAACACATACATACATGTTCATTTTAAGACAAATCAGGAAAGCTGGACAAGGTTCAGAATCCAATCAAATCATTGGTGATGGTTATCACTTAATTCTAAAAGAAAGTCACTTAGAAGAGTTCGAAAGAGCTTTAAACGCTCACTATAAAGACTGCCCAAGTCCCGATTGTGAAGATAATTTATATGGCTTCTTACTATTCAATGAAGGTTCAGATATTTACCCTCTCTACAAAGGAACTTACAATTACATTATGACAAGTGAAGGCAAAACATTTACTAACATAACGTTTAGATAAGATACGGTTTAAACAGTCGTTCAGAAAGGAGAGCTTGCAGTCGGGAGATAGCAGGCTTTTTTTTATAACTTTAAATTATGAAGAGAAAGAAAATAACCATATACCCCTATTATCAGATACTTGAAATAATAGTATGTAAAAACTTCACAAAAAACTTAGATAAAAATAAACTTACTTACGATAAATCTCTACCCGTAAATTCATGGGAATCCTTTGTGGCATTTGAATACGATAAAATATGGATTTTCCTTCGTTCTAAGACAGATGCAGGAGTAATAGCACACGAAGCAGTACACATCACTAATT
>Ga0247730_1001066_pt1 | contig 16373 bp, 17 predicted proteins | sample UWRJL073202C2_FD_180959 | JGI IMG/M metagenome (GOLD analysis project Ga0247730, IMG submission 180959) | Plant litter microbial communities from Arlington Agricultural Research Station in Wisconsin, United States - UWRJ-L073-202C-2 | ecosystem: Environmental > Terrestrial > Plant litter >... | reverse complement strand
CTTGCCCACGACACCGTGCTGGCGCAGCTTCTCGGTGATGACGAGGACGAGGTCGGTCGCCGTGGCGCCCTGCGGCAGCTCGCCGGAGAGCTTGAAGCCGACGACACGCGGGATCAGCATGCTGATGGGCTGGCCGAGCATGGCCGCCTCGGCCTCGATGCCGCCGACTCCCCAGCCGACGACGCCCAGGCCGTTGACCATCGTGGTGTGCGAGTCGGTGCCGACGCAGGAGTCGGGGTACACCGTGCCGTCCTTGTCGAAGACGACGCGGGCGAGCTTCTCGATGTTGACCTGGTGCACGATGCCGGTGCCCGGCGGGACGACCTTGAAGTCGTCGAAGGCACCCTGTCCCCAGCGGAGGAACTGGTAGCGCTCGCGGTTGCGCTCGTACTCGATCTCGACGTTGCGCTCGAACGCCTCGGGCGTGCCGAAGACGTCGGCGATGACGGAGTGGTCGATGACCATCTCGGCCGGCGCGAGCGGGTTGATCTTGGTGGCGTCGCCGCCGAGGTCGGCCATGGCCTCACGCATCGTGGCGAGGTCGACGACACACGGCACACCGGTGAAGTCCTGCATGATCACGCGGGCCGGCGTGAACTGGATCTCCTTGCTCGGGTCGGCGTCGGCGTCCCAGCCGGCGAGTGCCTCGATGTCGGCCTTCGTGATGTCGGCGCCGTCCTCGGTGCGCAGGAGCGACTCGAGGAGGACCTTCAGGCTGAACGGGAGGGTCGAGACGTCGAGCCCGTCACCGGTCACGGCACCCAGCCGGTAGTAGTCGTAGGAGTTGTCCCCGACTGTGAGCGAGTCCTTGGAATTGAAGCTGTCGACGGCCATCGTCATTCTCCTTCGCGCGGTCGGTGTCCATCCTCCCCAGCGAAGTCTCGCGGCGCACGGTCAGGCTCACCTAACCTGTCGCGGCGCGGACGCTGGGGGATATGTCTTGATATCAAGATACATGATGTCGAGAGGAATCGCACATTGCACGGGTGTGCTCAGACCAGGTCGGGGAACCTCAGGACCTGCGCGAAGAACGCGATGTAGGTGATCGCCACCGTGAGCAGCCCGACGACCCCGAGCACGTCGATGACGGTCAGCCACCTGCTGCGCTCGTCGGACGTCATCGCGGTCGCCCCGGCACCCCGCACGACCTTGGTGCGGGCGATCCGGTCGGCGAGGCCGCGGTCGGTCGCCAGCACGATCGGGACGAGCAGCACCAGCAGCGCGACGTACGCCGCTCCCCCGACGTGCCAGGCGTCCGGGGTGAGCCGCCGCAGGACGGTCGGCAGCCCGATCGGGACGGCGGCCGCCGCGAGATCCAGCAGCACCGCCATCACGACACCGCGCAACAGGCCGCGCGCCGCGCCGGTCGGAGCGCCGGTCACGACGTCCACGACGGCGATGCCGACCCGGTGCTTGCCGATGCTGTGGCCACGCACGCCCTGCCGCAGCCCGTTGTTGACGATCACGAACAGCTCACCGACGACGAGCCCGCTCAGGATCAGGTGGTCCGACAGGCTCACCGACCAGAAGTCGCCGTCGGCGCCCGGGTCGACGCCCAGCTGGACGATCTCGACGACGAAGTACAGCAGCGCCCCGAACGAGAAGGCCGCGCTGAACAGCAGGGCGTCCTGTCCGAGCGCTCGCCGCCTCAGCTGCCGGACGGTCTCGGCGGACCCGGTCGCTTCCCTGGACGCTGTGGTCCCTGTGGTCGAGGACTCGGACATGAGGTGCTCCTAACGCATGGACCGCACGTAGCCGACGAGCTTTCGCCCGTCCCGCACGCGGTCCTCCCAGGTGATGCCGACCCCCAGGAGGACGGCGCTGACAGCCGCGATGAGCACGACCCGTGGTGCGGCGTTGGCGTACGGGCCGATGTTGAACAGGATGAGCAGGGTCAGGATCGTGACGCCGGCGACGAACGGTGCCTGCCAGCCGAGGCGGATGCCCACGCCGAGCACCGCCAGCGCCCCGACGCCGAGCAGCAGGGCGCGCAGCTCCGTCGGGTCGGCCAGCGCCTGCGGGACGCTGGGCAGCAGCGCGACGGCCAGTCCCGGACCCAGCAGGAACCACGTGCTCCGGTCGGGCTTCCTGGTCGCCAGGAAGGCCCCGACGGCCAGGCCGGCCGCTCCGAGCGGCAGCGTGTAGGCCTCGACGAACGAGAACCCGCTGTCGACGATCAGCAGCACGTAGGCGACGACGAGCGCCGCGATGCCCGGCCAGACCAGCCAGCGGCGGGTGGCCACGACGAGGCTCAGGGCGATCAGGACGACGCCGGCGATGGTCCACCGCACGGCGACCTCGCCCGACGAGCCGTGGCTGACCAGCGCGACGACCAGGCCGATCGCCGAGGCGACCTCGATGGCCGGCGCGACGGGTTGGGAGTCCGTGGCCAGCTGCGCCGCGGCCATCAGCGCGAGCGCGACCACCACCACGGCGAGCGGGGTGACGGCGTCGTCGACGTCGAGGAGCTCGACCATGGCGGCCGCTCCGGCGAGGATCAGCCCGACCCCGATGACCGCGTGCACGTGGCGCAGCTCGTCACCGGTGCTGACGAGTGCGACCACGACGAGCACGAGCCCGCCCAGGAGCCACGTCGTCGCCGAGACCCCGTGCGACGCGGCCGCCAGCGACGAGGCCACCAGGACCAGCAGGGCCGTCACGACGGTGGGCACCGAGACGATCCTGCGGACCCGCAGACCGGCCAGCACGGCGGCCAGCGCGAGGAGGGAGAGCGCGACGGCCCAGACGGGCCATCTCAGGGCCACGACCGCGTTGCTCGCGGCGAGGGCCAGTGCGGACCCGACCACGGCGGGCGCGTGCGGCGTGACGACCGACAGCTCGGGCCAGCGCGCCACGAACCACGCCGCAGCCACGAGTCCCAGCAGGACGATCGGCACGACCCACGCGGCGTGGTTGCCGACCGCGACGACGTCGAGGCGTACGTCCCGGTCGACCCGCCACGGATCCTCGACGACCCGGCCGATCGTCGCGAAGACGTCCGCCGCGAGTCGGAGGTGGACCAGCACGATGCCGGCCACCGCCGGGACGGCGCCCAGACGCACACCGCGCATCCAGTCGTCGGCTCCCCGCGAACCAGCTGCGGCGAGCAGCGTCGCGAGCACCGCGACGACGACCCAGGTCGCCTCCTCACCGCCGGCCTCGGCCACCGGCGTGATGGCCAGCGCGGTCGCCGCCAGGACGCCCAGGGCCACCGCGGGGATGCGCACGACAGGCACCAGCCAGGCGATGACGACGGCCGCGACGCCCATGAGCAGCATCGGGGCGCCGTGACCGCCGCCGGCCAGGTCGTCGAGCGCGGGATGGTCGACCAGCGAGACGAGCGCGGAGACGTACGCCGCGGCGAAGAAGCCGCCCACCACGATGCGGACGGCCACGGTCGTCGGCGGCAGCCTCGCCGGCCGTGTGGCCAGCGCCAGCAGTCCCGCCACCACGAGGGCGACGACCGCGCGCCAGGCGTAGTCCCAGTCGTCGCCGACCGCTCCGGAGCCGATGCCCGCCATGACGACGGCCAGGCCTGCCGCGACCGCCGGGGCGATCAAGGCGGTCTTCACGAACGGGCGCGCCCACACCGCGATCGCCAGGCTGAGCGCCAGCGCCACGACGCCCCAGACGACCCAGCCGGCCTCGACGTCGAGCGACCCGAGCCCCACGAGGTCCTCGTGGCGCGCGGCGAAGAAGTCGAGCGTCAGCAGGGCGAGGAACACCGACCACACCGCCTCGGCGGAGGCGCGCAGCGGACGCCGGGTCACCCACACCCCGAGCACGCCGATGACGGTCGTCACGGCCAGCAGGACCAGCGTCTTGCCGGCGAGGCCGATGTCCTCCCACGAGCGGGTGACGAAGATCAGGCCGGCGACGACGAGCCCGAACGCGCCGAGCACCAGCAGGATCGTGCCCGGTGACCAGCTGCGGTCGGCGGGCGGTGTCGTCGCCCCGGCGGCCGGTGGCGGCGTCGCCGTCGGGCCCACCCATGGGCCCGGCGCGGCGCCGGGCGCGGGATAGGGACGCCACTCCGGAGGCACCGCCCGGAACGGGTCGCCGGTCGGGGGCTGCGGAGTCGGCGGTGCGGCCTGCGGCGGGCTCTGCGGCGCAGGGGGCGGAGACGGTGCTTGATGAGCGGCGGCCGGCGGCGGCGCAGCCTGCTGCGGCTGCTCGGCGGGCGCGGGCGCGGGCGCGCCCACCGGCGCGGCACGCTTCAGGGCTGCCCGCGCCAGCAGGTCGTCGGCCTGCAGGAGCGTCTGCCACAGCTGGCGCACCTCGACCGACGTCAGATCGAGTCCGCAGTGGGGGCAGGCGGGCTGACCCGTGATGACACCTCGGCAGTCCGGGCAGGATTGCGGATCGGCGAAGCGCATGCGCTCACTCTGTCCCCTGCGACAGACAGGCACAAGGACCCGCCCTTCCTCGGTGCGGCGGTCGAACGGCCGGGACATAGGTTGGGTGGCATGTCCCCGAAGGTCCCGAAATCTCCCCCACTCCTGCGCGTGCGAGGTCTCGAGCGTCACTTCGGCGACCTCCACCTCCTCAACGGCCTCGACCTCGAGGTCAGGAGCGGTGAGGCGCTGGCCCTGATCGGGCCCAACGGCGCCGGCAAGTCCACGGCCCTGCGCTGCATCGCCGGAGCCGACAAGGCGACCGCCGGCACGGTCGAGCTCGACGGGGCGGTGCTCGACGAACGGTCGCCCGCGACCCGGCGCGACCTCGCGGTCGTCATGGACGATCTCGACTTCTTCCCCGACCTCAGCGTCGTCGAGCACCTGAACCTGCTCGCCCGGGCCCACCGGGTCGCCGACGCCGACGCGGTCGTGGACGCGGTGCTCGAGGACGTCGGCCTGGTCGGGCAGGCCGCTCAGCTCCCCGGCACCCTCTCGTCCGGCCAGCGACGCCGTCTCGCCCTCGCCAGCGCCTTCGTCCGGCCCCGCCGCCTGCTGATCCTCGACGAGCCCGAGCAGCGACTCGACGCCGAGGGGCTCGCCTGGCTCGCCGACCGGCTCAACGCGGAGAAGGCCGACGGTCTCGGCATCCTCCTGGTCAGTCACGACCCCCAGCTCGTCGACGCGGTCGCCGACTGGGTGCTCGACCTCGGCGGGGAGTGACCCGTGACCGCCGAGACAGGGTCACCCGCGGTCGGCGCCCGATCGCTGCGCCGCCAGATGAGGTCGTGGCGCCGGCAACGCGCCGACACGACCCTCTACGAGCAGGTCTCCGACGCCTACGTCTGGGTGTTCAGCGGCGTGGTCATCGGGGCGATGGCGATCAGCGCCATGATCCAGACCCGGGTGAGCATCGCGTCGGGCTGCACGACGGCGACCTGCACGGACGCCCGCACGTCCCTGGTGTGGGCCTCGGTCGCCGGCGTCCTCGCCGTCGCGCTGGCCACTGCGCAGTCCGTCGGCCCCGTCATGGTCACGCCCGCGACGGGTGCCTGGCTGCTGACGACCCCCGTCGACCGGCGTCCCCTGCTGAGATCGCGCCTGCTGGCCGCATGCATCACCGCCGCCCTCGTGTGCGGGGCCACGGTGTCGGTGGTGGGTCTGCTGGCGGGGTTCCCCGGTGGGTCCATCGCCGTCCTGGGCGTGAGTGCCGCGGTCGCCGGTGCCGGTGTGACCGCGGCGGCAGCGTCGTGGCAGACCCACGACGGACGCACGACCCGTCTGGTCGCGCTGGTGCTGGCCACCGCCACGGCGGCGTGGATGCTGCTCATCGCGCTCGACGCGGAGCCTGCCACGACGTCCGAGTGGGCCCTGGGCGCCGTCGGCTGGATCGTGGTCTCGGCGACGGTCGTCGTCACCGTCGGGCTGCTCGTCCGGGCGAGCGTGCGACTCGACGTGCTGGTGCGGGCGCAGCTGGTGCCCGGTGGGTCCCTGCTGTCGAGCCTGTCCGGCGCACTGGCCGGTCTCGACCTCACGCTGGTCTACGACATCCTGGTCGCTCGCCGCTGGCGCACCGCGGCGACGGTGCACCCGGTCCGTGGCGGTCCCGGCGGAGCCTGGGCACTGGTGTGGCGCGACGTCGTCCGCCTGCGCAGGTCGACGGGCGCCGTGGCGTCCCTCGTCGTCGCCCTGCTCGTGCCGTACGTCGTGGTGCGACTCGGTCTCGACGACGTGACGGTCCTGGCGAGCGCGACCACGGCCTTCCTCGCGGGGGTGTGGTCTTTCTCGGCGCTCCGCACGACCGCCAGCAACCCGGGGCTCGTCCGGTGCTTCCCGATGTCCCTCGCGGCGGTGCGCTCCGCGACCCTCGCCGTGCCCGGCGCCTTCCTGCTGGTGTGGTCGCTCGTCGCCGCCCCGGCGATCGGCCGGTCGCTCGACCTCGGCGTGGGCGCCACCGTGTGGGTGTCCGTGGCCACGGGGGCCGCCGCACTCGGCGCCGTCGCCCGCTGGCTGCTCGCGGGTCCGCCCAACTACTCGCAACCGCTCATCTCGTCCCCCGCCGGCGGCGTGCCCATCGCCCTGATCGGCAGCACCCTGAGGGGTTTCGACGTGCTCGCGCTCGGTGTCGTCCCGCTGCTCGTCTCCCCCACCGAGACCGGCTCCCTCGTGTCGATGGGGCTGACGGCCTCGGTGCTGAGCTACCTGCTCAACCGGAAGTGACGGTCCGCTCGAGCACCGCGACGCACTCCACGTGGTGCGTCATCGGGAACAGCGCGAACGCGCGCAGGCTCGTCAGCTCGTAGCCCCGCGCGGCGAACGACGCGAGGTCGCGGGCCAGAGCGGCGGGGTCGCAGGCGACGTAGACCACACGGCGCGGCGCGAGGTCGACGATGCCCTGCACGGCCTTCTTGGCTCCGGTGCGCGGCGGGTCGAGCACCACGACGTCGGCGCGCACGCCCAGCACGCCGTGGCGCAGCGCCCGCTCGACCGTCTCGCCGACCAGCGTCACCTGCGGGAAGTCGTGCAGGTTGCGACGCGCGTCGCGGGACGCACCCTGGTCGGACTCGACGCTCAGGACCGTCCCGTCCTCCCCCACCTCGTCGGCGAGGAACGTCGTGAACAGGCCGACCCCGGCGTAGAGGTCGAGCACGGTGTCACCGCTCCCGGCGGCCGCGCCCTCGATGACGGCCTCGACGAGGGTCGACGCGGCATCCGGGTGGACCTGCCAGAAGCCGGACCCGGTGACCCGGAAGTCGGCCGCCAGGACCTGCTCGGTGACGGCGCCCTTGCCGCCGCGGGTCGTCCCGTCCGTCGCGACGACGCCGTCGACCTCGGCCTCGACCTCGTCGCTGATGCTGGCATCGGTGACCAGCAGACGGTCGCCCCTGGACGACACGATCGACTCGACCGAGTCGGCGTCCCACGTGCGTCCGAGGACGACCGGCAGGTCGGGGTGCGCGATGAGACAACGGTCGACCGCGATGATGTCGTGCGAGCGGTGACGGCGCAGTCCCGGCCGTCCCTGGCCGTCGACCGCGAACTGCACCCGGGTGCGCCAGCCGAGGGCGTCCGGCTCGACCGCCTCGACCTCGCCGTCCCACGTGATGCCCGCGAGCCGGCGCAGCTGCTCGCGGACGACGTCGCCGAGCAGGTCGCGCTGCACCGCGGGGTCGACGTGCTGGAAGTCGCAGCCGCCGCAGCGCCCGGCGTACACGCACGGCGGCTCGACACGACCCGGAGCTGCCTCCAGGACCTCGACCGCGTCGGCGCGCAGGAAGTTCTTGGTGCGCTCGGTGATCGCGATGCGCACCCGCTCGCCGGGCAGGGCGTGGCGGACGAAGACGACCTGCCCGTCCAGCCGCGCGACGCAGTGACCGCCGTGGGCCACCGGACCGACGTCGACGATCGCCTCGGTCGTGGTCATCGGTCGCGGAAGCCGCGGCGCACGTCGCCCGGGGCGGGTCGGGACCTGGCCAGCTTCTGCTTGGCGCGGCCGGCCGAGCTCAGCTGGTACGGCACGCTCGTGACCATCACGCCGGGCATGAACAGCAGCCGGCCCTTGAGCCGCAGCGCGGTCTGGTTGTGCAGCAGCTGCTCCCACCACTTCCCGACGACGTACTCAGGGATGTAGACCGTGATGATGTCGCGCGGGCCCTGCTTGCGCAGCTCCTTGACGTACCGGATGACCGGGCGCACGAGCTCACGGTACGGGGAGTTGACGACCTTCAGCGGGATCGGGATCTTGAGCTCCTCCCACCGCTTCATGAGCTTCTCGGTCTCGACCGGGTCGAACTCGACGGTCAGCGCCTCGATCGAGTTCGGCCGCGACACCCGTGCGTACGTCAGGGCCCGCATCGTCGGCTTGTGCAGCTTGCTCACGAGCACGATCGCATGGACGCGGGACGGCAGCGTGACGTCGGTGTCGTCGATCTCCAGCTCCTCCGACACCCGGTCGTAGTGCCGTCCGATGCCGCGCATGAGCAGGAACACCGCGATCATCGCGACGATCGCGATCCAGGCACCGGCGAGGAACTTCGTCAGCAGCACGATGACGAGCACCGTCGCGGTCATCGCCAGGCCGACCGTGTTGACGGCGCGCGACCGCTTCATCCTCGAGCGCGCGGCCGGATCGGTCTCCGACCGCAGGTGGCGGTTCCAGTGCTTGATCATCCCGAGCTGGCTCAGGTTGAACGAGACGAACACACCGACGATGTAGAGCTGGATGAGCTTCGTGACCTCGGCGTCGAACGCCTGGATCAGCACGACCGCCGCCAGTGCCAGGACGATGATGCCGTTGCTGAACGTCAGCCGGTCGCCGCGGGTGTCGAGCTGGCGGGGCAGGAAGCCGTCGCGGGCGAGGATCGAGCCGAGCACCGGGAAGCCGTTGAACGCCGTGTTGGCCGCGAGCACCAGGATGATGCCCGTGCAGGCGATCGTGAAGTAGAAGAGCGGTGTGAAGTCGCTGTAGAGCGTCTTGGCGAGCTGGCCGATGACGGTGTCCTGCTGGTAGCTGTCGCCGACCGGCACGCCGTTCCGGAGCAGCTGGTGGGCCGGGTCCTCGACGTAGCGCAGCTTCATCAGGTCGGCCAGCACGATGATGCTCATCAGCATCACGATCGCCAGCGACCCCAGCAGCAGGAGGGTCGTCGCGGCATTCCTGCTCTTGGGCTTCTTGAACGCGGGCACGCCGTTGCTGATCGCCTCGACCCCCGTCAGCGCGGCGCAGCCGGACGAGAACGCGCGGGCCAGCAGGAACACCATCGCGACGCCGGTGAAGCCCTCCTCGAACTGACCCTCCGGCGCGATCTCGAAGCCTGCGCTGGGAACGGTCGGGAGGTCGCCGAACAGGTAGCGGGCGTAGCCCCACACGCCCATCATCACGATCGCGATCATGAACAGATAGGTGGGGACCGCGAACGCCTTGCCCGACTCCTTGGTGCCGCGCAGGTTGATCGCCATCAGCAGGACCACGAGGACGGACGCAGCTGTCGCCTCGTGCCCGTCCAGCCACGGCAGCGCCGATGCCGCGTTCTGCACGCCGGACGAGATCGACACCGCCACGGTGAGGACGTAGTCGACGAGCAGCGCGCTGCCCACCGTCAGACCGGCGGTGGGACCCAGGTTGACCGTCGCGACCTCGTAGTCGCCGCCACCACTGGGATAGGCGTGCACGTTCTGGCGGTACGACGCGACGACCGTGATCAGCACCAGCGTCACGGCGAGGCCGATCTTCCAGTTGAAGGCGTAGGCCGAGAGGCCGCCGATCGACAGCGTCAGGAAGATCTCGTCGGGGGCGTAGGCCACCGACGACAGCGCGTCGCTCGCGAACACCGGCAGCGCGATGCGCTTGGGGAGAAGGGTCTCGCCGAGCTGCTCGCTGCGGAGCTTGCGACCGACGAGTGCACGCTTGGCGACCTCGGTGACTCCCACGAGAGACGATGCTAGACCCGTGAGGGCCTTGCGTCCGCACGAGCGCCTCCGCCGGTGTAGCGTCGCCTCCGTGCACATCGTGATCATGGGCTGCGGACGGGTGGGTTCGACGCTCACGCGCAACCTCGAGCTGCGCGGTCACACGACCGCGGTCATCGACTCCAACCCTGATGCGTTCCGCCGTCTCGGCCCCGGATTCACCGGTATCACGGTGACCGGCGTCGGCTTCGACCGCGACGTCCTGATCAAGGCCGGCATCGAGCACGCCGACGCCTTCGCGGCCGTCTCCAGCGGCGACAACTCCAACATCATCTCCGCGCGTGTCGCCCGCGAGCAGTTCAAGATCGAGAACGTCGTCGCCCGCATCTACGACCCGGGCCGCGCCGAGGTGTACGAGCGGCTCGGCGTCCCCACCGTGGCGACCGTCCCGTGGGCCGCCGACCAGGTGCTGCGCCGACTCGTCCCGGCCGGCTCCGAGCCCGCGTGGCGCGACCAGTCGGGCGAGGTGCGTCTCGACCTCGTCTACGCGCCGTTCAGCTGGATCGGCCACCGCATCGCCGAGCTCGAGAACGTCGCCAGCGTGCGCGTCGCCCACCTCACGCGTCTCGGCAAGGGCCTCATCGCGACGCCCGACACCGTGATCCAGGAGGGCGACTACCTGAGCCTGTTCATGCTCGAGTCGACCGCCGAGAGCTCGCACGCCGCCCTCGACGCAGGACCGGAGGCCGACTGATGCGCGTCGTGATCGCCGGAGCAGGCGCCGTGGGACGTTCCGTGGCGCAGGAGCTCATTGGCAACGGGCACTCGATCCTGCTGATCGACAAGTCCCCCGCCTCCATCCGCGCCGAGCTGGTTCCCCAGGCCCAGTGGCTGCTCGCGGACGCCTGCGAGCTCTCCTCCCTCGAGGAGGCCCAGCTCGAGTCGTGCGACGTCGTGATCTCCGCGACCGGTGACGACAAGGCCAACCTCGTCATCTCCCTGCTGGCCAAGACCGAGTTCGCCGTCCCCCGCACCGTCGGCCGCGTCAACCACCCGAGCAACGAGTGGCTGTTCAGCGAGTCGTGGGGCGTCGACGTCTCGGTGTCGACCCCCCGCCTCATGTCGGCGCTCGTCGAGGAGGCCGTCACGGTCGGCGACCTCGTGCGGCTCTTCACGTTCCGCCAGAGCAACGCCAACCTGGTCGAGCTGACGATGCCCACCGACTCGCCGTTCATCGGCAAGCGGGTCAGCGAGGTGCCGTGGCCCGATGACGTCGTGCTCGTGGCGATCCTGCGGGACAACTCGATCGAGACGCCCGACGCCGACCGTTCGCTCGAGGCCGGCGACGAGCTGCTGTTCGTCACGCCCGAGGACGCCGAGGACACCCTCGGCGAGCTGCTCTCCCCCAAGCACTGACCCGTCCCGGGGACGTCCTGCCGCGTGAGCTCCGTGCGGTCCGTCCCGCATGACGTCCCGGGTGGTCAGCGAGGTCTCGGCAGCATGATCTCGTAGACGTCGATCTGCCGGCCGGTGTTGTCGTACACCGGGATCGTGCGGTCGACGCGCTCGCCGTTGCGATAGCGCTGGGCCCTCTCCCGCTGCTCTCGCAGGGCTTCCTCGGGCGAGGACGGCGTCCTGCCCTGCATCTGCTTCCACTCCACGTAACGATCCACGCCGTCCTCCTCCCCGATGCTGACCAGATCCGGCACGTCCTCCGCATTGCGGCTCATCGGTCCGTACGTCCGGCCGTCGGGCAGTGTCCCGCTCGGGCCCTTTGGCTCGTACATCGACGTGGTGCGGTAGCCGACCGTCACGGTGTAGTGCAGCGGGTGGTCGACCTGGATGGACAGCGTGTTCACGCTCCCGGCGGCCACTCGCTCCGAAAACTCGTACGACAGGCCGGTGAACCTGTCGCCGGCCTCGCACCTGACGCCGGCACCCCGGAACTCCGAGTTGGCACCGAGCTTGTACCTGGCCGTGTCGGCGCACTCCACCCCGAGCTTGAAGAAGATGTAGGCGTCCGCGGGCGCCTTGCCGAGCGGGAAGTCCCTGGTGCCGATCGCGTTCGAGGTGCGGTCCGTCGACTCGGTCGGTCCGATCTCATCCATCGTCGCCATCGCCGTGGTCGTCTCGGCGAAGATCGCCTCGTCACTGCCCGGCACGGGCGTTCGTGACGGCGCAGCCGGGCGGACGTCGTCCTGCGGCACGCGGGAGCCGGCGACGTACGTGGCTCCGACGATCAGGGCCGCCACCGCGGCCACCGCGGCGAGGCGCGCCGGCCGGCGCCAACGCTGCAACGCCCGGGACGCCGCGGGCTCGTCCGCGCGCATGATCGCCCGCAGGGTCTGCTCGTCCCAGCCGGCGTCGATGTCGAGGGGCTCGGGCCGCAGGTCGTCGATGACGTGATGTCTCATGGTGTCTCCCCGCGTGCTGGCTCCGTGGACGGGTCGAGGGCGTCGACGTCGATGGCGGCCCGGGCCCGGCTGACGCGCTTGCGCAGGGCGGCCTCACTGATGTCGAGCATCGCGGCCGCCTCCTGCGTGCTCAGGCCGTCCCAGGCGGTCAGCAGCACCGCCTCGCGGTCCGTCTCGCTGAGTGCCGCGAGGCGAGCGAGTGCGTCGAGACGGGTTGTCAGGTCGAGATCGGGCGCGCTGCGGCCCGTGACCGCGGTCAGCAGGCGGACACGGTCCTGGAGGCGCCGGCGGCGCTGCACCGACCGGACGTGGTTCGCGACGACGTTGCGCGCGACGCCCAGGAGCCACGGGAACGGTGGCTCGGTGATGTCGTCCCAGCGGCGCCACGCGATGGTGAACGTCTCGGCCGCGACGTCATGGGCGTCCGCCGAGCCGACGTGCCGGGCGGCGTACGTGAGGATGCGCGGCATCTCCGCACGCCACACGTGCTCGAACGCCAGCTCCTTGCGGCGGACGTCCACGAAGTAGCTCACACCCATCAAGTGTCCGGCACCCCCGCCGATGTGACACCCCGCCGACGAGCTCCCGCCGACGCGAGACGTCATACCGTGCGAACCTTTTACGGTCCGTCCGCGATGACGTCCCGGGTCATGCCTCCTCGGGCTCGATGGGGGTGCGGTTGCGGCTCAGCAGCCAGCCCATCACGGCGAACGACGCCAGCTGCAACGGCCAGCCGAGGGCGATCTTGGACGCACCCAGCAGGCCGATCTCGTGGTTGAGCCAGAGCGGCAGCTGCACCACGACCCGGATGACGCACGGGACGGCGAGCACCCAGGTGAGCTGCGAGCACAGCTTGACCATGGCCTTGTCGGAGTGCCACTCGGTCGGATCGCCCATGACGGAGCCGACCATGAAGCCGATGATCGGCCAGCCGACGACGATCGTGAGGACGATGATGACCGCGTAGACGCTGTTGTAGATCAGCCCCGGGGTGAACACCGCGCGGGCGACGTCCTCCTCGGAGCCGCCGGACTGCGACGCCCGGTACGCGAAGAACGCCCCGATGCCGATGCCGACGAGGGCGTTGAGCACGAACTGGGTCGTCGAGCGCTGGACGATGCGCAGGAGCAGCAGGACCGCGGTGACCCCGATGCTGACGATCAGCGAGAGCCGGATGTCCTTGGTGATCAGGAAGCAGACCGTGAACAGGGCCGTGGGGACGGCGCTCTCGACGATGCCGCGCGGCCCGCCGAGGGCCTTGGCCAGCTGGGCGCGGACGACCTGCTCGACCGTGACCTGGGCAGAGCTCACTGATCAGCCACCGTGGGGGGAACCGTCACGCGTCCAGCTCGTAGCGCGGGTTGTAGATGATGCGGGTCGTGCCGCGCATGCCGATGCGGCCGAACGCCTTCAGCTGACGACCGGCCGTGATGCCCTCGATCTTGCGGCGTCCGAGCCACACGAGCGTGACGCTGTCGGACCCGTCGTACAGCTCTGCCTCGAGCGCCGTCACCCCGTCGACGGGGCGCAGCGTGACGGAGCGGAGCACGCCGTGGATCGTGGCCATGCACCGATCCGCCTGCGACGAGATGAGCTCGCAACCGGCCTTGGCGGCGTCACTCTTGAGCTCGCCGGCCTCCTGGTTCTCGGTGGAGAGTCGTTCGAGGGTCCTGCTGAAGCGTCCCATGCAAAAAGCCTACTCTTCGGAGGAGATCAAGGTGGCGTCGGACGGCACAGTCAGCAGCAGCGACTCGCGCGGGATGCGGGGCTCGGGACCGCGCTGGACGATGACGTCGCGGAGCGTGTCGATCAGGAGGCCCTCGTCGGACGGGTTGAGGCCCGCGTCACCGAGGAACGTCGCGCGCAGGAGCCAGCGCGGGCCCTCGATGCCGACGATCCGGCTGGGCTGGAAGCCCTTCTCGCCGTTGGGCAGGTCGACCTTGACCTTGACCAGCAGCTCGGGCCCGAAGATGCCCTCGACCTGCTCGCACTCGCCGTCGAGCCGGGCGACTTCGAGGATCAGGTCGTCGCGCACCTCGTCCCACAGCCCGCCCGAACGGGTCGCCGCGAACGCGCGCAGCTCGAGCGCGGCGGACTCCGCGACCAGCACGACCGACCCGATCTCGCCGGCGTTGCCGTCGGCGGGCAGCTGGACCTCGAGGCCCTCGCGCACGCGGACGAGCAGGGGGCCGAGATCGATGTAGCTCTCGTCGTCGCCGGGCGAGCGCTCGGTGGAGTCCCACGGACCGAGGTGGCGTACGCCCTCGACCTCCGGGAGCGCCTCCTCGGTGGGGTCGTCCTGGATCTTCTTCTTGTTGCGGCGCAGTGCCATCACTTGCTCTCTTCGTGGACCTCGGCGGTCGCATGACCACCTGTTGAACCGTAACCCCCGGAGCCGCGTGCCGACTCGGGCAGCACCCCGGACTCGACGAACGTGACGTGCTCGACCCGCTGGACGACGAGCTGGGCGATGCGATCGCCGCGGGTCAGCGTGATCCGCTCGAGCGGGTCGTGGTTGATGAGCAGCACCTTGATCTCGCCCCGGTAGCCGGCATCGATCGTCCCCGGAGTGTTGACGATCGACAGACCGAGGCGGAGCGCGAGCCCTGATCGCGGGTGCGCGAAGGCCGCCAGGCCCTCCGGCAGGGCGATCGCGATGCCGGTGGGCACCAGCACGCGCTCGCCGGGACCGAGGTCGACGTCGACCGTCGTGACCAGGTCGGCGCCGGCGTCGCCGGGATGCGCGTACGCCGGGAGCGGGACGTCCGGATCGAGGCGTGTCACGGTCACGTCGAACATGGCGACGAGACTAGACCATGCCACCTGCGTCGCACGCCGCGTCCGCATGAGGCAAGGTTGAACCGTGACGACCTACCGCGAACGCCTGACCGCACCCCTCTCCTGGTGGATCGCCGCGCTCGGATTCGCCGTCGTGTGGGGCTGGGTGTTCCTCGTGGCGACGAACTGGACGTTCGCGATCGTCGTGGGAGTCGCCCTCACGGCCGCCGGCTTCTACGCCGTGTGGCGCTACGGGTCCGTGCTGATCACCGCCGGGCCGGACGGCCTGCGAGTCGGCCAGGCGCACATCGGTCCCGCCCACGTCGGCGCGGCCGTCTCCCTCGATCGCGCCGCCTACCGGACGCAGCTGGGCACGGGCGCGGACGCCCGCGCCTACCTCGTGACCCGCCCGTACCTCGACCACGGCGTGCGGGTGACGATCGACGACCCGGCTGATCCCGCTCCGTACTGGCTGATCTCCAGCCGACACCCCGACGCCCTCGCCGCCGCTCTGGCGACCGGCGCAGTCACCTCCCCGACAGCAGCGCACGACACGAATGGAGACGCGCCCCGTGGCGAAGAAGCGTAAGAAGGGCACGAAGGGCAACACTGCCGCGTCGCTCACCGAGCAGGCCGCCAGGACCCCTGACTCCAAGGCGCCGAGCAGGGCCACCTGGCGACTCATGGACCGCGGCTCCTCTGTCGCAGCAGGCCTGCTCGCCGCGCGCGCGTCCGCCCTGGCGTGGCGAGTCGTCACGGGTCGCAAGCCGCCCACGAGCGGACGCCACCCCGAGGTCAGCACCCGCGAGGCCGTGACCTGGGCAGTCGTCGGCGGCGGGCTCATCGAGCTGGTCAAGGTCAGCGTGCGCCGCGGTGCCGCCACCTACTGGGTCAAGTCGACAGGTCAGCTCCCGCCGGGCATGAAGCCGCTCGTCAAGGTCGACAAGGCCCCGGGAACGACAAAGGAGCCGGTCCTTGCGGAACCGGCTCCTCACACATCACCCAAGAAGGTCAGTCGGCGCAGTCGCGGCAGATGAGGACGCCGTTCTTCTCCGACGCGAGCTGACTGCGGTGGTGCACCAGGAAGCATGACGAGCACGTGAACTCGTCGAGCTGCTTCGGCACGACCTGGACGGCCAGCTCCTCGTGGGAGAGGTCGGCACCAGGCAGCTCGAAGGACTCTGCGGCCTCGGTCTCGTCCTCATCGACCTTGCCGGAGTTCTTCTCGTGCCGACGCGCCTTGAGCTCCTCGATGCTGTCCTCGGACTGCTCTTCTTCTGTCTTGCGCGGTGCGTCGTAATCGGTAGCCATCAAATCTCCCTTGTGCGGAACAACCGGCGTGATTGTGCCACATGGTCCTGTGGCAATGACACTCAGA